>Ga0081539_10004514_pt1 | contig 15294 bp, 9 predicted proteins | sample TabmetS4T2R2_FD_71023 | JGI IMG/M metagenome (GOLD analysis project Ga0081539, IMG submission 71023) | Tabebuia heterophylla rhizosphere microbial communities from the University of Puerto Rico - S4T2R2 | ecosystem: Host-associated > Plants > Roots > Rhizosphere ...
CTGCTCAGATATCACGCTTGCGCGACACACATTCGAACAGCCGCTCCCGGATGCGCAGCGCCCGGTTGCGCAAGGCGTTGACAGAAATGCCGAGCGACCGCGCCAAGGTTTCACGGTCGCCCGCGTAGTACCGCTGGATCAGCGTACGGCTGTCCGGCGGGAGCGCGTCCAGACACTCCACGAGCGCGTCGAGCATGTCCGTCTCGGGGGGAGCAGTGGCCTCGCGGTGCCGCTGCACGTCCTTCAGCGCCGACTCGCGATTCCGCCGGGAGCGATTCTCCTCGTGCAGCAGCAGCCGCGCAATGCCGAACGCGTAGCGTGGCAGGTCGGCGGGGTCGAGCGCGACGCCGTCCAGGAGGCGCCTCGCCAGCCGGTTCAAGGCTTCGTCGGCCAGTTCCTCGGGCGACTCGCTGCGCTCCCACGCGAAGAGATCGATCAGGCGCCGCCGCAGCGCCTCGTATTTCCCGCTCGCCTGCTCCCGATCGGCGTCGAAGGCGTCGAGCAGACGATCGAACGCATCGCGGTTCAACTCCCAGCGCGGACGGCTCACGAAACGGCCTCGTGATGTTTCGCGGGCCGGCGACATGAAGGAGTAAGCGGAGATAAACCCATCGTGCTCAATCAGGTAGACAAAATTCTTCGTTTCCGCAAACTCTTCGTCGCGCTGTCTGTTCTCGCGACGCTTTCGCTCGGCGCGAGCCGCGCGGGCGCGCAGGATCCCGCGGACGCGACGGACCCGTTCATCGTGGCGCAGGCCGCCGCCCTGCAGAACGATCCGAACCAAATCTTCGCGTTCGTCCGCGACCAGATCAAGTTCGAGGCGTACGCGGGATCGGTGCGAGGCGCGCGCGGCACGCTGTGGAGCCGCGCCGGCAACACCCTCGACAAATCGAGCCTGCTCGTCGCGCTGCTCGGCGCCGCCGGATTTCCGGCGCAGTACCAGCACGCGCTGAACTTCGCCGGCATCCCCGGACTCATCAGCTCGATGTTCGACTCGCCGACGCAATTCATCGGCTGCATTCCACCACAAGTCGGCAAGGCGGATCCGCGATTCGACGGGCAGTTCACCAACGACATCTACAACTACTACTGGGTGAAGTACAGCGGCATCGATCTCGATCCGAATCAGCCGACCGCGCAGCCGGGGCAAGCATTCTTCACGCCAGACGCGAGCTTCACGTCCGTGCCGCAGGATCAGCGCCAGAAGGTCACGGTGCGAGTCGTCGCCGAAACCTACAGTCAGGCGTATCAGTTGTTCGGACTCGGGCCCGGCACGAGCACCGTGCTGACACAAACGTTCGACGCCTCGGCGTTGGTCGGCAGGATTCTCTCGGTCGGCAACTTCGTCCAGGGCTCGTCGGGCGGCGGCCTCGATCTCACGGCGACGACGTTCACTTACACACCATACCTGCTCGTCGGATCCGGCGGCGCCGACGTCAGCCAGGACCAGGTCATCACCGGCGCGAACTATCAGGAGCTCTATACGAACTTCCCGCTCGGGAGCACGGTCCTGACGGGACTCTTCGTCGAGATTGACGCGCTCGACGCGCACTATCAGCCGAAGACGTATCGGCGGACAATCTTCGACCGTCTCGGCCCGGCGGGCCGTCAAGGTCTCGCCCCGGTCAGTCTTTCACTGCCGATCCCGCCGGCTCCCGCCGTCACCGACTACGACATCACGACGGTCAACGTGCTGACGTCGCGCCAGCCGCTCGCCGGCTTCCAGGCGCAGCAGACGCGGTTGAACACGGCGCTCCAGCGCTATCTCGCGATCAAGCCGCAGCTGGCGGCGATCCCGACCAACGCGCCGCTCACCGCCGATCAGCAGGCCATCGTCCACCAGGCGCTCGCGCTCGGTCACTTCCTGCTCCTCGCGCAGAACGAGCTGATTACGATGGGCTACAACGCCGCGGCCGACGCCCTGACGTCGCAGCTCGAAGTCGGCTACTTCTCGCGCATCTTCCCCATCTCACCGCGGATCACGATCGCGCAAAGCGGCACGTCCTCGACGGGTGATGCCGTCTTCCGCCTCGACGTGTTGAAGAACGACATGCGGACCGTGCCCGGCATCGGTCAGTCGGTGAAGGGCCCGTATCTCGTCGAAGTCGCGCGCGGCATGCTCGAGTCGCTGCTCGAAGGCCGCATCCTCTCGAAGGCGACCGGCAAGCACGCGACCGGCATCGGCGAGGTCCTCGCCGCGCTGGACGATGCGTCGCTGTTGACGGTGATCGGGCCGCACTCGAACACCCTCGCGCCGGCAGACATTCCTGTTCTCGATCGCACGTCACTGTCTGCCGACGCGAAGGCGCTCATCCTCAACGCGGTGACGAGCGGACTCACCGTCGTGACGCCAACACGGATGGTGACGGTCGACGGCGTCGAGACCGCGGGCTGGTTCGAGACCGATCAGTACGGCCACACGATCAGCCACTTCGCCGACGGCGGCCATCAGGCGATCGTCGGCTACATCGGCGAGCTCGCCTCGCTGCAGAAGTACAACGCGACGATGGCGAAGTTCATCGGTCAGGTCGAAGGCGTCGGCGTGACCGGCATCGCGTTCGCGGGCGCGGTCCTGCAGGGCATCGCCAGCAACACCAGCTTCGAGGAGCCCCTCAAGGAAGCGAAGGAAGGCCTGTCGGGCGCGGGCGAGGCGCTCGAGTTCGGCGCCAAGGTGTTCGAGTCGCTCGAGCAGACGCTCGAGGCACTCGAAACCATTCTCGACTTCGAGGGACCGAATCTTGGCGGCGTGAGCCTGATTGCGTCGTTCTCCTCCGGGCTCGCCGACGGCATCAAACAGGCGCAAGGGTGGCTCAAGCGGAACCTGCCGTTCGATCCGCCGGCGCTGGCCTTCATCGGCACGCCGCTTGGTCCACCGCCAGCCGACGTGACACCGGGCGGAGCACCCGGTGCACAGGTCGACCTGCACCTGGATCCGTACTTCACCAGCGGTGTGAACGGCATCGAAGTGCCGGTGATCTACCAGGCGTTCGTGAGCAACACCGGGCCGGCAGCCGACACGTTCAAGTTCGAGATCGCGGCGAACACCGCGTCCTTCTACGTGTATCCGAACGTGCCCTCGCTGACGCTCGCCTCGGGCCAGACCGGCCTGATCAACGTCTGCGTCACGCCATACGATCCGGCCGGCCTGACGCTGCCGCCGGTCGGCGCGCAGCAGCCGTTCACGCTGCGCGTGAGACGCGCATCGACCAACGACATCATCAGCTCGACGGACAAGTCGTTCGCGGCACCGGCCATTCCGTCGCTGCAGGTGACGGTCGATCCGAAAACGCTCGTCCTCTCGCCCGGCGGCACCGTCCAGGCGACGCTGACGCTGACCGGCGGCGGCAACGCCGCGCCCGGCTCAGTCGAGTTGACCGCGGCCGCGCCGAATGGCCTGACGCTGGACGGCTTGACGTCGCCGGTCGTGGTCCCGTTGAACGGCACGGCCACGGAAACGATCTCGTTCACGGCGGCGCCCGCTGCCGCGCTGGCGACCTACACCGTCCCGGTCACCGCCAAGTACACGGCCGCCGGTTCGCAGCAGCAAATCGTCACCCCGCTCGCGGTGACCGTCGTCAACACCGGCCAGTGCGCGGCCCAGGCCTCGACGATCGCGTTCCAGATGGGCAAGCCGTCGGTCGGCTACTCGCTCAACACGATCCTCGGCAGCATGAACGACGTCGCGCTCGACCCGTCGAACGCGACGCTGGCGGCGAAGCTCGTCACCGACATGCGCTTCATGATCAACACCTGGCTCGACGCGCCGTTCCTGCAGGCGCAGGCGCCGGCGCTCACGGCAGCGACCGACGCGTTCGAGCAGAGTACGCCGGCGACCCGCCTTGCCGCGCTCGGCGCGCTGAACGCCAGCCTCTGCGCGTTCGGCGACGTCATGAACCAGGCCAACACCTACGGCAGCGGGCTCTCGATCACGCCGAACAGCCAGACCAGCGGGCCGCTGCAGCCGGCCGTCTACACGATCAATCTCCAGAATTTCTCGAACGCGCTGCGCGTCTACGACCTGAGCGTGACCGGTGTGCCGAACGGTGTGTCGGCCGTCTTCAATCAATCGTCGATCACGCTCGGCCCGAACGACAGCAGCTTCAGCTTCAGCAGCGCGATCACGCTCACGCTGACGCCCGGACCATCGTTCACGACGCCGTTCGCCTTCCAGGTCGTGGCCACGCCGCACGGCGCGCCGTCGTTCGCGAAGTCCGCCAGCGCCACGCTCGACGCTCGCGCTGAAGCCATCAGCCTCGACAACGTCACGGCCACTCCCGCGTTCGTCGACGCGGGTACCAACATCAACGTCTCGGTCCGCGTCTTCTCCGCCGTCAACGAACCGCGGAGCGCCTATCTCTATCTGACGATCCTGGATACCAACGGCAACTACGTGAACGGACCGTTCTTCAGCGGCTTCGTCGATCTCTCGACGGCCGCGTCGCTCAAGACGGTGACGTTCACGGCCATCCCGACCACCGGGATGCAGCGCGGGCCGTACATGCTGAGCATCCAGGGCTACAACACGAGCGGCCAGACGATTCCCGGCGCCAACGCGAGCGGCACACTGTTTGTCGGCGCGCCGTTCACCGCCGCGCTGACCGCGACGCCGTCGATCGTGCCGCCTGGCTCCTCGACGGTCCACGCCACGCTCGATCTGACGCGCGATCGCACGCAGAACCCGGTGTCGACGCTGCTGGGGCTCGCCGCTCTGTCTGGCACGCCAAAGAGCATGGCGCTCTTCCAGAACGGGCCGCAGCTGCTCGCCTACATCTGCGCCGACGCATTCGTCAATATCGTGGACGTGACCGACAAGACGGCACCGTCGGTCCTCGGCACGTTCGCGCACGACCTCCTCACCGCGAACGGCGCCAGCGGCTTCGGCTCGGTCACCTGCGGCATCTCCGGCAACACGCTGGTCGTCAGCTACAGTCGCGAGAACGGCAACTCGACCGCCGCCGTCATCCCGACGCATTTCGCGTCGTTCAGCCTGGCGAATCCGCTGGCACCGGCACAGGTCGGCTCCGTCGTCGACATCCAGCGGCCCGACAGCTCCGGTTTCTACACGGTCGGCACGACGGCGCTGCTGACGCAGCAGACCGTCTTCTACAATCCATTCTCGAAGTTCATCTTCGAGCAGACCGGCGACGTCTGGGCGCTCGACCTCACCAACGTCGCGTCGGGCACCGTGGCGTTCCAGGGCGACCTCTATCCGTCGGGCGATCCGAATCGCGGCGGGCCGAGCCGGATCTTCCCCGGCACCAGCGTCACCAACAACATCGCGTACTTCGCGTCCACCGATTCGACGGGCGGCAACACGTTGAATCCCGGGAACCCACAGATCCACGGCCGGCTGCTCGTCGTCGACACGACGAATCCCGCGTCGCCGTCCATCATCACCAGCGTCACGGTGCCGCAGGCGGCGTATCTCACCGGCGTCGCGGTCCAAGGCAACATCGCCGTGGCGGTCGGCGACTCGGTCGGCGTCTACGACGCGCTGTCGGGCTTCGTCGGCAACACCGTGATTGCCTCGTTCGACATCTCGAACCCGACGAACCCGATTCTGCTGAACACGGTCGTCACGCAGCTGAAAGCGCAGATCGGCGCATCGATCGTTCCAGTCGGCTCGAACACGTTCGCGGTCGGCGGCACGACGAACAACAACAAGGCCGTGCTGCTGCTCGTCGACGCGTCGAATCCAAACGCGCTGCGCTACGTGCCGTACGACGCGGTGTTCGTCGCCAGCCCGCAAATCGCCAGCGGCAGCTTCTTCTACTCGCTATCGAGCACGTCGCTGGCCATCTTCCGCCTCGACCAGGTCGCCGGTCCGCAGCTGTCCGTCACGCTGCAGATTCCGAAGAGCGGCGGCGTGTCGCTCGTGCCGGGCACCTTCAGCGAAGCGCCGTCGAGCACGGTCTCTGGCGCGACGGCCGACACCTACGTCTGGAACCAGCCGAGTCAGGACAGCATCACCTTCGACGTCAACGTGACCGGCATGAACCCCGGCGACGTTCGCGACATCGTTGCCGGCGGTCAGGTGGACTTCACGCTGCCGACGGTCGGTCCCGGCAAGATCGTGCTGCCGCCGCTCAGCGTGCTGACCGCGCAGATCATGAGGCTGTCGCCGGAGACTCAGCACACGCCGGCCGGCGTTCCGGTCTCCTACAACGTGACGATTCAGAACCCGACCGCGTCGCCGCAGACCTTTGCGCTGAGCGTGCTCGGACCGCCCGGCTCCTGGGTATCATTGCCGTCATCGGTCACCGTCGCACGAGGCGCCTCCGAGACGGTGACGCTCGAGCTGACGCCGCCGCTCAGCACGTCCGTGATGTGGTTCGTGCCCACCTACAGCTTCAGCGTGCACGCGGACACCGCCGACGGGCTCTCTGCGTCGGCAACCGGCCGGCTCTTCGTCGACAGCAACGCCTATGTCGGCAGCAATGGCGGATCGTTCATCTTCGACTACGTCGCGACCGCATCGCCGACACAGCTGACGATCGGCCGCGGCGACAGCGGCCGGTTCGCGGTCAACGTGACCAACACCGGCAATACGCCGGACTACATCTATCTGAACCTGCCGTTCGATCTGCCGCCCGGCTGGTTCGTGACCTACTCGCCGCAGAATCCACGCGTCTCGCCCGGCGTCAACAACGGCGTGCGCATCGAAGCGACGGTGTTCGTACCGAGATTCACGAACCCGGGTTCGTACACGCTCCATCAGCCGGTGTACTATTTCGGCCAGGCGCGGCAGGTCCTCGAGATCACGGTCAACGTCAGCGACCACGGTGTGCAGGGCGCCTTCTCGCCGGACTCCGGCACCCCGCAGACGACGTTCGCGCTGACGATCACGAATACCGGCTTCGTGCCCGACACCTACTCGCTCGCCGCCGTCGGGGCGCTGTCGCAGGCCGCGGTGCTCGACGCGTCCAGCGTCACGCTCGATCCGGATCAGTCGCAGACGGTCCACGTCACACTGGACAACATCAACTACGTCGTCCCGTCGAACGCGTCGCTGCTGGTGAACATCACGTCGCAATCCGTGCCGGATGTGAGCACTGTCGCAAGCGCGACGGTCAGCGTGCCGGGCCGAAAGGGCGTGTCGGCGACCCTGGCGCCCTCGCCCGCGAGCATCGCCAGTTCTTCGTCGTCGGCGACCTTGCTGCTGTCGGCCATCAACACCGGCAATCTGAACGACGCGTACAGCGTGTCGATTGCCGGCGTGACCGGACCGTACGCGGCGGCGCTGGTGGACGCGTTCGGCCTGCCGCAGCAGATGATCGCGCCGGTCAATCTGTCCGCGCTGGGCACGGCGTTCTTCCCGGTCGCCGTCACTGCGACCGGGACGGGAGCGGGCTCGGTGACGGTGACGGTCACGTCGCTGTCCGATGCGCAGGTCACGGCGACGGCCACGGCCATCATCAACGGCGGCACCGCCGCACAGCCGCCAATCGCGGACGCGGGCCCGGGTGGGATCGTGCCGCTCCATCGTCTCGCATCGCTCGACGGGTCACGCAGCGCCGATTCGAATCAACCGCCGCTGCCGCTGTCCTTCGCGTGGACGCTCGTCTCCGCTCCGCAAGGCAGCAGCGTGACGACGAACGCGATTCGGTTCGCGAGCGCCGCGCAGGCCGCGTTCGTTCCTGATGTGCCTGGCACCTACACGTTCCAGCTGACGGTGACCACGTCAGCCGGATCGTCGCAGGCCAATGTGTCCTTCGACGCGCAGCTCGTGATGCCGGTCGCCGTCGCCGGTCAGCCCGCCAACACGCACACGGGCAACTTCGTCTTCCTCGACGGCAAGGACTCGTACGACCCCAACGGCCTGCCCATCACGTTCCGGTGGACGTTCGGCATCCAGCCGGCGGGAAGCGCACTCACCGATGCCGACATTCACAACGCGACGACGCCGCGCGCGTTCTTCACGTGTGACGTCTCCGGCACCTACTCGGTCTATCTGTTCGTGCACAACGGAACCTTCGAGAGCCTGCCCAGCCCAGCGCTCGTGACGTGCACCGATGGCAACATCGTGCCGACGGCCCGCGCCGGCAGCGATCGGAACGTCAAGCTGGGACAGTCCATCACGCTGGACGGCTCGGCGAGCGGCGATCCGGATAGCGGCCCGCAGCCGCTGTCGTACGCGTGGAGCCTCGAATCGATTCCGAACGGCAGCACGGCCGACGACTCGCAGATTGCGAACGCAGGCAGCCAGCAGGCGCAATTCACGCCAGACGCCGCCGGCGACTTCGTCTTCCATCTGCACGTGTCCGACGGTCCGGATTCCGGCGACGACACCGTCACGTTCCACGTCTTCGCGCGGAACGCACCGCCGAACGCCGACGCAGGCCTCGATCAGTTCTCGCGGACCTCGCAAACAGTGACCCTGAACGGGTCGCAATCGTCGGATCCAGACAACGGCCCGGCGCCGCTCGCCTACAACTGGTGGTTCGTGCAGCGGCCCGGCACGGCGGCCCTCACCAACGCGACGACGCCGCTGCCGCAGTTCTCGCCCGATGCGACCGGTTACTATATCGCGCGCGTCGAGGCATCCGACGGCATCTCCGCCGGCTTCGCGAATACGATCGTGACGGTCGCCCAGGTCTGCGACGCCGACGCCAACGGCACGCTCGATCAGATCGACCTGGCGCTGATCTCCGCCAGCTTCGGTCCCGTCGGCCAGCACGATCCGCGCGACTTCGACGGCAACGGCGTCGTCGACGACAACGACGTGAACTCGTGCCGCGCCGTCATCGAGCCGAAGGTGCCGGTGACGATCGGCACGAACGTGGCCGGCGCCTCATTCAGCATCGACGGCACGACGTTCACGTCGATGCAGGTGCTGCAGGTGGCGCCTGGCTCGACGATCACCGTTGCGACGACGACGCCGCAGACGAGCGGCGGCACGCGGCTGACGTTCCTCAACTGGAGCGATGGCCAGGCGCTGTCGCACACCATCAGCGTCGGCGACCAGCCGCTGACGATCACCGCGAACTTCGCCGTCGCCTATCAGCTGACGGAAACCGTCGTGGGCAGCGGCCACGGAACGGTCACGCCTGGATCGGGCGGCTTCTATGCGGCCGGGTCGACGCTGACCCTGACTGCTCAAGCCGATTCGTGCTCCGCGCTCGGCGGCTTCAGCGCGAACGCGCCCGGCGGCGTCGTGACCTTCGACAGTCCGCAGGACGTGACGATCACGTTCAACGACGCCAGCGCGCGTCTGATTGGCACGCTGTCGCCCGCCGGCCAGGCGACCGGACCGGTCCGCTTCACCTTCGGCGGCGACCGACGCGTGACCGGCACGAACCGGTGGCGTCGCGTTTACACTCTCACCAATACCGGGACTGAGAATCTGACGGGCGTGGTGCTGGCGCTCGATCCGCCGACGACGAACGTGACGAGCCTCTTCAACGCGGCGGGCCAGACGTCGTGCGCGGCGCCGGCCGGGAGCAGCTACATCACGGTGCCGAACCTCGCGGCCGGCCAGAGTGCGCAGGTCACGCTCGAGGTCGTGACCCAGAACCCGGCCCAGAACTGGACCGGCGCGCTGCGGCTGCTAGCTGCAGGGAAACCCTAAGGGCTAAGGGCTAAGGGAACAGATCATCATGAGTCGAATCATTCTTGCGCTGACGCTTCTTACCGCGATCGCCATCGCCACGCCGGCGCGAGCGACCTCGATCGTGACGCTCGACACGACGCCGCTGCAGGCCATTGGCGGCACGTGGTATCTGGACTTTCAGCTGGCTGACGGCGATGGGTCCGCCAACAACAGCGTGACGCTCGCGAATCTGACGCTCGGTGGCGGTGCACAGCAACCGCCGGACGCGCTGGCCGGCGGCGGCAGCGGCGCGTTCCCCAGCTATTCGCTGACGGATTCCGACTTCTTCAACCAGGTACTGATTGCGTTTACGGCGGGCACGCACGTGCAGTTCGAGCTGTCATACACGAACAACTTCGCCGGCGGCTTCTCGGCGGACACGTTCACGTGGGCCGTCCTGGACGCCAACTTCTCGCCGATCGTCACCGACCCGAACAGCCTGGGCGCCGGCCTGGTCATCCTGCTGGACGGCACGACCAACATCACGCTCGTGCCGGCGGATGCGGATCTCTACGCGTCGATCACGCCGGAGATTCGGGCGCTGCAGGAACCGAACGCCGCCGTCCCGGAACCGATGACGGGATTGCTGGTGCTGACAGGACTTGCGGGAGTCTTCAGGCGCAGATTCCGTACGTAGTGTCCGCCGTTAGGCGGACCGTCGAGAGGTCGGCGAAGCCAGGAGTCCGGCTAAAGCCGGACACTACGTACGGCTTATTCTCGGATAGTCGATGTAGTGCGCAGTTTCGTCGGCGATCTCCTTGCCGCACAAGGCTTCGACGACCGCGAACGCCATGTCGATGCCGGCCGAGACGCCTGCCGACGTGAAAACGCGGTCGTGAACCACACGGGCGTCGCGATCGACCTGGACGGTTGAATCGATCGACGCCAGCAGATCCAGCGCCGCCCAGTGCGTCGTGGCGCGGCGGTTTCGCAGCAGGCCCGTCTTGGCGAGCAGCAGCGCTCCGGTACACACCGACGTGACCAGACTCGCGCGCGACGCCGCCTGCGGAAGCCAGTCGAGCGTCGCTCGATCGCTCAACAGCGGTCGCGTGCCGAAGCCGCCGGGAATCACCAGCAGATCGATCGGCGGCGCGTCGGCCCAGGCGAAATCGGGGATCACCCTCAGCCCGCCGATCGCGGTGACCGTCTCGCGGCTGCGCGCCACTGTGAACACGCGAAACGGCGCGCTCTCGTCGCTCCGCCGCGAATCGGCGCCCGGCACCGTCCGCGTCCGCGAGAACACCTCGTAGGGCCCCGCGAAATCCAGCACCTCGACGTCGTCGAAGATGAAGATGCCGACGGTTTTTCTGTCCATACCACGTGGGTCCGGCTTCGGCCGGCCCGGCTAAAGCCGGGCCCTACCGGGAAGCATAGCGCTGCGCAGAGCGCTCACGTAGGCGCGCCGCCACTTCTTCGCGATTGCGCGGCTCCGCGTTCGTCTCGAGCGAGTCCATCAGCTGCCGCGCGACCCTGGCGATCCCCTCGATCGCCTCGTCGAACGCCGCTTCATTCGCCTTCGACGGCTTGGTGAAGCCGCTCAACTTGCGGACGAACTGCAGCGACGCCGCGTGGATCTCCTCGTCAGTCGCCGGCGGGTCGAAGTTGAACAGCGTTTTGATATTCCGACACATAAGATTTCAGAATTCGGATTTCAGAGTTCAGATTTCATTGTAGATTGAATCAATCTGAATTCTGAAAGCTGAACTCTGACATTTACCGCGTCAGTTTGCGGTACTTGATTCGGTGCGGCTGATCGGCGTCGGCGCCGAGGCGCCGGTGACGGTCGGCCTCGTAGTCCTGATAGTTCCCCTCGAACCACACCACCTCGCTGTCCCCCTCGAAGGCGAGCATGTGGGTCGCGATGCGATCCAGGAACCAGCGATCGTGGCTGATGACGACGGCGCAGCCGGCGAAGTTGAGGAGCGCTTCCTCGAGCGCCCGGAGCGTGTCGACGTCGAGGTCGTTGGTCGGCTCGTCGAGCAGCAGCAGGTTGCTCCCCTTCTTCAGCAGCTTCGCCAGGTGGACGCGATTGCGCTCGCCGCCGGACAGCGTGCCGACCTTCCGCTGCTGCGAGCCCCCCTTGAAGTTGAACCACGACACGTAGGCGCGCGACGCCACCTTCTTCTTGCCCAGCTCGACTTCGTCGTGGCCGCCGGAGATCTCCTCCCACACGGTCTTGTTGCCGTCCAGCGCGTCGCGGCTCTGGTCGACGTAGCCAATCTGCACGGTCTCGCCGACGCGAAGCGTGCCCGCGTCCGGCTTCTCCTGGCCCGTGATCATCCGGAACAGCGTCGTCTTGCCGGCGCCGTTCGGGCCGATGACGCCGACGATACCGCCGCGCGGCAGCGTGAAATCCAGACCGTCGATCAGCAGGTTGTCTTCATAGCCCTTGCGCAACCCCCGCGCCTCGACGACGACGTCGCCCAGGCGCGGGCCGGGGGCAATGTAGATTTCGGCGGTCTCGATCTTCTGCGCCGTGTCCTGCTTGAGCAGCTCTTCGTAGGCGTTCAAGCGCGCCTTGCCCTTGGCCTGTCTGGCGCGCGGCGACATCCGGATCCATTCGAGCTCGCGCTCGAGCGTCCGCTGCCGGCGCGTCTCCGCCTTTTCCTCCTGCGCCAGACGGTTCTGCTTCTGGTCGAGCCACGACGAGTAGTTCCCCTCCCACGGGATGCCGCGGCCCCGATCGAGCTCGAGGATCCAGCCGGCGACGTTATCGAGGAAGTAGCGATCGTGGGTGACGGCGACGACGGTGCCCGCATAGTCCTTGAGGAAGCGCTCGAGCCACGCGACCGATTCGGCGTCGAGATGGTTCGTCGGCTCGTCGAGGAGCAGCAGATCGGGCGACTGCAGCAGCAGCCGGCACAAGGCGACGCGGCGGCGCTCGCCGCCGGACAGCCGCGTGACGTCGGCGTCGGGCGGCGGCAGACGGAGCGCATCCATCGCGAGCTCGAGGCGCGAATCCAGATCCCAGGCGTTCGCCGCCTCGATCCTGTCCTGCAGCTTGCCCTGCTCCTCGAGGAGCTTGTCCATCTCGTCGGCCGACAGCTCCTCGCCGAGCTTGGCGTTGACCTCGTCGTAGCGCGTCAGCAGCGCCTTGATCGGCGCGACGCCCTCCTCGACGTTGCCGAGGACGGTCTTCTTGGGATCGAGCTTCGGCTCCTGGTGCAGAAAGCCGATCGAGATGCCGTCGGCCGGGAACGCCTCGCCGAGGAAGCTGGTGTCCTCGCCCGCCATGATCTTCAGCAGCGAGCTCTTGCCGGCGCCGTTCAACCCGAGCACGCCGATCTTCGCGCCGAAATAGAACGACAGCCAGATGTCTTCGAGAACTTTTGCATCGGGAGGATGGACCTTCCCGAGACCTTTCATCGTGTAAATAAATTGAGGCATACTCGATTGCGGAATGCGGATTGCGGAATGCGGATTTATTGGTGATTGACGGAATTCACGGGTTCACGGATGAGAGTTTGGCCCTGACCTCGACCCAATAGCGTATCTTCTTACCGTTCAATCCGCAATCAATCCGCATTCCGCAATCCGCGATCCGCAATGAGAAGGATTCTGCACGTTGACATGGACGCGTTTTACGCGTCGGTCGAGCAGCGCGACAATCCGTCGCTGCGCGGGAAGCCGGTTGCGGTCGGCGGTCAGCCGGCGAGCCGCGGCGTCGTCGCGGCGGCGAGCTACGAAGCGCGGGCGTTTGGCGTGCGGTCGGCGATGCCGATGTCGCGCGCGGTGCGTCTCTGCCCGGCGCTGATTATCGTGCCGCCCGATTTCTCGCGCTACAAGGCGGCGTCGAGCGCCGTCTTCTCGATCTTCCGCGAGGTGACGCCGCTCGTCGAGCCGCTCTCGCTGGATGAGGCGTATCTCGACGTCACCGAGAATCTGTGGGGCGAGACGTTCGGGACGGCGGTGGCGAAGCGGCTCAAGGCGCGCATCCGCGAGCAGACGGGGTTGACGGCGTCGGCCGGCGTCGCGCCGAACAAATTCCTCGCGAAGATCGCGTCCGGCTGGAAGAAGCCGGATGGCTTGACGGTCATCAGCCCCGAGCGGGTCGAGCCGTTTCTCCAGCAGCTGCCCGTCGACGCGCTGTGGGGCGTCGGTCCCGTCACGGCCGGAAGACTCCGCGCCCGCGGCATCGAGAAGCTCGTGGACGTGCGAACGGCCGATCCGCGTCTGCTGCGCGAGACGGTCGGCAGTCTGGCGGACTGGCTGACGCAGCTCGCCAACGGCATCGACGACCGCGAGGTCCAGCCGAACCGGGAGGCGAAGTCGTCCAGCTCGGAGACGACCTATGCGAGCGACCTCACCGACGTGAACGAGATCCGCAGCGAGCTGCGGGAGCTGGCGTCGCACGCCATCGCCTGGCTCTCGCGGAAGCAGCTGCTGGCCCGAACGGTGACGATCAAGGTTCGCTACGACGACTTCACCACCATCACGCGCAGCCACAGCGCGCCGCCGACGCGCAACGAGGCCGACCTGATTGCGCGCGCGGTGCGGCTGCTCGAGAAAACCGAAGCCGGCGAGCGTCCCATCCGGCTGCTCGGCGTCGGCGTCCACAATTTCAGCTCCGAGGAAGACCGCACGCTCCTCCCATTCGACAAGGCGACACGTGACTGATACCTGGAACCCGACACAGTACGACAAGTTTCAACGAGAGCGCGAGCAGCCGTTTCACGACCTCGCCGCGATGGTCGAGCCGTCGGCCGATATGCGTGTCGTCGATCTCGGGTGCGGCACGGGACGGCTGACGAGGACGCTGCACGAGCGGCTCCGCGCCCGCGAAACGATAGGCATCGATCGATCGGCGCGGATGCTCGGGGAACAGAGCGCGGCGAGCCTGCCGGCCGGTCTTCGCTTCGAAACCGGTACCATCGAGTCGTTCCCTGGCGATCGCGGCCGCTTCGACCTGATCTTCTCGAACGCGGCGCTGCACTGGGTCGACGACCACCCGGCGCTGCTGCGGCGGCTGGGCGAGGCGCTGAATCCCGGCGGGCAGCTGGCCTTTCAGGTGCCGGCCGAGCACGACGAGATCACCCATCGCGTGGCTGAAGAGCTGGTCGCCGCCGAGCCGTTCCGGTCGGCAGCCGGCGGGTGGCACCGCGTCGCGTCGGTGCTGCCGCCGAAAGACTATGCGCGCGCGCTCTACCGCGCCGGCTTTCCCGATCCGGAAGTGCGGCTGATCGTCTATCCTCATGTACTGAGCGATCGCGACGCCGTTGTCGAATGGACCAGGGGCACGCTGCTGACCGAATACCAGAAGCATCTGCCCGCCGGGCTGTTCGACGAGTTCGTCGCGCAATATCGCGCGCGCCTCGTCGCGCAGCTCGAGGACACGAAGCCGTATTTCTTCCCGTTCCAGCGGATCCTCTGCCGCGGCAGACGCCCCGCTGACCAGACGACTCACTGACTATGCTGAAGGGCACGCGCGACGGCATCCTGAAAAAAGTTCAGCCCGTGAGCATCCACGGGCAAGTGTCGTGGGACGTCTTCTTCACCGACGTCGAGGATCCCGACGGCCAGGTGACCGTCGCGCGGATCGGACCCGAGGCGGTCATCGGCAACAACCTCGAGCCGGGCGATCGCATCGAGGTCGAATATCTCGTCGGCGTCGCCGTCCGCGTCACCCGCCTGCCGGGATAATCCGTCGTCTCGTCAGCTCGTCGTCTCGTCAGCTCGTCGTCTCGTCAGCTCGTCGTCTCGTCAGC
>Ga0081539_10004515_pt1 | contig 15292 bp, 13 predicted proteins | sample TabmetS4T2R2_FD_71023 | JGI IMG/M metagenome (GOLD analysis project Ga0081539, IMG submission 71023) | Tabebuia heterophylla rhizosphere microbial communities from the University of Puerto Rico - S4T2R2 | ecosystem: Host-associated > Plants > Roots > Rhizosphere ...
CTGCGTCGGCGGCGCGGTCGGCCTCGCGGTCGGTCGCGGCGTTGGCCGGGGCGTGGGACGTGGCGTCGGCCTGGGCGTCGGTCGAGGGGTGGGGGCCGGCGCCGGCGTCACTTTGACCGTTGGCCCGTCGATGCTCGGGTCGTTGCCATGGGCGGTAGCCTGGAACATCACCTGCCACGTTCCGGCCGGCAGCTTCGCGGTCCCGCGATAGCGACCATCGGCCGGCGAGCCGGATACCAGCTTCAGCGGGACGACCACGCTGCCCACGATCGCGGTGACGCTGCTGGGCTGGTTTCCCTGGCCGCTGCGATACGACACGGCGAAGGCAAACGTCGTGTTGGTGGTGCCACTCGTTGGATCGGCCGCTGGCGCCAGTAGCTGGTTGGCGGGGGCCGCAGTTGCGAGATCACGGATGCCGAACAGGATCGAGCCAGCCAGCGTCGCGCCGGCGCAGACAGCCAGCGCAGCGCGAGCACCCAGCCTGCCACGAGCTGCATCCGGGCCGATGCGCCGGAGCCGGTGCGCCGTCATCTGGCGCAGGATGGGTCATTCGGATCGGCCCTGTCCACCGATTTTCGTACGCCGTGGGCAAGGCCACGGATGACTAGACCGCTTCGGCGTACGACTGCGGCTGCCTGCGATGCCGGGTGACCAGCCACTCGGCGTCGCCGCCACTCAGGATGGCCGGCCAGTCGATCCGCGCCGCCAGCCGCTCCCCGATCTCGCGGAGCGGTGCCAACTCGCGCGCATTGTCGAGCGAGAACTCGCGCTCGAGCCGAACGTCGATACGATAGAAGGTGGCCTCGGCGAAATGGCGGTCGACCAGCTCCGTCTGCTGCTCACCGGGGGAGCGCAGCAGCTCGCTCAGCAGCCATCCCAGCCAAGAGTAGATCCAGGTTGGCCGCCGGCGTCCCAGGAACTGGCCGGTCCCCAGCGACACGATGATGGTGTCCGCCGGCTGGTAACGATCCGTGTACCCGAATGCCTCGACGCACGCCTGATAGACCGGATTGCCGGCGACCCCCGTGCCACCATCGACCATCGGTCCCTTTCGCTCGAAGCCACTGATGGTCCACGGCCCAAAGAACGTTGGCGCCGCGGCAGACGCGGCGAGGCACTCCGCCAGGCCTAACCCGCCGGTGCTCGCCGCATTGGCCGGCCTGTCCTTTACGAAGAACCACTGGTGCCCGTTGTCCAGGCCCTTGGCCGTGATCATGATGTCGAGCGGCACGTCGTTCAGACGCCAGTCAGCCGCCCCTTCCGCCGCCAGTTCCTCGCGGATGAACGCATGGAGCCGATGGACGTCGTACATCCGACCGGTGATGACCCGCCGCAGGGTCGAGATGATCGGGACCTTGCTGAACAATGCCGGCGCCCGGCGCAGGTACATGGCCACGATCTGCTCGGCCGGAATGCCAGCCGCTACCGCGGCGGCGACGAGCGCCCCGGTGGACGTGCCCGCCACGAAGTCGAAATGATCGCGCACACGGCCTTCCATGGCACGTTCCATGGCGGCCAACGCCGCTGCTGGAATCACGCCCCGCACGCCTCCTCCGTCGATGGACAGGATTCGCCGGGTCATGCAGACAGCCTATCTCGGTGGGTGCGACAGCTCACGTGTCGGAGATCCGGCCGCGCACTCGGTGTCGCCTGGGAATGAAACAGCGAGGGAGCCCGTCGATGTGACGAGGTCCCTCGCGATTCAGCGCCCCAGAGCATCAATCTGCGGAGCGGTGATGCCGCTCCTCGGATCCATCCCCAGTCGCCATCAGACCTCTTCCATCGGCTCCACGACCGCGGATGGGTCCAGCTTCAATGCCGCGGAGTTAATGCAGTAGCGCAACCCGGTGGGGTTGGGGCCGTCATCGAAGACGTGACCCAGGTGGCCGCCGCAATTCGCGCATGTCGCCTCGGTGCGGACCATGAACCAGGAACGGTCCGTGTCCATTGCCACCGCGCCAGAGCTCGCCGGCTCGTAGAACGACGGCCAGCCGGTGCCCGATTCGAACTTCGTGCTGCTTTGGAACAGCTCGGCGCCGCAGGCGGCGCATCGGTACACGCCGGGCGTGTGCTCGTTCCAGTACTTGCCGGTGAACGCCCGCTCGGTGCCCTTCTCGCGCAAGACGTGGTATTGCTCGGGGGTGAGCTCCGCGCGCCACTCGGCGTCGCTCTTGTCGATCTTGGTCGTCATGCGCTTGAGGATACGACGAATGCATGAAGGACCGATGAAGGCCGACGGGTGACATACTGCCCCGGCGCTCACGTCTGGGGGGTCACATGGAGCCGATGCGCCGCGCCACATTGCTACTCGCGCTGCTGTCGCTGCTGGCCGGCTGCCTGGTCGAGATTCCCGAGCCCACGCGGACGCCACGACCCTCGTCCAGCCCCTCGCCCACCGTGTCGCCATCTCCCACGGCGACGGCTGAGCCGTCAGCGACACCAGGCCTCGCCGGCGTCCCGCAGTTCATCGCCGGCGATTCGATCATCGTCAGCGCGCCCGGGCTGCGCGTGCGCAGCCGCCCCGGCGTGGAGCAGCGGGTCATCACCAGCCTCGGGATCGGCGCTGAGCTGCTGGTCGCGCTCGGCCCCGTGTGGGTCGACGACACCGGTTGGTACCAGGTCGCCGACGCGAACCGCCTGGACCTGGGCTTCACCACCGGCTGGGTCGCGGCCTGCAGCACCGACGATCCATTCCTGACGGCCGCCGCCTTCGACGTGCGACGCAACCCATACATCGCGGGCTTCGCCGGCGAGGCAGACGGCGAGTTTGGACCGATTCGACTGCCCGACGCCGACGTCTCCATCCAGTGGTTGGCAGCTCCGCCCACGAGGGACGGCTGCTCGTTCTTCGTCGACCTGGCCGCCGGCGACGGCGAGCCAGTCCGCACCATCCGATCAACCACGGGCGGTGTGCCCGCCCCGGGCGAGCTGTTTCCATCGTTCATCGCCGGCCATCGGGAGCTGTTCGATGCCGACCTGTTCGTGTCGGTGCGCTCCGAATGCTCCTGGGCATTGACCTTCGTGCATGAGCGTCCGGAGCCGACCCCTGCTCACTGACCTCGCAGCGCGATTGCGACGCGCAAGCTGTCGCATCGGTCCCGTAGGCTTCCTCCTCGATGCGGGGGAATACCTGAGCCATGCAAGACCTCGACGGGACCACCGTCTACAGCGCTACCGACCTCGTAGGCTTCCTGGCCTGCGAGCATCTCACCACGCTCGACCGCTCGGAGCTGCTCGGCTGGGTGAACGCCGAGGAGCGGGTCGACGAGGAGCTCGAGGTGCTGCGCGAGCGCGGGGAGGAACACGAACGGCGCTACCTTGCGTACCTGCGCGACCAGGGTCGTCACGTCGTCGACGGCCGGCATCCGCGCGACACGCTGGCGGGGCTGAGCGATCGGCAGCGCCTCAAGGCTGACGTCGAGCTCACCCGCCGCTATATGCGCGAGGGTGCAGATGTCATCTACCAGGCGGCCTTGTTCGACGGCCTGTGGCGCGGGTACGCCGACTTCCTCCTGCGGACCGATGGGCCCTCGATGCTCGGCGACTACCACTACGAGGTCGCCGATACGAAGCTGGCGCGGCGGACGAAGGGCAGCGCGCTGCTGCAGATGTGCGTCTATTCGGAGCTGGTGGCCGATGTGCAGGGCCGCATGCCCGAGCAGATGCACGTCGCCCTTGGTGGCAGCGGCCACCACGTCGATGTGCACCGTGTCGACGACTACGCGGCCTACTACCGCAGCGTGAAACAGCGATTCATGGACGCCCTCGCGAACGGCGCGCCGCCGATCTATCCCCTGCCCATGGTCCCGGAGCCGGTCAGCCACTGCGAGGTCTGCAAGTGGCAACCACTATGTGCCGGCCTGCGGCGCGATGCCGACCACCTGAGCTTCGTCGCCTCGATGCGTTCCGACCAGGCGCGGCGCCTGTCGGAGGCCGGGATCCCCACCCTTACGGCGCTGGCCACGCTGCCTCAGCCGCTGCCTCGCATCGACCGGCTGGGTGATGCCGCCATGGCTGCCCTCCACCAGCAGGCACGCCTGCAGGTCGAATCACGTGACGTATCAAGTCCGCGCTACGAATTCCTGTCCCTGGAACCGAATCGCGGTCTGACATGGCTCCCCGCGCCCTCGCCCGGCGACCTCTTCTTCGACATGGAGGGCGACCCGTTCGCCGAGGAGGACGGCCTCGAGTACCTCTTCGGGGTCTGGGATCCATCGCAGCCGGGCGACGACGGCGCGCCCGGGTTCCACACCTGGTGGGCGCATTCGCGCGCCGAGGAGAAGGTCGCGTTCGAGGCGTTCATCGACTTCCTGATGGCGCGCTGGCGGGCGGACCCAGAGATGCACGTCTACCACTACGCCGCCTACGAGCGTGGCCGGATGGGCATGCTCTCGACGCGCCACGCCACGCGGGAAGCGGAGGTCAATCGCATCCTCCGCGGGGAGCTGTTCGTCGACCTCTACAAGGTCGTCAGGCAGGGCCTCCGTATCGGCCTGGAGAGCTACTCCATCAAGAAGCTCGAGGCGCTCTACGCGCTCAACCGGACGGCGGAGCTCAGGGAAGCGGGCTCTTCGGTCGTCGCGTACGAGCGCTACATCAAGTCGGTCAGCGCGGGCCATCCCGACCAGGCGATCCTCGACGGCATCGCCCTGTACAACCGTGACGACTGCCGCTCCAACTCGGAGCTGCGTGACTGGCTGGAGGAACGTCGGCGCGAGCTGGCTGAAATGCGGGGCGAGGCCGAGCTTCCACGCCGGACTCCGGAAGAGGATGTTGAACGGCCGGCCAGCGAGCGCGACCGCCGGATCGAGCTTCTCGCGGCTCGCCTGCTCGTCGACCTTCCCGCGGACGCCGAGCGGCGCGCGGGAGATCCGGACCTCCGGGCGCGCTGGTTGCTGGCGCATCTGCTGGAATGGCATCGGCGCGAGGAGAAGGTGGAGTGGTGGGCGTTCTTCGACCGCTGCAGCCGCTCAGACGAGGAGCTGGCCAGCGCTGACGAGGAGGCCATCGGGCAGATCACCTGGCTGCACGAGGTCGAACGGCCGAAGAAGTCCGTCGTCCATCGCTACGCCTTCGACCCAGAGCAGGCATATCGCCTGAAGGTCGGCGACTCGCCGGTCGACCCGGCGACGCGAGCCACCGCCGGCGAGATCGTGGCGCTCGACGCGTTGGCGGGCACCCTGGACCTGAAGTCCGCGGTCGCGGCCGAACGTCCCCACCCCCGCTCGCTGATCCCGCCTGGGCCCCTGACGGCGGATCCCCAGAAGGCGGCGCTCGAACGGCTTGGCGCATGGGTCGCCGATCACTCGCTGAGAGCCGATGGGCCGTGGAAGGCCGCCCGCGACTTCCTGCTGGGGCTTCCGCCTCGAGCCGGCCAGCCGCCCGGGGCGCCGCTCCTCGCTTCGGGCATGGCGCCACAGCAGCTCGTCCTGCAGCTCGCCGAGACGGTCCTGCCGGTCCAGGGACCGCCGGGCTCTGGCAAGACCTATACGGGGGCCGAGATGATCCTCTCCCTGGTCCGCGCCGGGCGGAAGGTCGGCATCGTGGCGTTCACGCATCGGGCCCTGACGAACCTCCTGGACGAGGTGCTGGACCACGCGGCCGACCATGGCATGACGATCTCGGCCATCCGCAAGGTGGACCGGGACGAGCTGCTCCAGGCGACCTGGCGCTACGACCACACCACCAGCAATGAAACCGTCGCCGACGCGCTGATCGGCGGGGTCCAAATCGCCGCCGGCACGGCGTGGATGTGGTCGCGGAGCGACTTCCACGGGCTCGTGGACACGCTGTTCGTGGACGAGGCCGGACAGATGTCCCTTGCCAATGTCGTGGCCGTGTCCGGGGCGGCGCGCAACCTGGTCCTGCTCGGCGATCCCCAGCAGCTGTCGCAGGTCCGCAAGGGCGCGCATCCGGAGGGCGTGGACCGGTCTGCGCTCGAGCACGTGCTGGGTGACGAGCCGGTCATCGACGAGCGCTGCGGGCTGTTCCTGGCGGAGACCCATCGGCTCCATCACGACGTGAACGCATTCACCAGCGAGGTCTTCTATCGCGGCCAGCTGCGCTCGGCGCCGGAGGCCAACCTGCAGCATGTCGATGCGCCAGGTGAGATCTCGGGGACCGGCGTACGGTGGTTTGCCGTTGAGCATGCGGGCAATCACAACTCTTCGGATGAAGAGGCCGATGCGGTCTGCCGCCTCTACACCACGCTGCTCCAGGGTGAATGGACAGACCAGCACGGCGTCATGGGACGGCTCACCCCCTCGCACGTCCTGGTCGTTGCGCCGTACAACGCACAGGTGGAGCTGCTCAGCCAGAAACTCGGCGCCGCGTTGCGCCAGGCCGGAATCGACGGCGAGCCGCGGGTGGCGACAGTAGACAAAATCCAGGGCCAACAGGGAGCGGTCGTCATCTATTCCATGGCCACGTCGTCCCCGGAGGCGATGCCCCGCAACATGGAGTTCCTCTACTCCCTGAACCGCCTCAACGTCGCCACCTCCAGGGGCCGATGCGTCGCGGCCATCGTCGCCTCCCCAGCGCTCCTGGCCGTTCGCGTCCACACGCCCCTGCAGATGAAGCTGGCGAATGCGCTGTGCCGCTTCGTCGAGATCGCCGGCGCCCAGCGACGAGCGCCCATCGAGCAGCAGCTGCTCCTCCAGATATGAAAGTGCCTCCCCGACCCGAGGGCCGGGGAGGCAGGAAGGGCACCCTTCGGATGCGCCCGGGGCGCTAAGCGGTTGGCAGCTGCCGCTCGCGCCGGGTGCCCGCGTGTGCAAGGACGATGAGCATGAGGCCGATGGCCACCAGCATCGCGGCCAGGCCAGAGCCCGCCTCCCCCACCACGGTCGCCGTATCGGGCATGGCCGAGACGCCGCCACCTGCCGGTGCCTGATTCAGGTTGCCTGACCCTGTCTCGACATGGCCCGAGTGCCCCGCCTTGACGTCGCCCTCAGGCCGCTGCTGGCCCTGGTCGGGATCATTCCCGTCCTCGACCGGCGCGTCCTCGCCCGGGGTTGACGCATCGTCGCCAGGGTCTGCCGGGGACTCATCCCCACTCGGAGCCAGCTCCTCGTCAGTTGGCGCCTCCTCATCGGTTGGCGCCGCCTCATCAGTTGGTCCGTTGTCCGGCGGAGTCACGTCCTCGGACGAAGTGCCGCCGGTGCCTGACCCCTCGTCGCTCGGCACGGCTTCCTCGCTCGGCGCGGCTTCGTCGCTCGGAGCGGCCTCCTCGCTCGGCGCGGCTTCGTCGCTCGGCACGGCTTCCTCGCTCGGCGCGGCTTCGTCGCTTGGAGTGCTCTCCTCATCCAATGGTGTCGTCTCATCGCCGCCAGGAGCCTCGTCCTTGCTGGGCGAAGGATCCTGCGAGGGAAGGACCTCATCCTCGGTCGGAGATGGCTGGTCGATGGGCTCCTCGGTTTCGCACGAAACCCAGAAGGTCTTCTGCTTGCCATTCGAGCCCGTGGGCGCCCACTCGAGCCGATAGTGGCCGTTCGCGAACGAGAGGACGCTGGTCGCATCGACCCCGTCTCCGGTGGTGTCATAGGTCCCCGAGGCCATGACGCTGCCATCGCCGGTGGGCGCCCAGCTGCGCAGCAGCCAGGTCCCCAGCTCCCCGGTCGCCGAGTAGAAGCCGACCCAGAAGGAGCACACCCAGGGCTCGTTTCCGATCTCGGCGGCCTCGAGCGAGGTGGCCGCGTCATGGATCTTCACGGTGCCGACGTTTCCGCCGCCATTCGTGTCATTGGCGTTGTCGCCCTTGCCGCCGGCGGCAGCCATGGCGGGGCCGATGGAGACGATGAGCGAGAACGCGACGGTGGCGATGCCTGCTGCGGTAAGCGCCCGGCGGCTCGGGGTTCGCGTGGCGCGATCGGTGATGGTCATGACTGTTGGCGCATCCAGATGAGTACGAATTACGGCGGCAGCATGGCCGTCATGACCCGACCTGCCTATGACGAGGTGGTACCTCCGGCCCACAGCGCGTGCGGGGCCAACGTCACCCAACCGACCAGGTGGGGTGCGGTGCAGTACCCGGCCAGTACTTCAGGCAGCGAATCGAGCGAGGCTGAAGAGGCCGATGTCGTGGCGCGTCGACCCGTCGAGTGACAGGTCCGCCAGCACCTCGCCGACCAGGCTGCAGAACTTGTAGCCGTGGCCGCTGAACCCGGCCGCAACGGTGACCTGTGGCGCCTCCGGCAGCCGGTCGATGAGAAAGTGCTCATCGGGCGAGTTCGTGAAGATACAGGTCTTCAGCAGGATCGTGTCGCCCGCGCCATCCGGAAAGTGGCGAGCGGCGAAGGCACGCAGGATCGCCTCGTCCTCGGGCCGTGGCGTGCGATCAGGGTCATCGGGATCCATCGGCTCACGAAGGTGGTGGTAGCGCCCGACCTTGAAGCCGGGCACGTCATGGACCGGGAACCCGTAGTAGCTGCCATCCTCGACGTCGAGCACGAACACCGGGAAGCGGTCGACGGTGAAGAGCTCGGGATGGATCGGCTGGAACCAGGCCAGCACCTGCCGCTCGGGGACGGCGAGCGGCGCCAGCGAGGGTAGCAGTCGACCGGTCCAGGCGCCGGCACAGATGACGAGGCGCTCCGCCTCGTACGTCCGCCGATCGGTGGTGACCCGGACGCCCTGGGCGGCGGTGTCCCAACCGAGCACCGCCTCGTGGAAGCGGAGGTCTGCGCCATGGCGCAGCGCCTGGTTCACGTGCGCCAGGAGCGTGCGCTCGGCAAGCAGGAAGCCACCGTCCGGCTGGAAGACGACGCGCGTGGACGCCCCAAGGTCGCGGTAGGCCGGGAATCGGCGGCGCAGCTCGGCGACATCGAGCACCTCATGAGGTAGATCGTGCTCGCGTGCCGCAGCGAGCGATCCCCGGAACATGGGGCCGTCCTCGGGACCGCCCTCGATGCTGCCGGTGGTGATCAGCAGCGGCTCGGCGGCCAGCTCCTCCAGCTCGTGCCACAGCTCGTAGCTGCGGCGCAGCAGTGGAACGTACGAGGGGTGCTCGTGGTACGCGAGGCGGATGATGCGGGTCAGCCCATGCGACGAGCCCTGATCGTGGAGCAGGCCGTACTGCTCGAGGCCCAGCACGCGGCGGCCGCGTCGGGCGAGGTGGAAGGCAGCCGCACTGCCCATGCCGCCGACGCCGATGACGATGGCGTCATACGCGGCGGTGGGCATGCGGCCCAGTCTACGGGGCCGCCGACCCCATCACGTGGAGTCGGCGGCGGTCCGCAGGGAAATACTCTCGTCCTGCGCCATGCGAGAGCCAACTCCGACGAGCCAGCCGCCCACGCGGCGCCGAACGGCGTGGGTACGCGATCCGCGGCCTCGCACGACCGGCCCCTCCCTCCTGGGCCTGAAGTCGAGGCGGAGCGCTTGATAGTCCATCAGATTCTGCACGTCCCAACCTCCTTCTGTTCGACAGAAAGAATCTTCATGTCGAACTAATAACGGAAGATTAGCAGGCGGATGTCTTGACGTCAAGACATTTGACGTGGAAAATCCGTGACATGGAAAAGAAGACAGGCGCTTCGGCCACCGCCACTGTGGCCGCGCCGGCGGCCGAGGATCACGTTGATCGCATGCTGCTGGTATGGAAGCGCGAGCTCCCCGACCTCGACCTGGCGACCGAGGGAATCGTGGAGCGCATTCAGAAGCTGCAGCGGTACCTCGACCGCGCCATGAACGAGACGCTCGCCGAATTCAAGCTGGATCGCGGCGAGTGGTGGCTCCTCGGCGCGCTCCGTCGATCGGGCCCTCCCTACCGGAAGTCGCCGGGAAAGCTGGCGGAAGATATCGGCCTCTCATCCGGCGCCATGACCAACCGCCTGGACCGCCTGGAGGATGCCGGGCTGATCCGGCGCCTGCCTGACCCTGACGATCGTCGAGCCCTGCAGGTCGAGCTGACCGATGCCGGATGGCAGGCGTGGCAGGACTCGGTCGGTGCGCAGGCCCGCAAGGAGGCCCTTGTCGCATCGGCGCTGGATCCGGAGGAGAAGGAGCTGCTCAACGGCCTGTTGCGGCGCTTGATGCTCGAGTTCGAGAGCCAGAGCGGCAAGCTCGCACACCACGAGGAGAAGGCCGCGTCCTGACCGCGCCTCAGCGGGCGGCGGCGTAGTCGCGGACGAAGCGCTCCTGCTCGGCCGTTTCCACGGCAGTTGGATGGCGCAGCTGCCGGACCCGGGCGATGGCCTCATCGGCCGATCGCCCAGCGCGGACCAGGGCACAGGCAGCGACCATGCCGCTGCGTCCGACACCGCCCATGCAGGCCACCGCGACGTCGCCATCCTGACGGGCAGTCTCGATCTGCTCCTGGAGCCGATCCATCTCGGCAGCCGAGCGCAGCGCGGAACCGTCGGCAATCGGGACGCGCACCAGCGGAACTCCCGCTGAGCGTGCGACCTCGGCGATCCGCGGGTCACCCCATTGCCGGAGCTCACGATCCTCGACGAGCAGCACCAGCAAGCTGATTCCCGCCTCGCGCATCGCTCGGAGATCTGTGGCCGTCTCGCGCCGGTAGGTGTGGCCGGGGTAGCGGGTCGATGCCCCATGCTTGCCGGGCAGGAACGTCAGCCCCAGCCGGCCCGTCGCGCCGCCGGGCAGCTCGTGCGCCTCCAGCCAGTCGATTCGAAGCTCCGGCTGGAACCCCGCGTGGGCCGGCGGTCGGGACGCGCTCAGCTTGGATTCCCGTTACGTGCCAGGCAGAAGTGGCCCGTCGCCTCGAGCGGCTGGCCGCAGTAGGGGCACGGCGGCCGGCCGGCGACCAGCACCTCCTGCGCACGCGTCACGAAGGCACGCGCGTCGTCGGGCTGGATGTGCACCCGCATTAGATCCGGCCCCTCCTCGTCATCGTCCGAGACCTCGAGGTATTCGCCACTCTCGTCCTGCGGCTGGGCCTCGATCACCACCCGCTCCGCCGTCGCATCCCAGGAGAGCGCCATTGCGCCGACGCGGAAGGCCTCGACCACAGGCTCGTCAAGCGGTCCCTGGTCGGCCCGCGCATCGCCGGCGGCTTCCAGCCGCCTCTCGCTCTCCACGACCGCCAGGAGGTCCAGCATCCGGTCGGCAAGGGCCGCGACCTGCGCCTTCTCGAGCGTGACGCTCACGACGGCGCGACCCTTCCGCGCCTGCAGGAAGAACGTTCGGTTACCCGGCTCGCCAAGCGTTCCAGAGACGAACCGATCCGGCGGATCGAAGATGAAGAGGCGTCGGGCCATGCCGCCATGCTAGTCCGAACGCGGGTAACACAACGGGATCGGAGATGTGCCCGCTCTCCGATCCCGTCTCCCCCAATGCTCGAGCTGGTCCGCCGTCGCCAGCGGGTGCCCACACCAACTCGTCGGCGGCAGACTATCCGCACCGCACCGGCCCTGTCAATACTTAATTGACAGCCTGAGAGGGTCAGTTGACCGCGAGCGCCTCGTTGGTCAGCTCGTACGCTCCGCGGTGGTCCCCGGCCTCGGCGCGCAGTGCCGCCCACTCGCGCAGGACATCGCGCAGGCGAGATGGCATTGAGCTGTGGCGTGCGATGGCTGCGGCCTCCCGATACCGGTCCTCCGCCGTCGAAGGCTGGCCGCTCGCGCGGAGGGCACGAGCCTCGGTGAGGATGGCTGCCATCACCACGTGCTGGTTGCCGGAATCGCGGGCAAGGCCGAGCGCCCGCCGCGATAGCTCCAGCGCCTGCCCGGCATCGCCGGCGGCAAGGGCGATCTGCGCCTCGGTATCGAGCACCGCGCTCAGGTTGCGGTCGTCTCCCGCCTGCTCGAACTCTCGACGTGCCTCGGCGGCCAGCTCACGGGCGCGCTCGACGTTGCCGGTGGCCAGGTACGTGGTGGCGAGGTCGTTCTCGATCTGGGCGGATTCGAACGAGGCGCCGGCTGCCCGCAGCAGGGCGAGTCCCTGCGTCCCGGTGCGAATGGCGGCCTCGACGTCCCCGGTCTCGCGGTAGTTGATGGCGAGGTTGAAGAGGAACATGGCCCTGCGCCGATCGTCGAGGTCATCGGCCATGCCGCGCGCCGCCTCCAGGTGAGCGAGCGACTCAGCGTGATTGCCGGCCTTCGATTCGATCGCGGCCAGCGCGATCAACAGGCGCATCTCGAATTCCGGTTCCACCTTGAGCCCGTCGCGGACCCGCGCGAGGAGCCCGTTCACCATGCTGCGGGCATCCGCCTCGGCGTCCGACAGGTACAGCCCGTAGGCCAGCCAGTAGCGGCTGAGCGCCTCTTCCGAGGCGCGGCCAAGGGTGTTGAAAATCCGAGCGGCCTCCGCGGCGGCAGTCACCGCCTCGCGCCCCCGATCGAGTCGGACGAGCGCCTCCGCCTGCCCGCGCAGCAACTCGGCACGCACCTGCTCATCCATGACGTCGGCCAGGAGCGCCTCGTAGCCATCCGCGGCCGCCTGCCACTCACCGGAGGCGAGCTGCATGTCGACCTCGAGCCGCGTCCAGGCCGGCGACTGCTCGTCGAGGAAATGGCTTGGCGGCAGGCCGAGACGCTCACAGAGATAGCTGAGCGCCACCATCGATGGTCGCGCGATGCCGGTCTCCAGGGCGCTGACATAGGCCTTGGTGTAGCGGTCCCCCGCCAGCTGCTGCTGCGTGAGCCCGGCGCGGCGACGCGCCTCGCGGATCCGCTCACCGATCTGCCGCGCCAGCGCGGCGTCGTGCTCGGTCGGACGGGCCGCGGTTTTTGTGCGTGGCATGGGCGCAGTGTACATGCCATGGCAAGCGTTACTTGACTTTCCTGCCGCCGAAAGTACCGCTCCCTACCGGCGAGACGCGTACCGATGGGTCATTGTCCGCCGGACCTCCCTCCTGAGAACGTGGCGGCACGGTTCGATCGCTGGGATTGGGCCGCCAAATGATCAGGAGAAATCCCCGATGCGCACCGTGCACAACGGCGGCGGCTGGCCCTTCTAACAGCACCCAGTCACCCGCCCTGCGGGGGAAGAACGCGCCACGGATCGTCCGCCCAGCGGAGCCCGTCCGGGGCGCGTTTGCGTGTCCGCGTTTGCGTGTCCCCGTTTGCGTGCGCGGGGTAGGATCGCGGCGTGATCGACTCGCTCGAGTGGCTCTATCCCTGGCTGAAGATCGCGCACATCCTGATGGCCATCGTGGCCGTTGGCTTCAACCTCAGCTACGGCATCCTCATCAGCCGCGCAGCCAGGGAACCGGCGCACCTGGGCCACGTCCTGCGCAGCGTGAAATTCCTGGATGAGCGGGTCGCGAACCCGGCGTACGGCGTCCTCTTCCTCCTTGGCCTGGCCATGGTCTTCATCGGCCCCTATGACATCACCGACCTATGGGTCTGGCTGGCGATCGGACTCTTCCTGACCGCGACCGTCCTTGGATTTGCCGTCTACTCGCCGCTGCTGCGGCGCCAGATCGCCGCGGTCGAGGGACCCGGGCCCGACTCGACCGAATACCGGGCGCTGGCCGGCCGTGGCGCGCGCCTCGGCGCGCTGCTGGGCGGGATCGTGGTCGTCATCCTCGCGCTGATGGTGCTCAAGCCCACGCTCTGACGCCTGGCGCCCTCAGATCTCCGGCAGCTCCTGTGCGAGCTGGGTTGCCGGCTCGAACAGGTCGCCAACCCGGGTGAGGCGGCGAGGCAGCATGTCGATCGTCCATCGGTCGGAGCGCAGCTTGGGGTCATCCAGCTCGTCCCAGCGGATCGGGGTCGACACCGGCGCCCCGGCAGCTGGACGGACCGAATACGGCGCGACCAGGGTCTTGTTCACCGCGTTCTGGGTGAAGTCGAGGCGCGCGAGGCCCTTGCGATCACGCTTCGTCCACTGCCAGCTCACCAGGTCAGGCACCAGCTGGCCGATCATGCGCGACAGCTGCTCGACCCAGTCGCGGGTCTGCTCGAAGGAATAGCCGCGGCGAACGGGCACCCAGACCTGGATCCCCCGCTTGCCGGTCGTCTTGGGTAGGCCGATGACGCCCAGGTGCTCCAGGGCGGTCCGATACAGGCGGGTCAGGGTGAGCACTTCCTCCCAGGTGGTGTTCTCGCCCGGATCCACGTCGATCAGCGCGAATGACGGCTCGTGCGGCGAGATCGTGCGCGAGGTCCAGGGATGGATCTCCAGCGCCGCCTCCTGCGCCAGCCAGGCCATGGTGGCCACCTTGTCGACCACGACGTAGTCCTTCGCGCCTTCATGCCCGGTATAGCCCCAGCGCGTGATCCACTTCGGCGCGTGGCCCGGCACGTCCTTCTGCCAGAAGCCGGTCCGCGTCGTGCCGTCCGGGAATCGCTGCAGGTTGAGGCCCCGGCCCGCCAGGTGCGGAATGACCGTCGGCCCGACGGACACGTAATAGCGCAGCAGGTCGCGCTTGGTGATGGCCCGATGATCCTCATCGGCCGGTGCCAGCACCTTGTCCAGGTTCGTGACGCGGACCTCGTGGCCGGCAACCTGCCAGTGGCCATCGCCGCTCATGGCATCCAGGGCCTTCAGCTCAGCCTTGCTGGCCGGGGTGAGGTCCATCTCCGGCTCGGGCCACGCCTCCGGGGAGGCAACCGCGCGCCGCTTCGGCCGGGCCGCGCCGGCGGGCTGCCGGGAGGGACGTCTATTGGCCGATGGCGCCTGCTGCACGACCCGCGTGGCGGGCACCGCTTCCTCGCGGACAACCTTCGCCGGATCGCGGTCGAGCTCGACCCCCTTGAACGCCGCCTGGCGCAGCAGCCCGTCGCGCGTCCAGTCGGTGAACTCGGCGCGGATGACAATCCGTGGCTCCACCCACCGCGCCTGGGGAAGCCGCGGGGATCTGACCAGCGGCGCGTCCGGGCGGCGAATCGGCTCCATGGCGGCCAGCAGGTCCTTGCGCATGCGGGCGTTGATGCCGCTGCCAACCTGGCCGGCGTGGCGCAGGCCGCCATCCTCGTTGACGGCCACGATCAGCGAGCCCAGGTCCTTGTGCGTCCCCTGGCCGGGCAGCCAGCCCACGACGACGATCTCCTGCTCGCGCCGCAGCTTGATCTTCAGCCAGTCGCGGCTGCGGCGACCGGGCTGGTACGTGCTGCGCCGCCGCTTGGCGACGATCCCCTCCAGCCCCTTCTCAGCGGCCGCGCGGGTGAACTCGATACCGTCCGCCACCACGTGTGAGGCGTAGCGGACCTGGCCGTCAGGCCGCAGCACACGCCGCAGCAGGTGCTTGCGGTCCTCAAGCGGCACGTCCACCAGCGAGCTGCCGTCGAGGTGCAGCAGGTCGAAGACCATGTAGGCCATGGGGATCGCCTCCCGCTCATCCCTGCTCAACCGGGGTGCGTCAGGGTCCGCGCGGCGGGTGGCCATC
>Ga0081539_10004516_pt1 | contig 15291 bp, 16 predicted proteins | sample TabmetS4T2R2_FD_71023 | JGI IMG/M metagenome (GOLD analysis project Ga0081539, IMG submission 71023) | Tabebuia heterophylla rhizosphere microbial communities from the University of Puerto Rico - S4T2R2 | ecosystem: Host-associated > Plants > Roots > Rhizosphere ...
TCACGCCCTTTTTTCCCAACCCAAACCCCAAAGCGCGGCGCGCGTTCGTGCCGCATCGGCGGCGGGCCGATGCGGCACGTCTCCTTCTGTTACGCGCGCGCCAGCGATGTCGATCCGGAACGCCGCCGGGACAGCGCGTCGACAGTCGCAGCCAGAATGAGGACACCGCCTTGGACGAGGTAGGTGATGCCGGCCGAGAGGCCCAGCAGGCCGAGGCCGTTGGTGATCATTGAGATGAGCAGCGCGCCGATGGCAGCCTGGGCCAGCCGGCCGCGACCGCCGAAGAGGCTGACGCCGCCGACCACGGCGGCCGCCACGCCCGGAAGCACGGTGTAAGCACCGGCGGAGGCCTCGACGGTCCCGGTCTGGCTGGCAAAGAAGAGGCCGGAGACGACGGCGAGCGTCGAGCAGATGATGAAGGCGGCCATCCGTACCAGGGCCACGTTGATGCCGGCGCGCCGGGTGGCTTCCGGGTTGCCGCCGACCGCGTAGAGGTGCAGGCCGAACCGAGTGCGGTCGAGCCACATCGTCCCGACCCAGAGGATGGTCAGGGCGATGGGCACGACGATCGGCACGCCCCGGATCGGAATGACGCTGGTCGAGCGGTTCAGGCAGAGCAGGAAGACCACCAGCCCGCCGCCGATGACCCACACCCCGACGCGGGCCCACAACAGGCTCATCGGCCGGACCGCCACGCCGCTGGCGACCCGCCGCGCCCGGTCGTAGAGGCCGGTGAGCAGCGAGACGGCCACGATGACGGCGAGCATGGCCCAGCTGGCCCAGACGGGCATCGACTTGTTCATGATGGCGATGACGGCGGGTGTCTCGATGCGGTAGGCGCCGGCGTTGCCCAGCAGGATCAGGTTGAGGCCCTGGAAGCCCAGGAACAGGCCCAGGGTCACGACGAACGATGGGATGCCGACCCTGGCGACGAAGAAGCCGATGAACGTTCCGACGGCCGCGCCCGCAAGGAGGGCGATGATCAGTGACAGGATCCAGTTGAGATCCTGGACGTTCGTCAGCAGGATGAAGATCGCCATGCCGAGGCCGCCGGTGACACCGGCGGACAGGTCGATCTCCGCGAGGATGATCACGAATGTCAGCGCCATCGACAGCATCATCAGGCCTGCGGTCTGGGTCAACAGGTTGGCGATGTTTGTATTCGTGATGAAGAACGGTGTTGCGATGAAGAACGCGATGGCGACGATCACCACGCCGGCCAGCGCCGGCAGCATGCCCATCTCGCCGCCGCGGACTCGATGCAGGTAAGCGTCGATCTGGTCGCGGACGGTTCCCTCGTGCCCGCTGGCGAGCGCCGTGGCGGTGGCCGGCGACGGCGCCACCGTGCCGGCGGCCGTGTTGGTCGGCGGGTTCGTCGACTTTTCTGAGTCCGTGGTCACGAGACGACCTCCTCGAGGGGCGTGTGGTCGGTCTTGGCGCCGGTGATGTAGCCCACGACGTCGTTGTAGGTCGTCTCGCCGGCCTTGAGCTGGGCGACCATGGTGCCGAGGTAGAGCACGTTGATGTAGTCGGCCACCTCGAAAACGTCGGCGAGGTTGTGGCTGATGATGATCACGCCGACACCGGAGCCGGCCAGGCGCCGCACGAGCGCGAGCACCTGCTCGGTCTGCGCGACACCGAGCGCCGCAGTGGGCTCGTCGAGGATGACCACCTTCGCCCTCTGTAGCACCGCCCGGGCGATCGCCACGGTCTGGCGCTGGCCGCCGGACAGCGACGAGACCTTCTGCCGCACGGATTTCATCGTCCGGACCGACAGCGACTGCAGCGTCGAGATCGCGCGCTTCTCCATCTCCGGCTGGTTGAGCATGCCGTGGAAGATCTCTTCGCGGCCCAGGAACATGTTGCCGACGATGTCGAGGTTCTCGCACAGCGCGAGGTCCTGGTAGACGACCTCGATGCCGAGTGCCGAGGCGGAGTGCGGCGTGTTGATGGTGACGGACTGCCCTTCGAACAGCACGTCGCCGGTGTCGTAAGGCTGGGCGCCGGACAGCCCCTTGATGAGGGTCGACTTGCCGGCACCGTTGTCGCCGACGAGAGCGCTCACCTTGCCGGGATAGACCTGCATGTTCACGCCCTTGAGCACATCGACGGGGCCGAAGCTCTTCCGGATGTTTTTCAGCTCGATGATCGGGTTATCCACGCCCACTCCTTCCTTTGTGCCACCAGCGGCCGGTGTCCCGGGCCGAGACGCTGCTGTCGTGCCCGCCTACGCGGGGAGCGGCGGCCATGCGCCGGACTGACATGCATGGCCACCGCAACCCATCGCGGTGAGCGTTCCTACTCCGACTACTTGATGCCGGCCTTCGTGCAGGCCGCGGCGGCTGCTCCCTTGCAGACGTCGGAGACCTTCGCGTTCCCGTCGTCGAAGACCTTCTGCATGTTGTCCGGCGTGACGACGACCGGCGTCTGCGGGATGAACGGTGTGCCGTCCGCCGCCTTGTCGGGAACGTTCGGCTTCTGGCCGCTGAGGAGCTGCATGGCCAAATCGGTCGTGGCCTTCGCCTCGAGCTGGAACGGCTTGTACACCGTGGCGGCCTGCTTGCCGAGCAGGACGTTCTGCAGGCCGGCAGGGGTGGCGTCCTGACCGCTCACCGGAATCTTCTTGCCGTTCTTGTCCAGCACCTGGATGACAGCCGCCGCGTTGGTGTCGTTCGCAGCCCAGACCCCGTCGACCTGACCCCGCAGCGCGGTGTAGGCCTGCTCGAAGTAGGTCCCGGCCTTCTCCTGGACCCAGGTGCCGGGTGTGGAGAACGCCGGCTTGATGCCGGCCGCCTTCATGGCCTTGTCGGCGCCGTCGTGGAACTGCTTCGCGTTGCCGTCCGTGGGGTCGCCACCGACGTACACGACCTTGGCCGTCGCCGGGTCCTTGCCCGCCTTCTTGAGGCCGTCGACGACCATCTGACCCTCGAGCTCACCGACGTGGAAGTTGTCGAAGGAGATGTAGTAGTCGGCGCCCTGGATCGGCCGGTCGTAGGCGATCACCGGGATGCCCTGCGATTTGGCCTTCTGCGCCACCTGGACGCCCGTCTTGTTCAGGTCCACCAGCAGCATGACCGAGCACCCCTTGGTGAGCTGCTGCTGGGCGATCGTCGCGTACTTGGAGGTGTCGTTCTGCGCGTTCTGGATGTCGGTCTGCACACCCTGGTCCTCGAACGCCTTCTTCAGCGCCGGGCGGTCACCGTTCTCCCAGCGGCTCGAGGAAGCCGCGTCGGGCAGGATCACACACGCGCGCTTGGCCGCCTGCGTGCCTGACGAGCCACCACCGGAGTTGTTCGAGCCGCCGCGGTTACATCCAGTTAGCGCCGTGACAAGTCCCGCCGTCAAGGCGACGGCAACGGTGGCCCTCTTCGCCACAAAAGTCATATTCACTTCCTTGAGTAGAGGACGAATGATGGAGCCTTAGTGACTCGGAAACCTTTCGGAAGCAGTTTCGGTCCCGTGGAGTCTCCCATGTGGCGGATGTCACTGTCAACGGGGTTGATCGAATTGGTATATGACCTGACCTTGGCGTTGTCTGACACTCGTTCGGTGGAATAGGTAACCAGTACTGACACCACCCGCGCGTCGCATCGGCGCTCGAAACATTTGCGAAAGCGTGCTACGGTCAGGCTAGATATCGAGCCGAGCCGGTGCCTCCGTTCGTGCTGCGCGTCCACGGCGCAGCTCGAACGGGACGGTCCACCTGAAGCCGAAGGGTGGGCGGGTGAACTCAGGGTCCAAGCGGATGACGCTTCAGCAGCTGGCCGAGGAGGCGGGCGTCTCGACGCCGACCATATCCAAGGTGCTCAATGGTAGGCCCGACGTCGCCCCGGCCACCCGGGAACGCATTCTCCGTGTCCTCCGCGAGCACGAATACGTGCCTCGAGGGGCCAGCGCGCTGCCCATGGCCCGTGGGCACATCGAATTGGTATTCGACGCATTGGACAATCCCAACAATTTGGAAATGATGAAGGGCATCATTTCGGCGGCCACCGAACTGGGTGGCCATATCGCGGTGAGCACCGTGATAGAGAATGCGAATGCCCGCCAATGGGTCAACGAATTGAAACGCGTCGGCCGGGTGGGAATCATCATGGTGACCTCCCGTCTCTCCGCCGATCAGCACAAACGGCTGAACGAGGCGGCACTGCCATTGGTTCTGATCGACCAGGTGAATCCGGTCGACCAGGCACCGGCGAGTGTCGGGGTGAGCAACTGGCAGGGTGGCCTGACGGCGGTGCAGCACCTGCTGGAGCTCGGCCACCGGCGCATCGCCATGCTGCGGGGATACGACTGCCTCGTCGACGACGCCCGCTACCACGGCTATGTCGCGGCGCTCTCCCGCTGTGGCATTGACGTCGACCCCGCCCTGGTGGCGCGTGCCGACTTCCGATTCGAGCCCGCCCGTCGCGTCGCGGACAAGATCCTACGGTTGGCGGAGCCACCGACGGCGGTGTTCGCTGCCAACGACCTCGAGGCGTTCGGCGTGATCGAGGCCGCCCGGAAGCACGGGCTCAGCGTTCCTGACGACATCAGTGTCGTGGGTTTCGACGACAACCTGTACGCGCACGCCTGCTCACCGGGTTTGACCACCGTGCGGCAGCCGTTCGTCGAGATGGGGGCGGTCGCCCTCCGCATCCTCAGCGACCTGATCGCCGGCCGCGAGATCACGTCGACCCGGGTCGAGCTCGCCGCCACCCTGGTGGTTCGGGAATCCACCGCACCCGTCCACCGAACGCTTGCCTGAGCTCCCGCGATCTTGGAGTTGTGGTTACCTTTTTGCGGCTTTACGACCTTTTTGTTCCAACCACAACTCCAAGATCGACGGTGGTTTTACGGCGCCTCGGACGGGCCGAGCTCCGCCTGTCTCCAGGCACTGCCGGGTCCGTCGATGCGGCCGCCGTCGGAGACGGTGAAGGTCGCGGCGATCGCGCCGGTGAGATCGGGTACGGACACCGCCGTGCCCGGGACCGGCCGGTTGGTGAGCAGGGTGAGCCCATCCAGGTAGTCGTAGTCGGGCCGGTCATCCCGGCTGCCGACGGCCAGCACGGCGCCGGGCCGGACCAGCAGGGGAAGCGAGTCGTACCCGTGGGACTCGCGGCGCCAGCCCGGCCCCTCCACCGCCTCGCCGGTCAGCAGCGACACCCAGCGGCCGGCCGGCACGTAGTAGTCGACTCGGCCGTCCGCCGACAGCACCGGCGCGACCAGCAGGTCCGGGCCGAACATGTACTGCCGGTCGAGATGCGCGCACGCCGGGTCGTCCGGGAACTCCAGCATCATCGCCCGCAGCATCGGAGTGCCGGACTCGTGCGCGGTCACGGCTGCCTGGTACAGGTACGGCATCAGCCGGTTCTTCAGCCGGGCGAACCGTCGGACCACGTCGACCGACTCGTCGTCCACCAGCCATGGCACCCGGTACGAGGTGCTGCCGTGCAGGCGGCTGTGGCTGGACAGCAACCCGAACGCCACCCAGCGCTTGAACACGGCGGGATCGGGCGTGCCCTCGAAGCCGCCGATGTCGTGGCTCCAGAACCCGAAGCCGGACAGTCCCAGCGACAGGCCGCCGCGCAGGCTCTCCGCCATCGACTCGAAGGTCGAAGTGTTGTCGCCACCCCAGTGCACCGGGAACTGCTGGCCGCCGACCGTCGCGGAGCGGGCGAACACGATCGCGCCGGGTTCGCCGTTGCGCTCCCTGAGCAGCCCGAAAACGGTCCGGTTGTACAGGTGCGTGTAGTAGTTGTGCATCCGATCCGGGTCCGAACCGTCGTGCCATTCCACGTCCGTCGGGATCCGCTCACCGAAGTCGGTCTTGAAGCAGTCCACGCCCATGTCCAGCACCACGGCGAGCTTGCCCGCGAACCACTCCCTCGCGGCCGGATTGGTGAAGTCGACCAGGGCCATCCCGGCCTGCCACATGTCCGTCTGCCATACGCTGCCGTCGGCGCGGGTGACCAGGTAGCCGAGCTCGCGGCCCTCGTCGAACAGGATCGACCGCTGCGCGAGGTACGGGTTGATCCACACGCAGATCCGCAGCCCCCGGTCCCGCAACCGGCGCAGCATGGCCGCCGGGTCCGGGAACACCCGGGCGTCCCACACGAGGTCGGTCCAGTTGAACTCGCGCATCCAGTAGCAGTCGAAGTGGAACACGCTCAGCGGAACGTCCCGGTCGGCCATCCCGGCGACGAATCGGGTGACGGTGTCTTCGTCGTAGTCGGTGGTGAACGACGTGGACAGCCAGAGCCCGAAGGACCAGGCCGGCGGCAGCGCCGGACGGCCGGTCAGCGCGGTGTAGCGCTCCAGTGCGGTAGCCGGGGTGGGCCCGTCGACGACGTAGAACCGCAGCGTCTGCCCCTCGACGCTGAACTGGACGGCGCTGGTGTTCTCGCTGGCCACCTCGAACGAGACCCGGCCCGGGTCGTCGACGAGGACGCCGTACCCGCGGTTGGAGAGATAGAACGGCACGTTCTTGTACGCCTGCTCGCTGGCGGTGCCGGCGTCGGCGTTCCACACGTCAACCGTCTGACCGTTCTTGACCAGCGCGGTGAACCGCTCACCCAGCCCGTACACGCTCTCCCCGACGCCCAGCGACAGCTGGCCGAACATGTGATGCTCGCCGTCCGGGGTGCTCACGAAGCCCAGCGCCTTGGGCCCGTTGGTGGTCAGCAGCCGGTCCTCGTGCCGGAACTCCAGCCGCCACGGCTCCCTCCGGCTCATCCGGGCGATCAGCGACCCGCTGCGTATCTCGGCGGCGTCGTCATCGAGGTGCGTCTCCGGCCGGTGCCCGGGATCGTCCGCGATCTCGAAGTGCGGCCCGCGGTCCACCGCGCCGGCGTGGTGGACAACCTCCACGCCGATCACGCCGGGCAGCGGCGCGGTCAGCCGAACGGTCAGCAAGCCGATGTTGAGCACCGAGCCGCGGTGCTCGATCCGGCGCACCGGCGCGTACACCGTCAGCCCGTCGGCCGACCCGCTCACGTCGTACGCCTCGGCGGCGTACTCGGGATGCATACCTTCCCGCAGCAGCCACATGCCGTCGGTGATCTTCATCAGTTCAGCTCCGCTATCGGTCGACAGTGGTGAAGTCCCACACGTGCGGGGCGCGCGCAATGAGGCGTTCCGGCGGCTCCGGCAGCGCTTCGGGCGTATTGCGCCATTTGGTGATGACCACGATCCGGTGGTCGGCGGATGAGTAGACCTCGCTGAATAGATGGTGTGGCAACACCTCGATCGTTGGCAGCGCCTCGTCGCACACCCAGCTGAGCAGCTCGGCGAAACCGCCGGCAGAAGCCCGTACCTCCCACATCCGCGCGATCATGTCCGATCCCTACCCTCCGACGGCGACGGTGGTCACCGGCAACGCCGAGTCGGCCGGCAGGTCCAACCGGCTCGGGGAGGCACCGGCCGCCACCAGGTGCGCGCCGAGCGCCGCGACCATCGCGCCGTTGTCGGTGCACAGCGCCGGCCGCGGCGCCCGTACGCGGACGCCGCGCGCATTCGCCCGCTCCTCGGCCAACGCACGCAGCCGGGAGTTCGCGGCGACGCCGCCGCCGATGACCAGTGTGCTGATGCCCTGAGACTGGCAGGCGTCCAGTGCCTTGGCAGTGAGCACGTCGCACACCGCCTCCTGGAAGCTCGCCGCAACGTCGGCCACCGGCACCGGCTCGCCATTGCGTTCGCGTGCCTCCACCCACCGCGCGACGGCGGTCTTGAGACCGGAGAAGGAGAAATCGAAGCGGTGCGCGGCCAGGTCCTTAGGCGCGGTCAGCCCACGCGGGAACGCGATCGCGTCGCCGGCGCCGCCCCGTGCCGTCCGGTCGATCACCGGACCCCCCGGAAAGCCCATGCCGAGCAGGCGCGCAACTTTGTCGAACGCCTCCCCCGCCGCGTCGTCGATGGTGGCGCCGAGGGGCGTGACGTCGCCGGTGAGGTCGTCGACCCTCAGCAGCGACGAGTGGCCGCCGGAGACGAGCAGCGCGATCGCCGGCTCGACCAGCGGCCCGTGTTCCAGCGTGTCGACGGCCACATGAGCGGCAAGGTGGTTGACGCCGAAGATCGGCTTGCCGGCGGCCAGCGCGTACCCCTTGGCGGCCGCGACGCCGACCAGCAGCGCGCCGGCCAGGCCGGGCCCGGCGGTGACGGCGATCGCGTCGACGTCGGCCAGGGCGACGTTCGCCTCGTCGAGCGCCCGCTGCATGGTGGGCACGATCGCCTCGAGATGCGCCCGGCTGGCCACCTCCGGCACGACGCCGCCGAACCTGGCGTGCTGGTCCACACTGGACGCCAGCGCGTCGGCGAGCAGCGTGTGGCCGCGGACGATACCGACGCCGGTCTCGTCGCACGAGGTCTCGATGCCGAGGACCAGCGGTTCGTCACGCACTTCGCATCATCACCAGGGCGTCGGTGTTGCTCGGTTGGTAGTAGCCACGGCGGACGCCGACCGGCTCGAAATCGTACGTCGCGTACAACCGCTGTGCGGGCTCGTTGTCCACCGCCACCTCGAGCAGAACCTTGCGTTTGCCGGCCTCTTCCAGCAACGCCTCCAGCAACCGGCGGCCGATCCCGTGCCGCTGTGCGTTCCGGCGCACCGCGATGTTCTGCACCCACGCCTCGCCCGGGCCGACGACCGCCAGTCCGGCGTACCCGACGACCTCCGCACCGTCCCGTGCCACCAGGTAGAAGTGCCGCTGGGCCAACTCGTTCCAGAACATGCCGGGGGACCACTTCTCCGGGCCGAACAGGTCGTCCTCGATCACGAGCACCTCGTCGATGTGCCACCACCGGAAGCGTTCCAGGCGGATCACCGCAGTACGGGCTTGCGGGCGACCGGCGTGACGGCGTCGGGACGGCGCAGATAGAGCGGGGTCAGTGCCTCGGCCGGCGCGCCGCGCCGGACCCGGTCCGCGGCGAGCGACACCAGCGCGGCGCCGGGCGGATAGAGCAGAACCTCGTCGATCGGTACGCCGAAGACGTCGCTGTACCGGAGTGCGCCCTCCCCCACCGCCCGCTCGACGTCGGCCATCACGTCGGCCGGCCGGGCCACGTCCGGGTCGCGGGTCCGGTGGCCGTCGGCGTAGGTCGCCCAGTAGACCTCGCGACGGCGCGCGTCCGTGACGGCCAGTACCCGCCCGGGACCGGCGGCGAGGCCGAGCGCGTCCAGCGAGCACACGCCGTACGTCGGAATCCCCAGCGCCTGGCCCATGCTGGCCGCGGTGGCCAGCCCGACGCGCAGGCCGGTGAACGGCCCGGGTCCGATGCCGGCGACGATGGCGCCCAGATCCGCCGGCCGGACCCCGGCCTCGCCGAGGACCGCGGCGATCTCCGGAGCGAGCAGCTCGCCGTGCGCGCGGGGATCGACGGTGCGGCGCTCGGCGACTCCTCGCATGCCCTGGCCGGTGACCTCCGCCAGCGCCGCCGTGGACGCGGGTGTGGCGGTGTCCAGAGCCAGTACGAGCACGCCCTGAACCCTAACCCGCCGGATCCCAGTCGATGACCGGCCGGCCCGCGTCGGCCAGGGCCTTGTTGGCGGCGCTGAACGGCCGCGCGCCACGGAATCCCCTGATGTTGAGCGGGCTCGGATGGCCGGCCTCCAGCACCACGTGTACCGGATTGGTGATCAGTCCGGCCTTTCGCCGGGCATACCCGCCCCAGAGCAGGAAGACCACCCGCCGGTCGCCGGCGTTCAACGCCCGGATGGTCGCGTCGGTGAACGCCTCCCAGCCCCTGCCGGCGTGCGACGCGGCGGCCGCGGCGCGCACCGTGAGGACCGCGTTGAGCAGCAGGACGCCCTGGCGTGCCCAGCCGGTGAGGTCACCGCTGGCCGGCGGCGGAATTCCCAGATCCTCGGCCAGTTCGGTGAACACGTTCCGCAGTGACGGCGGGATGCGGACACCGGCGCGGACGCTGAAGCTCAGCCCGTGTGCCTGCCCGGGACCGTGGTAAGGGTCCTGACCCAGGATCAGCACCCGGGTCCGGTCGGGCGGGCACAGCCGGTAAGCCGCGAACAGGTCCTCGATCGGGGGATAGACGGTGTGGTTCGCATACTCGGCCGCCACGAAGGCTCCGAGCGCCGCGGTGGCGGCCGGATCCAGTAGTGGTTCGAGCATGGCCCGCCACTCGGCCGGCAGCAGCTCCGGCAGGTTCACAGCCTGCCCAGCCGCTCTGCCCAGTCGCCACCGTACGGCACCAGATCGACGATCCGGATGTCGTCGTCGCGCCGATCGATGCGGACCTGCAGGTACGCCTCGTTGAGATGCTCTGCCCGCCCCTCGCCCCACTCCACCACCGTGACCGCGTCCTCCGCCTCGGCGTCCAGGTCGAGGTCGTCGATCTCGGCGGCATCACCCAATCGGTACGCGTCCGCGTGCACCAGCGGGATGTCGCCGCGGTGCAGCCGGGCGATGACGAACGTCGGCGAGGTGACCTCGCCCCGCACGTGCAGTCCGGCGCCGATCCCCTGGGCCAACGCGGTCTTACCGGCCCCGAGCGGCCCGGTGAGCAGCACCAGATCGCCGGGCCGCAGCACGGCGGCGAGGCGGCGGCCGAACTCGCGCGTGTCGTCCACTGTGGCCAGCGTCCTCACGAGATCTTGTCCAGGAACGGGATCAGCGCCGCGTTGACCTCGTCCGCCTTCTCGAGCATGACGACGTGGCCGCTGTTGTCGATCTTCACCAGCTCGGCGTCGGGCAGGTGCCGCAGAATCTCCTCCGAGTGGGTCACCGGCGTCAGGTAGTCGCGCGTTCCGACCAGGACCAGCACGGGTACGCCACGGAGTGCGGACAGCGCCGGAAAGCGGTTGTGCGTATAGAGCGTGTGCAGGTACTTGGTCAGCGTCTCGGCGGACGTCCTGGAGTTCATCCGCTCCACGAACGTGACCAACGACGGGCTGGGCCGTGCGTCGCCGAACCCGTACCGCCGGGTGAGCAGCCAGGCGAGGTCCGCCGAGGCGGCCCGGGCGCGGTCGATGGCGCCGCCACCCAGCCGGGCCGCGCCGCCCCACAGCGGGAAGAAGGGCGCGCTGGCGCGTGCCACCAGCGACTGCAGGCCGAGCTTGGTCTTGTCGACCAGCCCGGCGGATGTGGACATCAGCACCACCCCGGTCACCCGGTTGCCGAACCACTCCGGATACTTCTCGGCGAACGCCATGATCGTCATGCCGCCCATGGAGTGCCCGACCAGGATGATGTGGCCGTCCGGGACCGCCGCGTTCAGCACCGCTGCCAGCGACCGGCCGAGCGCGGCGATGTCGTAGTCGCCGGACGCCAGCTTGCTGGATCGGCCGTGGCCGGGCTGGTCGTAGAACACCAGCCGGTGGTCGCCACGCTCGGCCAGCGCCTGGCGCTGGAAATAGAACGTGCCCATGTCGAGGGCGAAGCCGTGCACGAACACGATCGTCGGCTTGTCCGCAGGGTGCCGCGGCTCGACGATCTCGACGTGCAGCAGCGTGCCGTCGGCGGCCGTGACGGTCAGCTCCTCGTCGAACGGCTGCGCGTCGAAGGGCTCGTCGAGGTACGGATCGCCGGGCGCGCTGATCGAGCGCCGGACCAGCGCCCGCTCGACGGCGAACGCAGTGGCCAGCCCGGCCGCGGCGACACCGACCGCGGCGCCGACGATGCCGACCCGTTTGGCGCGGCGCCGCGCCACGCTCATTGATCCACCCCAGCGGTACCGTCGTACACGCGCGGCACCCGGGTGCTGCCGAACCGGGTGACGATCTCATAGTTGATCGTCCCGACCGCATCGGCCCAGTCGGTGGCCGTCGGTTCGCCGTCGGCGCCGCTGCCGAACAGCGTCGCGACGTCGCCCGCGGCGACCGGGTCGTCGCCGCAGTCGAGCACGATCTGGTCCATGCACACCCGTCCGGCCACGGTCCGGACCTTGCCGGCCAGCTGGACCGGCCCGACGTTGGAGGCGTGCCGGGGAACGCCATCGCCGTACCCGAGCGGCACCTGCGCCAGCGTGGTCTCCCGCTGGGTGGTGTACGTGAGGCCGTACGAGACGCCCTCTCCCGCCGGAACGCGTTTGGTGAGGGCCACCCGGGCACGCGCCGTCATGGCCGGACGGAGTGCCGTCCGGTATTCCCGGGGCAGCGGCGAGAGGCCGTAGACCGCGATGCCGGCCCGGACCAGGTCGTAGTGGCTGTCCGGCCGGGTCAGCATGGCGGCCGAGTTGGCGATGTGGCGATAACGCGGTGTGATGCCGTACCGCTCGGCCATGGCCAGTCCCTCGGCGAACGCCGCCAACTGGCGGTCAACGCTCTCGTGGCCGGGCGCATCGGCGCAGGCCAGGTGGCTCCAGATGCCCACCACCTCGACGTCACCGTCGGCCTGCGCTTTGGCGGCAGCCTCGAACAGCGCCGGCCAGTCGGCGGCCGTGGCGCCGCCACGAGCCAGGCCGGTGTCCAGCTTGAGGTGGGCGTGCGCCGGGCGTTCCGCCCGGCCGGCCGCCGCGACCAGCTCGGCGAGCTGGTCCAGGCTGGCGGCGTTGAGGTCGACATCCGCTGTGACGCCCTCGTGCAGCGGAAGGCCCGGGGCCAGCAGCCAGGCAAGCACGGGCGCGGTGATGCCGTGGCGGCGGAGTTCGAGTGCTTCGCCGAGCGTGCAGACGCCCAGCCAGGTCGCGCCGCCGGCGAGGGCGGCTCGGGCGGACGGAAGCATGCCGTGGCCGTACCCGTCTGCCTTGACGACCGCCATCACCTCGGCCCGGGTCGAGGCGCAGAGCGTCGCCACGTTGCCCCGGATGGCGTCCAGATCGATCCGGACCTCGGCCTGCCACATGCTCAAAGCCTACGTTCCCGGGCTCAGGAAGCCTGCCAGCACGGGACGCAGCGCCGCCGCGACGTCCGCCGAGGTGACCGGTCCGCTCTCGGCGGCACACCGGCCCGCCAGACCGTGAGCGTACGCGGCGGCGATCGCGGCACGCTCCGGGGCGAGGCCGCCGGCGAGCAGCGAACCGAGCAACCCGGCGAGAACGTCGCCGCTGCCCGCGGTGGCCAGCGCGGAGGTGCCGGTCGGGTTCGCCCACACCTCACCGGACGGGCTGGCCACGATCGTCCGGTCGCCCTTGAGCAGCACCACACCGTTGATCCAGGCCGCGAGCTTGCACGCCGCCGCTACCCGGTCCGGGCCGGGCGGACCGCCGGCCAGGCGCGCGAACTCGCCGTCGTGCGGTGTGATCACCAGCGGGGCGCCACGGCGGCGAAGATCCGATGCGTGCTGGCCATCCACGAGCAGGGTGAGGGCGTCCGCGTCCAGCACCACCGGGACGGACGTCGCGAGTACGCTGCGCAGCTCGGTCCGCGCCTCGTCGTCGGTGCCGATACCCGAACCGCAGACCCAGGCCTGCACCCGGCCGGCCGCGGACACCCGCGGAGCGGCGACGACGGAGGGGTGAGCGCGGACGACGTCCCGCGCGGCGCTGCCCGCGTACCGCACCATGCCGGTCGGGCCGGCCAGCGCGCCGGAGACGGACAGCAGAGCCGCACCCGGATACGTCGCCGAGCCGGTGGCCACGCCGACCACACCGCGGCGGTACTTGTCCGACGTCGGGCCGGGACGCGGCCACCAGGACGCGATGTCGGCCGAGTCGGGCACCCGGACCGCCGGATCGGACCGCAGCATCGGCTCGAGCCCGATATCGACCAGGTCGACCAGCCCGGCGTTGACCGCGGCCGGACCCACCACGTGTGCGGGTTTGAGGCAGCCGAACGTCACGGTGACGTCGGCGCGCACGGCGTGTCCCGGAACGTCGCCGGTGTCCACGGCCACCCCGCTCGGCACGTCCACCGCCACGACTTGCGCCCGGGCGCCGGCCCGTCCGCGCAGGTCGGGAACCCGTTCGACGATTCCTGCGGCGGCCGCGCGCAGACCACCGGACGCGCCGATGCCGACGATGCCGTCCAGCACCAGGTCTGCGCGCTTCGGAAGGTCGCGCACGGTGAAGCCGCCGGCGCGCCGCAACGCCGCCAGGCCGGCCTGGTGGGCCCGTTCCGGAGTCAGTAGCAGCGCGCGCACCTGCGCGCCGCGGCGGGCCAGCGCGGCACCGGCGTAGAGCGTGTCGCCGCCGTTGTCACCGCTACCGACCAGCAGGACGACATCAGCGCCGTAGACGCCGCCTCGGTCGATGAGCAGCAGAGCGCACCGGCGCGCCAGGCCGCCCGCGGCGCGCTGCATGAGCGTGCCCTCAGGCAGCGTGGCCATCAGGGCCTGCTCGGCAACCCGGACGTCGGCCACCCGCCACGCCTGCCGCATGTGCCGTCCTCCTCCGTTGGTCAGGCATCCGCCCTGGGTGTCAGGCCCTCCGCTCCTGGTGGTCAGGCCTCGGCTATCACCATCGCGGAGGCGATGCCGCCGTCGTGCGACAGCGATAGGTGCCAGCGCTGGATGCCGCGCTCGGCCGCGACCGCCGCGACCGTACCGGAAACGGTCAACCACGGCCGACCGTCCGGGTCGGAGACGATCTCGCAGTCGTGCCACCGCAGACCTGCGGGTGCGCCCAGGGCTTTGGCCACGGCTTCCTTGGCCGCGAACCGGGCCGCCAGCGACTCCGCCGAACGCGGATTGCCGGAGCAGGTCAGCCGCTCGCCATCGGTGAACAGCCGGTCCAGCAGCAACGGCGTGCGCTCGAGCGCATGGGTGAACCGCTCCACCAGCACGACGTCGATGCCGACCGACACGATCACGACCCCACCCTAATGGGCGGCGCCGATGATCATGCGTCACGCGATCGCCGCGAAGCGGGCCTGTGGATAACGGGTTGTCCACAGGCGGCCCCGTCTCGGCGCCCGGACGGCCTACCGTCGAGCCCGACCCGCTCACTGCTTGGAGGATGCCGATGCAACCCGATCTCGCCGTCGACACCACGGAGGTGCGCGCCACCGCGTCCGAGCTGGACGCCGCAGGAACCCGCGTGTCCACCGGCGCAAAGGAGACGCCGGAAACGGTGGCGACGCCGCGCTGGGCTACCACCGATGCACTGGCGCTGGCCGCCGAGGCGATCCGTCGGCAGGTGGCCGACGCGGGTGCCGGCATCACCGCGACAGCGCGTGAGATCGTCGCCGCGGTCGTGGACTACGAGGCGACCGATGAGCGGTCCGCGACCCGGTTGCGGGCCGCCGCGTGAGTCGGCGCACCGGACGCTGCGAGCGCCAGGAATCCACCGAGCACCACGTGCGTGATCACGGCCATGAGCCGACGCCCGCCGGCGACCACGCACCACGGCGGGAGAGGGCGGGTGCCACCCACGCCGACCCAACCGGGACTCCGGACGGCCGCCGGCCGTACCGGCCGCCGAACG
>Ga0081539_10004517_pt1 | contig 15290 bp, 13 predicted proteins | sample TabmetS4T2R2_FD_71023 | JGI IMG/M metagenome (GOLD analysis project Ga0081539, IMG submission 71023) | Tabebuia heterophylla rhizosphere microbial communities from the University of Puerto Rico - S4T2R2 | ecosystem: Host-associated > Plants > Roots > Rhizosphere ...
CCCCCCCCCCGGGGGGCCCCCCTGCCACAAGCGCGAGAGCGCCGTGCGCCGCGGGCTGTGGCCGGCGAGGAACCGCGCGACCTCGCGATCGGCCCGCGGCTCCTCGCTCGGGTACAGGTGCCCCGCACATGGCCAGATCCGCAGCCGCGAGCCGCGGATCGCTGCGTGCAGCAGATGAGCGTTGGCGACCGGCACGATCGTGTCGTGCGCGCCGTGCACGACGAACGTCGGGGCGGCGATGTCGGCCAGCCGGTCGTGCGCGTTGTGGCCCGCCGCCGCGAGGAGCTGCTGCGCGCGGGTGTAGGAGCCCGCCCCGTGCTCGAGACGGGCCGCGACGTCCTCGGCGATCAGCCCGCCGCGCCGCCGCCGCGTGCGCTCCGCGTAGAGATGGGTCACCGCCGCCCACGCGGCCTCCTCGACCGGCATGGCGGCGGACCGTGCGAAGAGGCTCAGCGCGACCGAGTCCCCCGGCACGCTGCGCGGTCCGCCCGGCGTGGTCGCGCCGAGCACGAGCGCCCCGACGCGATCGGGATGGCGCAGCGCGATCTCCTGGGCGACCATGCCGCCCAGCGACAGGCCGTAGACGTGCGCGCTGGCGACGTCGGCCTCGTCGAGGATCGCGACCGCGTCGTCGGCGAGGTCGGCGATCCCGTACGGCAGCGCCGCGGGCTCGCTGTCGCCGATCCCGCGCCCGTCGAACGTCAGGACCCGAAAGCGCCGGGCGAGGACGGGCACGGTCCGCCACCATCCCTGCCGCGTCATCCCGTAGCCGGGGACGAGCAGGACCGCGGGTCCGGATCCGACCGATTCCCACGCCAGGTCGACTCCGCCGCGGCGCGCGTGCACGAGCACGCGACCACGTTGGCGTCAGACGCGACGCGCGAGTGTGACCCGGCGCACGCTCAGTCGCGGATGGCGCGCTCGTGCAGTCGAGCGATCTCCTCCGCGAGCAAGTGAAGGAAGGGAACCTCCGGATGCGCGCGGCGCAGCAGTCGGACCGTCCGCTCGAAATGCTCGAGCCGCTCTCGCGGCGGCACGTCGTCCTGCGCGTTGAGCTTGCGCGCACTCGCGAGCTTGTCGGCCGCGAAGATCGCAGCAGCCTGGGACCCGTCGGCCGCCGCGCGGCGCCGCAGCTCGCCCTTGCGCTCGTCGTAGCGGGGAATGCCCGGGTCCTCGGTGAGCTGGGCGACCAGCGAGCTCACGTCCAGTCCGAAGCGCGCCTTGACCTCGCCGAGGTCCGTCGTCGTGTCCTCCACGACGTCGTGCAGCAGGGCGGCGGCGATCACGTGCTCGGGGTAGCCGTCCTCGTGGAGGATCCGCGCGACCGCCGTGGGGTGCTCGATCGTCGTCGTGCCGCGGCGGCGAGGTGCCTGATGCGCGTCGCGCGCGAAGCAGTAGGCATCCAACAGCTGGGCGGAGCTGCGCACGAAGCCAGGGATGCCGGTGTCCGACCCGGGACCCATGGCGCGCAAAGGTACCACGAGCCGCCGAGTCAGCGATCTGACACGTTCCCGCTGCAAGCTCCGCGGGTTTCGCGCCTACGCGATCCGGGTGTCGCGCCCCGCCCAGTAGTGCTCGCGCAGGTCGCGCTTGAGGATCTTGCCGACCGCAGTGCGCGGCAGCGGCTCGCTGCGGATGTCGACGGACTTGGGCACCTTGTAGCCGGCGATGAGCGTGGAGCAGTGCGCGAGGAGCTCGCCCTGCGTCGTCGCGCCGCCGGCCACCAGCGTCACGACCGCGTGAACGGCCTCGCCCCAGCGTTCGTGCGGGATCCCGATGACGGCGGCCTCCGCCACCGCCGGGTGGCGGTACAGGGCCTCCTCCACCTCGGCGCTGTAGACGTTCTCGCCCCCGGTGACGATCATGTCCTTGGAGCGGTCGACGAGGAACAGGTAGCCCTCCTCGTCGAGATAGCCGAGGTCGCCGGAGCTGTACCACCCGTCGTGCAGCGCCTCGGCGGTCTCTGCCGGCTTGTTCCAGTAGCCGGGCGTGACGTTCTCGCCGCGCACCTGCACCTCTCCCACCTCTCCGGCGCCGCAGGGCCGGCCGGTCTCGATGTCCGTCGTGCGCACCTCGACGCCGACGGCGGCCTGGCCGCAGGAGAGCGCGCGCGGGCCGTCGAGCAGCTCGCGCTCGTCGGGCAGGAGCGTCACGATCGGCGACGTCTCGGTGGCGCCGTAGATGTGCAGCAGCTCGGCGTCGGGGAACGCGGCGTGCGTGCGCTGCAGCAGCTCGGTCGCGGCGGGCGCGGAGCCGTGGCTGATGTAGCGCAGCGTGGACACGTCGCGCGGCGAGCGCACCTGCTCCGCGGCGAGGGCGTGCATCATCGCCGGGACGACGAGCGTGGCGGTGACGCCCTCGCGCTGGACGGCATCGAGGAAGCGGCCGGCGTCGAACGGGCCGAGGATGACGTGCGCGCCGCCCGTCCAGACCGTCGCCAGCGCGCCGATCGTCCCCGCCGCGTGGAACAGGGGCGAGACGACCAGCCAGCGCGTGTCGCGGGTGAACGGCCAACACGACATGAACGTCAGGGCGTTGGCGACGAGGTTCCCGTGGGTCAGCATGACGCCCTTGGGCGAGCCGGTCGTCCCGCCCGTGTAGAAGATGCCGGCGAGGTCGTGCTCTCCCCGATCCGCGTCCCAGCTGCGCTCCTCCGCGGCCTCCAGGAGCGCCTCGTAGTCATCGCCCATCCCGACGACGCGCACGTCGAGGTCGTCGATCCCCTCGATGGGGCGATCCGCGAACAGCACGCGCACCCCGGCGTCCGACAGCGCGTAGCGGATCTCCGGCAGCGCGTGGCGCGCGTTGATCGGCACGATCACGAGGCCCGCGGCGGGCAGGCCGAGGTACAGCTCCAGGTAACGGTGGCAGTTCGCGCCGAGCACCGCGACGCGATCGCCGTGCTCGAGGCCGAGCTGGCGCACCAGTGCGTCGCCCAGCCGGCGCGTTCGCGACGCCATCTCGGCGTGGGTCAACCGCACGTCGCCGCACACGACGGCGGCGCGATCCCCGCCGACGAGCTCGCCCCGGCGCAGCGCGGCGCCGAACGTGCGCGTCGCTCCTCCGGCGCGGCCAGCGGCCGCGAGGTCCCTCACCTGGACGGTCAACTCCGATCCTCCTCCCGTCAGCGAGCGTCGAAGTCGAGGACGATCCTCTCCGATCGAGGATGCGATTGACAGGCCAGCACGATCCCGGCCTCGAGCTCGTCGTCCTCGAGCGCGTAGCGGTGATCCATCGTCACCTCGCCCTCCACCAGGCGGCAGCGGCAGCTGCCGCAGACGCCGCCCTTGCACGAGTACGGCGCGTCGGGCCGGTTGCGCAGCGCCGCGTCGAGGATGGACCCGCCGTCGACGCCGAACGTCGAGCGACGCCCGTCGAGGATCATCGTCACGATGGCGCCGGCCTGGGGCTCGGCGTCGTGGGTGACGGGCGCGGCATCGGCGTGGAACAGCTCGCGGTGGATGCGGGCGCCGTCGACGCCCCTCCCGCGCAGGACCTCGCGCGCGTCGTGCACCATGCCGAAGGGGCCGCAGAGGTACCACTCGTCGACCTGCTCGGGCGGCAGGAGAGCATCGAGCAGGGCGCCGAGGCGCTCGCCGTCCAGGCGCCCCTCGAGCAGCGCAACGGGCTGGGGCTCGCGCGACAGGACGTGGACGAGCTGCAGCCGGGTCGGCCAGCGGTCCTTGAGGTCCTCCAGCTCCTCCAGGAACATGACCGTGCTCGTGCGGCGATTGCCGTAGAAGACGGTGCAGCGGCTGCCCGGCTCCTGCTCGAGCACGGAGGCGACGATCGACAGCACGGGCGTGATGCCGCTGCCGGCGGCGACGAACGCGTGGTGACGAGCCGCGCCGGGATCGATCCGCGGCCCGAAGCGGCCGGTCGGCGGGAGCACGTCAAGGACGTCGCCGGGACGCAGGCCGTCGGCCACGAAGGAGGAGAAGCGCCCGCCGGGAAGGTGGCGCACGCCGATGGCGAGGTCGCCGCTGCCTTCGGGGGTGAACACGGAGTAGGAGCGGCGCACCTCCTCGCCGTCCTCCTCGCGGACGATCGTCACGTGCTGGCCGGCCTCGTGCGCGAACGTCGCTGCGAGCTCCTCCGGCACCGCGAGGTGCACCGCGCTCGCCTCGTCGGTCAGCGGTCGCACAGCCTCGACGGGGAGCGGAAACGGGCCGCGGCCGGTCAATGGGCCTTGAAGTGGTCGAAGGGCTCGTGGCAGTCGACGCACGTGTACTGCGCCTGGCAGGGCGTCGCCCCGAAGCGGGTGACGAGCCGCGTGCGCCGCGAACCGCACCGCGGGCACGCGACGGCGACCTCGGCCAGCGGGCATCCGATCCCGCGGTCGCTGGGCGGCGCGATGCCGTAGGCGCGCAGCTTGCGCCGCCCGTCCGCGGTCATCCACCGAGTCGTCCATGCGGGCTTGAGCTGCATGACGACGTCCACCTCGCCGAGTCCGGCGCTCGTGGCGCGCTCGGCGACCGCGTCGCGGATCGGGTCGATCGCCGGGCAGCCGGAGTACGTCGGCGTCAGCGTGATCCGCAGGCGCCCGTCGGACTCCTCCACGTCGCGCAGGATGCCGAGGTCCTCGATCGTGAGGACCGGGATCTCCGGGTCCGGCACGTCGCGGACCAGCGCGCGCAGCCGCTCGGCGCGCGTCACCACGTCGCCCCCGGGTGCGCGCGGTGCGTGGACTGCATCACGGCCAGCATGTGGCCGAGGGCCTCGCCGTGCCGGCCGTACCGGCCGCCCGACGGCGCCCAGTCCGTCTCCGGAACGGCGAGCGTCGCCTCCTCGAGCACGTCCGTGACGACGTGCTCCCACGCCGGGCGCAGCGCCCTCGCGTCGACGGCGATCCCCCTGCGCACGAGCCGCTCGTTCAGCTCGTCGCACTCGAACAGCTCGCCCGCCAGCGGCCACATCCAGTCGATGCCGTCCTGCATGCGCCGGTGGCTCTCCTGCGTCCCGTCGCCGAGCCGCAGCGTCCACTCGCGCGCGTGGTCGCGGTGGTAGGCCACCTCCTTGACCGCCTTGGCCGCCACTCCGGAGAGCACCTCGTCGGCCGAGTCGCACAGCCGGTCGTACAGCGCGAGCTGGTAGGTGGAGAACAGGAGCTGCCGCGCGATCGTCCGGGCGAAGTCGCCGTTGGGTTGCTCGACGATGAGCGCATTGCAGAACTCGCGGTCGCCGCGGAGGAAGGCGAGATCGTCCTCGTCGCGCCCGGCACTCTCGAGCTCCCCGGCGCGCGTGAGCAGCGCTCGCGCCTGCCCGAGGAGATCCAGCGCGATGTTCGTCAGCGCGAGGTCCTCCTCGAGGTCCGGGGCGCGGGCGGACCACTCGCCGAGCCGCTGCGCGAGCACGAGCGCGTCGTCGCCGAGGCGCAGGGCGTACGCCGCGACGTCGTTCATAGGTGCGGGACCCCGTCGGGGACGTCGTAGAACGTGGGATGGCGGTAGGGCTTGTCCCCCGCCGGGTCGAAGAACGCGTCCTTCTCGTCCGGCGAGGACGCCGTGATCGCGCTCGCCGGGACGACCCAGACGGACACGCCCTCCTGGCGGCGGGTGTAGACGTCGCGCGCGTTGCGCAGCGCCATGCGAGCGTCGGGCGCGTGCAGGCTGCCGACGTGCTGGTGCGACAGCCCGCGCCGCGCGCGGACGAAGACCTCCCACAGGTCGTTCATGCCGCGATCGCCTCGTGCTTGGAGGCGTATGCCGCCGCGGCCTCGCGGACCCAGGCGCCTTCCTCGTGGGCGGCGCGCCGGTGCGCTAGGCGCTCGCGGTTGCACGGGCCGTTGCCGGCGATGACGGCGAACAGCTCGTCCCAGTCGATCTCCCCGAAGTCCCAGTGGCCGCGCTCGTCGTTCCAGCGCAGGTCGGGATCGGGGAGCTCCAAGCCGAGCGCCTCGGCCTGCGGCACGCACATGTCGACGAACTTCTGGCGCAGGTCGTCGTTGGAGAAGCGCTTGATCCGCCACGCCATCGACTGCTCGCTGTGCGGTGATCGGTCGTCGGGCGGGCCGAACATCTGCAGCGACGGCCACCACCAGCGGTTGACGGCGTCCTGCGCCATCTCGTGCTGCTCGGGCGTGCCGCGCGAGAGGGTCCACAGGATCTCGAAGCCCTGGCGCTGGTGGAAGGACTCCTCCTTGCAGATGCGCACCATCGCCCGCGCGTAGGGTCCGTAGGAGCAGCGGGTGAGCGGCACCTGGTTCGTGATCGCCGCGCCGTCGACAAGCCAGCCGATGGCTCCCATGTCCGCCCAGGTGAGCGACGGGTAGTTGAAGATCGAGGAGTACTTCTGGCGTCCGGCGATGAGCAGGTCGACGAGCTCCGCGCGGGTGACGCCGAGCGTCTCGGCCGCGCTGTACAGGTACAGCCCGTGGCCGGCCTCGTCCTGGACCTTCGCCATGAGGATCGCCTTGCGGCGCAGCGACGGAGCGCGGGCGATCAAGTTGCCCTCGGGTTGCATCCCGATGATCTCCGAGTGTGCGTGCTGAGCGATCTGCCTGATGAGCGTGCGCCGGTAGGCGTCGGGCATCCAGTCGCGCGGCTCGACGCGGCCGTCCTCGGCGACGAGGCGGTCGAACGCGGCCTCCTGCTCCTCGCACAGCATCCCAGCCACTCCTCCTCGGTCGGGGAAGTCCCCACGGTAGCACTACGACCGACCGATCGGTAGCCTTGCTGGCATGTGGGACCGTGACCGCGCCGCTCAAGCCGTCGGGATCGAGGTCGTCGAGGCACGACCTGGTTACGCGCGGCTGCGGCTGCGCGTTGGAGAGGACATGGTCAACGGCCATGCGATCGCGCACGGCGGCTACGTGTTCCTGCTCGCCGACACGGCGTTCGCCTACGCGTGCAACGGCTACGGGCCCGTCGCCGTCGCGCGCTCCTGCCACATCGAGTTCGTCGCGCCCTGCCGCGCCGGCGACGTCCTGGAGGCGGACGCCACGGAGCGGATCCGATCCGGGCGCAACGGCATCTACGACGTCTCCGTGCGCCGCGTCTCCGACGACGCGCCGATCGCCGAGTTCCGCGGCCACAGCAGGGAGCTCCCAGCGTGAGCACGCGCGAGCGACTCTCCGTGCAGGCCGCACGGATGTTCTCCGAGCGCGGCTACCACGGCACGTCGATCGGCGACCTGGCCTCCGCCCTCGGCATCCAGAAGGCGTCGATCTACTCCCACATCTCCGGCAAGCACGACCTCCTCGCGCAGGCGGCCCTCGCCGGCGCCGCGTCCTTCCACGCGGCGCAGGACGCCGTGCCGCTCGACCTCGCGCCGCTCGAGCGCATCCGCCTGGCGCTGGCCGCCCACCTCGGCGTCGTGGGCGCGCAGCTGGACGTCGCGGGCGTCTGGCTGCAGGAGTGGCGCTACCTGGAGGGCGACGCGCGCCGCGAGTTCCTCAGCGAGCGTCACCGCTACGAGGAGCGCATCCGCGCGCTGTTCGCCGACGCGGTGGCCGCGGGCGACGTGCGGGAGGACCTCGACGTCGCGCATGCCGCGCTCGCGTTCCTGTCGCTCGGCAACTGGGCCTACGAGTGGCTCACGGCCGAGCACGACGTCGCGCGCGAGGCGCAGGCGCTCGCCTCCCTGCTCCTGGACGGCGTGCGCGGCTAGGCCGCGAGGGCGGCGACGTCCTCGCGCGGATGCTCGTGCATGACGGCGATGAACGCGTCGACCACGCGCGGGTCGAACTGCGTCCCCGAGCAGCGACGGAGCTCCTCCAGCGCCGCCTCGACCGGCATCGCGGCGCGGTAGCTGCGCGTGGCGGTCATCGCCTCGAAGGAGTCGCACACCGACACGATCCGCGCGCCGAGCGGGATGTCCTCGCCGGCGAGCCCGTCGGGGTAGCCGCCTCCGTCGTATCGCTCGTGGCTGGAGCGGACCATCTGCGCGACCGGCTCGAGCTCGGGCGCGGCGCTGATGATGCGCCCACCGATGATCGTGTGCTGGCGCATGTAGACCCACTCGTCCTCCGTGAGCGCCCGCGGGGCATGCAGGATCTCGTCGGGGATCGCGACCTTCCCGATGTCGTGCAGCGCCGCCGCGCGCCGCACGTGGACCAGCTCGTCGTCGTGGAGACCGAGGCGGCGGCCGACCTGCTCGGCGAGCAACGTCACGCCGTCGACGTGGTCGCGAAGCGCGCCGTCGTGCTCGCCGACGACCGACAGCAGCACCTGATGGACGCTCTCCGCCGCGGTGCGCCGGCCGCCGCGCTTGTGGGCGTACATGCGCTGGTCGGCGAGGCGCAGCGCTTCAACCGGGTCTGAGCCGCCGGCCTCGAGGAGGACGACGCCGTAGGAGCAGCTGATGCGGAACCGCCTGCCCTGCTCGCTCAGTGCGTCGGCCGCCCGCTGCATGAACGCGTCCACGTCCACGCCCGGCGCCCGCGACAGCACGCAGAACTCGTCACCGCCCATCCGGTACGCCGTGCCCTCATGCTCGACCGCCTCCCGCAGGTTGCGCCCGAGGCGCTCGAGCAGCGCGTCGCCCGCCGGATGTCCGAAGGCATCGTTGTACGCCTTGAACCCGTCGAGATCGAAGAGCGCGAGCGCGTGGGCCTCGTCGGCCGTCACCTGCTCGATGTCCTCCAGCAGCGCGCGCCGGTTGCCGAGGCCGGTGAGCGCGTCGGTCGTCGCGTCGCGCTCGCTCGCGCGCAGCATGGCGAGGTTCTCGCGGAACACCAGCGCCAGTCGCGCCACGACGGCGAGGAGGGCCGCGGACGCGAGCCAGACGGCAAGCGCGTGCAGGCGCGTGTAGTGGTCGTACACCAGGATCCCGACCGCGAGCAGCACTGCGCCGGCGGGCAGCGCGAGCATGCCGCCGCTGCGAAGCCGCCGAGCGTCCACCCGCTTGGGCGGCTGCCACGCAGCGAACGCCGCCAGCACGTAGATGGCCGGCCATCCGACGTCGAGGATCGTCCCTTCGTCGTAGGTGCCCAACGCAGTCTGGTAGAGGTAGACCGTGTCGGCGACGGCGAAGATGCCGAGCCCGACCGCGATCAGCAGCCAGGTCCGACCCGCACGCCGACCGGCGACGATGATCACCGCGACGACGAACGAGAGCAGGGCCAGGTCGCCGAGGGGATAGGAGAGGTTGGTCACGACCGTCGCCAGCGGCCCCTCGGTGCTGGCGATGACGCCGAGCACGAGCGCGGCGCCAAGCGCCGCGGCCGCGAGCGCGCAGACCAGGCCGTCGAGCCACAGGGTCGGGGAGATCCGTCCGGCGCGCGACCGGAGCAGCAGGACCAGGGCGACGTAGGCAGCGGGATAGATGCTGAGATACCCCGCGTCGGCCCACGACGGGAACGGCGGTGACTCGAGGTCGGCCAGGACCGCTGTGTAGTAGACGTCGGCCGCGATGAAGCCGAGCAGCCCCAGCGAGAGCGCCGCCCAGGCCGCGCGCTCCGCACCGGACACGTGGACCGCGCGCAGCGCGCACGCCGCGAACCCGGAGCACTCGACGAAGTTGTAGAGATACGACCAGATCCCCAACGGGAGGGACGGCGCGACGTCGAAGCCGAAGTCCAGGATCAGCGCGGCGAACCCCGCCACGGTCACGGCCAGGAGGACGCGCGCGAGCATCGGCGTGCCGGCGACGACGAATCGCACGGTCAGCCCCTGGCCCCTGCGATGCGGAGCATCAGCGCACGAGCGGCGTCGAGCACCAGCTCGCGGTCGTCGAGGAGCACGTGCGCGAAGCGCCGCTCCCGGTCAGGACCGCCGTCGCCGAGGTCGCGGGCGATGAGCGCCGTCGCGTGATGCGGCCCGACGACGATCACGTTCCACTCGCCGGCGAGCGGCTCACCCGCGCCGACGCCGGCGCCGCGCACGCCGAGGGCCGGAGCGCTCGGCATCCCGACGCCGAACGCGCCCACGAACGCCGAGCGGCGCGCCAGCTGCTGGTAGCGGCTCGCGGCCGAGGGGGTGAAGTGCGTGGCCGACTGGAAGGTGGCGAGCACGACGACGGGGTCGGGATCGGCGAGCGCCCGCTGCTCGATCGCGATCGAGAGCGCAAGGAGCGCCTCCTTCGGCGCCGGCCGCAGGCGCACGCCGGCCGCCTCGACGATCTGCGCCGGCGTCAGCCGCGACGGCGGGCTGGGCGGCTGCACGAGCGCGCGCCCCGGATCGCGCCTGCTGGTGCGCGGCGCCGGCAGCGCCGTGGGGCGGCCGTAGAGCCAGCCCTGGCCGAGGGTGGCGCCCCAGGACAGAGCCCGGCGCTCGTGCTCCTCGGTCTCGATGCCTTCCGCGAGCACCTGCGCCCCCGACGCGCTCGCGTACGCCCGCACGGCGCGGACGACGCCGGCCGCCTCGACGCCGAAGGGCTCCTGGACGAGCCGCATGTCGAGCTTGATGACGTCCGGGCGCAGCAGCGGCATCAGGGCGGCGGAGCGCGGGTCCGTTCCCACGTCGTCGAGGGCAAGGCCCCAGCCCCGCTCGCGCAGCTCGGTGACCGCGCGCATGAGCTCGGCCGGGCGCTCGGCGAGGCGCCGCTCGCTGATCTCGGCGACGAGCGTCAGCTCGCCCTCGGCGCGGAGTACGAGCGGCGCATCCTCCGCCGGCATCCGGGCGGCGATGACGTCGGGCTCGGCGTTGACGAGGAGCGCCATGTCGCCCGGCAGGCCGCCCTCCAGCGCGCCGCGCATCGCCGCGATGCGGCACGCCCAATCCAGCTCGCCGACCAGGTCCTCCTCGATCGCGGCGCCGAACATGGCGCGCGGGAGCTCCAGCGCGGAGCCCTCGGGTCCACGCGCGAGCGCCTCGAAGCCCACGACCCGACGGCCCGGGAGCCGCACCACGGGCTGGTAGGCCGCGCGTGCGCCGCCGGTCTCCAGCAGCGCAGCGAGCGAGGCAGGGATCGGGTTGACCACCGCAGACATGGCACACGAGCATCGGTCGCAGCACAACCCCACCTGAGCGCGCACCGCCGCGCTCACACTGTCGTCCAGCTTCAGTTCGCCGTGACATCCACCTCCTCCAACCACGTCACCGTCTGGAATCCCGGCGGCGACTTGGGCGTGACGAGGGAGGCGACGCCAAAGGCAAAGGCCTGACCCGCCTGGAGCCCTCCCGCCGCGACCTCGCCCGTCCAGCGGGTGTCCCCCTGCATGACGCCCTCGCCCCGTACCTGCACGCCGGGCTGCGCAAGCGTGAACTCGAGCCGATGCACGCTCGCGTCGGCGGGGCTGGAGAACGGCCCTGCAAGCTTCGCCACGTCACCCTCCAGCCGGACGCTCGAGAACCCCATCATCGTTGGCCTCCCATCGGTCGTCATCCCGCGCGCGAGCGGCGGAGACGACGTCGCCCTTGCGCATGTACAGGTCCACCGCCGCGTCGCAGGCGGCGCTCGCCCGGTCGGTCTGCCGGGAGCCATCCAGCACCACCGCCAGGTCCAGCAGAGCCTCGGCGTGCACCGTGATGAAGTCGGTGCGCTCGGCGATCCTGACCGCCTCCTCGGCGAGCGCGATCGCCTCGGTCTGGCCCCCGCGACGGACCAGCAGCCTTGACCTGACCTGCCGCCACAGCACCTGGGCGGTGAGGTCGTCCTCGGCCGCGGCGGCCTCGCTGCGAGCGCAGAGCTCGTCAGCCTCGTCGTCGCGCTCCGCCTCGCAGAGGACCCGTGCGAGCATGGCGGCGGACGCCGCGAACAACGCATGCTCGCCCATCTCCTCGAGCATCGCGCACCCGCGGCGCAGACGGGCCTCCGCGTCGGCAGCCCGCCCCATCCGCAGCTCGGCCATCGCCGCGTCCTGGCCGACGACGGATCGCAGGTCGCCGAGCTGCGCGAGGATCGCGTCGCCCTCGCGCACCAGCCCCTCGGCCACCTCCGTGCGCCCCGCCATCGCATGCAGCGCGGCGAGGGGATGCAGGATGCGCGCCGCGGCGATCGGGCTGGCCCGCAGACGTTCCCGCAGCGCCTCGCACTGCGCGATCGCCTCCTCCACCGGCGTTGGGCCGAAGAGCGCGGCCCATGCCGGCCACGAGAGGATCTCGAACAGCGTCGCCTCGTCGTCGGCCCGCTCGGCCAGCTCGGCGGCGGTGCGCCAGTCCCCGTCGGCGTCGAGCGCCCGGCCGTCCACCCACGCGTACAGGCCGCGGAGGAACAGCGCCCGGCACTGCCCGACGTCGTCGCCGTGGCGCGCGAGGGCGGCCAACGAGGATGCGGCGACCTCATCCGCGTCCTCGGCCGTCCCCGTCTGGAGCCGCACGAGGCCGCGCTCCACGAGGCAGCGAGCCCGCAACCAGCCGTCCGGCGGCGCGGCGTCGATCGCCTCGCTCAGCATCGCGTCCGCGTCCTTGAGCCTGCCGGCCTCGCGCAGCGCGGCGCCGAGGCGCGGCAGCAGCGCGTCGCGCGCCCCGTCGCCGGCCGCCAGCAGGCCAACCGCATCCTCCAGCAGCCGCGCGGCGGCCGGCGCCTCGCCCCGGCGCAGCGCGCCGTCCGCGGCGCGGCCCAGCCGCTGCACGGCACGCGTCGCGAGGTCGCCGTCGTCGGAGAGCCCCAGCTCGCCGAGCAGGCGCGCGGCCTCGGCGAGATGGTGGCCGACCGTCTCGTCGGGAGCGTCCGGTTGCTCCTCCAGCCACAGCGCGGTGCGCTCGTGCAGCTGTGCGCGCTCCTGCTTGGGCACGCCGCGATACGCCGCGTCGCGGATGAGCGCGTGCGCGAAGCGCAGCGCGTCGCGATGCCGGGCGGCGCTCGGGCCGGTCGGCGACGGGCGGTCGGCGCCCACGAGGCCCTGGCGCGCCAGCGACGCCAGCGGGCCCGCGATGCCCGCGGCTCGCTCGGGCGGCAGCAGGGCCGCGACCGCGCCCGCCTCGAACTCCTCACCCAGCACCGCGGCGTGCTCGAGGACCTCCCGATCGGCGCCGCCCAGGCGCGCGATGCGCGCCGCCAGCACGGCCTGGATGCTCGCCGGCAGCTCGCCCTCGCCGCCCACGGCCGCGAGCTGCTCCAGGAACAGCGGGTTGCCGTCCGCCCGCTCCACGATGCGCGCCGCGGTTCGCGGCCCGTGCCCCGCGCGGGAGACGAGCCGGCGCGCGTCGTCGGCCGGCAGCCCGCCCAGGACCACCGTCGACCTCCCGGCCTGCGGCGCCATCCACTGCGGACGCAGCTCGACGAGCTCCGGGCGCGCGAGGCAGACGAGCAGGATCGGATGCCCGCCCGAGAACGCGACGAGGTACTCGACGAGGTCCAGGAGGGTCGGCTCCGCCCAGTGGACGTCCTCGACCACCGCGACGACAGGGCGCTCGCTCGCCGCGCGCTCCAGCAGCCTGCGCAGCGCCCAGAACGTCTCGTCCGCCCGGGCCGTGACCTCCGCGCGCCCGGTCGCGCCGAGGACGAGCCGAGCCGCGTCGCGCTCGCCCTCCAGCAGGACATCCACGTCGCCGAGCCCCCCGACGATCTCCTGCAGCGGCCGGTAGGCGACCCCCTCGCCGTACGCGAGGCAGCGCCCGACGGCCACGGTCGCCTCGCCCTCCAGCGCGGCTGCGAGCTCGGCGACCAGCCGGGACTTGCCGATGCCGGGCGGCCCGATGACGCTCAGGGCATGGCAGACGCGCCCGTCCCGGACGCCGGCGAACGCGTCCCGAAGCGCGCCGAGCTCCTCCGTGCGGTCGAAGAAGGGCGTCGCCGGACGCTCCTCGCGCTCGACGGAGAGCAGCCGCCACGCCCCGCCGCCGACGGCCTCGCAGCGCACGACATCGCCCAGGAGCGAGCGGATGCCCGCGCCGAGGAGGATCTCGCCGCTCGCGGCGCGGGCCTGCAGGCGCCCGGCTGAGCCGAAGGCGCCGCCGGTCGCCGGGCGCCGGGTCCCCGGACTCAGGAAGACCTCGCCGGCGTCCAGGCCGATCCGCGCCGCACGCTCGAGACCGAGCTCGGCGGCGCAGTCCAGCAGCTCGTGTGCGGCGCGGGCCGCGCGGAGCGCGTCGTCCTCGTGCAGCTCGGCGAGGCCGAACGCGCCGATGACCGCGTCGCCCGACGCGGGCTCGAGCGTGCCGCCGTGACGCTCGATCGTCGCCGCGCACAGCGCGGCGCAGCGGTCGAGCAGCGCGTGCAGCTGCTCCGGATCCAGGCGGTCGGCGATGCCCGACGGGCCCACGACGTCGATCGCGAGGACGCTGACCAGCCGGCGCTCGGAGCGCGGCGCCGGCGCGACGGGCGGCGCGGGCGGCGGCTCGGCGGATGGCTGCTCGGGCAGCGCGAGCGCAGGATCCTGAGCGAGGATCGCCCGCTCGAGCTCGCGGAGTCGGTCCCCCGGCTCGATCCCCAGCTCCTCCACGAGCGCCGTGCGCGCGTCCTGGAAGGCCTGCAGCGCCTCGGCCTGGCGGTCGCAGCGGTAGAGGGCGAGCATGAGCTGCCCCCGCAGCCGCTCCCGGTACGGGTGCTCGACGATCAGCGCCTCGAGCTCCCCGATCACCTCGGCGTGCGCGCCCAGCGCGAGGCGCGCCTCGACGTGGAGCTCCTGGGCGGCGAGGCGCAAGTCGGCGAGCCGCGCGATCTCGCCCTGCGCGAAGGGCTCGTAGGAGAGGTCGGCGAGCGGCGAGCCGCGCCACATCCCACGCGCCTGCGCGAGCACGGCGGCCGCGTCAGCGGGACGGCCGGCGGCAATCGCGCTGCGCGCATCCCCCACCAGGCGCTCGTAGCAGCGTGCGTCGATGCGCTCGGGCTCGACCTCGAGGCGGTAGCCGCCGGCGCGCGTGGCGATCGGGCCCTCGCGACCGTTGCCGGCGAGCGCCTTGCGCAGGCGCGAGACGTGCACCTGGATGGTCTTCGCGGCGGTGGCGGGCGGCTGCGTGGGCCATAGCTCGTCGATGAGCCGATCCGTGCTCAGCGTCTCGTTGGCGTGCAGTACCAGCACGCCGAGGAGCGCCCGCTGCTTGCTGCCGCCGAGCGCGACGAGTCTGCCCTCGTCGAGGACCTCCAGGGGGCCGAGGATGCGGAAGTCCATGTTCGGGTGCGGCGGGCGGGTTGTCGCGACCGTACAGGAGGCCGAGCGACCGGCGCGAGGAGGCTGTTGCCGCGCTGTTGCCGGGCGTCAACCGGCGGCTCGGATGCTCCGCGGCGTCGGTTCAGCCAATCCCCACTGGAGGCAGTCATGGGACAGCCCATCCCCCGGCAGCACCCCGCAGTCGTCCTGCGTGCGCACTACGACGCGCTGCGCGCACTCCTCGCGGTGGCCATGGTCGCCGTCACGATCCTCGCGGGCACGGTCGTCGCGCTCGCGACCGACGACGACGCCGCGCGCGCCGGCAGCGCAACGAGTCACGTCATCCCGACGGGTCCCTTCGGGAGGATGAGCGATG
>Ga0081539_10004518_pt1 | contig 15287 bp, 14 predicted proteins | sample TabmetS4T2R2_FD_71023 | JGI IMG/M metagenome (GOLD analysis project Ga0081539, IMG submission 71023) | Tabebuia heterophylla rhizosphere microbial communities from the University of Puerto Rico - S4T2R2 | ecosystem: Host-associated > Plants > Roots > Rhizosphere ...
GGGGCGCGGGCCGCGGGGGCCGCGATGCACTGGCCGCTGCGGCCGATCAGGTTGTGGCCTTTGGAGACCAGCGTGCTGCCGCTGTTCAGGGCGCATTCCTGGTTGCCGGCGCCGCCGCTGCCGTCGGCCAGGAGCGAGCCCCGCATCTCCGCGTCGGAGCTGGTCAGGAAGAGGTTGCCGCCGCGCGTTCCCGACAGCGACCCGTCGGCGCCGTTGCCGCTGGTCCCGCTGCCGCCTTTGCCGGCAGTCCCGGCGGTCACCGTGTTCGCCGCCACAGTCACCGAGGCGAAGACACCTTCGGCCCCGTTGTAGAGGCCGATCCCGGCCCCGGCGGCCCCGGCGGTGGCGCCGCCTTTGCCGCCGCTGATCGGCGCGATCCCGGTCGCGTTGCCGCCTTTGCCGCCGGTCCCGCCGTAGCCCAAGTTGCCGGCGATCGTCACGTTGGTCAGTTTCACGAGGCCGTTGGAGAAAAGGCCGACCGAGTGCGCGGCTTCGCTCTGACCGCCCACCCCGGGGACCCCGAGACCGCCGTTGGAGCCGCCGTTGCCGCCGGGCGCCGATTTCGAGACGTTGCCGGAGATCGTCGAGTCGGTGATCGTCACGTCGACGTTGCCGGTGCTGACCCCGGCCCCGTAGTTGCTGCCGCTCCTGCCGCCGGTCCCGCCGGTTCCGCCGCCGGCCCCGGCGTTGCCGCCGGCGCCGCCCGCTCCCGCGGTCCCGGTGTTTCCGCTCACGGTCACCCGGGTCAAGACCAGCGGATTGCCGCCGGCGATCCCGACGCCGCTGGCGGTGCCGCCTTCGCCGCCGGCCCCGCCACTGGGGGAGCCGCCGTTGCCGTTCGCCCCTTTGCCGCCGGCGCCGCCGAAGGCGACGTTGCCCGTGACGACGACGTCGGTGAGGGTGGTTGGCCCGCTCGGGTCGATCCCAGACCCGGCGACGTCGTCGCCGTCCTCGCCCTCCTGGCCCGCCGTGGTGCCGTTGCTGCCGTCCCCGCCGATCAGGTGGCCGCCGGTGATCGTCACACCGCTCATCGTCAGGCCCTCGTCGGCAGCCAGGACGCGGTCGAGCGCCGTCTGTTCGATCGTCGTCGCGGTCGGGCCGGCGCCGGCGATCGTGATCGTTTCCGTGGCGAAGAGGGCGCCGAACGTGAGCGTGTAGGTGCCCGCGGCGAGCTTGACCGTATCGCCGTCTTTGGCGGCGGCGATCGCGCCGCGCAGCGAGCAACCTTCGGGCGGCGCCGGCGGGGTGCAGGCGAAGCCGCCGATCAGCGGGTCGCCGAACCGGTTCGGTTCGTAGACGGTCGCCTGGGCGCCGGCGCAGGCGAACAGGGAAACGATGGTCGCGAGCACCGCGATGCGACGGAGGGGGGCCGAGAACACGCTCGGCATTCTCACAAATCGCCCAGCGGCGAGGCGCCAGACCTCAACGCATTGGCACCTGCTGGGTGATGCAGTGGACGTTGCCGCCACCGAGCAGGATCTCGCGGCTGGGGACGCCGACCACCTCGCGGCCGGGGAAGCGCTCGGCGAGGATCGCCGCCGCGGCCTCGTCGGTGCGCTCGTCGAGCAGCGGCATCACGATGCGGCTGTTGGCGATGTAGAAGTTGGCGTAGGAGGCGGCCAGCCGCTCGCCGCCGCGGCGCGGCTTCGTCCCCGGCACCAGCTCGACCCCGGCCGCCTCCTCCTCGCTGCTGAACAGCGGCCCTGGGGCGGGGAGGAGGACGACCTCGAAGCGACGGCCGCGGGCGTCGGTCGCGGCTTCCAGGCGCTCGCGTGCGTCGCCGGAGATCGCATGCTGGGGATCGGATTGATGGGGGGTCCAGGTCAGCAGCACGACGCCGGGCGCGGCGAAGCAGGCGAGGTTGTCGACGTGGCCGTCGGTCTCGTCCTCGAGCGTCCCCCGCCCCAGCCAGACGACCTTCTCGGCGCCGAGATAGTCGCGCAGCGCCGCCTCGATCTGCTCGCGCGAGAGCTGCGGGTTGCGGTTGCGGTTCAGCAGGCACTCTTCGGTGGTGAGGACGGTGCCCTCGCCGTCGACGTGGATCGCCCCGCCCTCGAGGATCAGCGGCGCCCGGTAGCGGTCGTCCCCTTCGATCTCCAGGACCTTCTCGGCGACCAGCTCGTCGCGGTCCCAGGGGGCGTAGAGGCCGCCGTGGTGCCCGCCCCAGGCGTTGAAGCGCCAGTCGACGCCGCGGCGCCGGCCCTCGCCGTCGACCACGAAGGTCGGGCCGGTGTCGCGGATCCAGGCGTCGTCGGCGCTGATCTCGACCACCCGGACCGCCGCCGGCAGCAGCTCCCGCGCGCGCTCGAACTGGGCTTCGGAGGCGGCCACCGTCACCGGCTCCGAGGCCGCGATCGCCGTCGCCACCTCGGCGAAGGCCCGCTGCGCCGGCTCCGCCCCCAGCCGCCAGTTGTCGGTCCGCTCCGGCCAGGCCATCCAGCAGCCGGCGTGCGGCTCGAACTCGGCCGGCATCCGGAACCCGTCGGCGGCGGGGGTGCTGTCGATCGTCGCGCTCACCCTGTGGCCATTGTCGCCGACCGGCGCCACCGCTTACAGTCGAACCATGAAGTTGCTGACCGCCTACGACGTCCCGGACTCGCCGGCCCGCACCCGCCCGCCCGAGCGCCGGCCCTTCCGGGTCGGCGCCGTGCAGGAGCGCTGGCACGAGGACGCGGCCGAGCATCGCGCCGCGCTCGCCGCCGGGGTCGAGCTGGCGGCCGGCGAGGGCGCCCGCCTGGTCTGCCTGCAGGAGCTGACCCTGAGCCCCTACTTCGCCGTCGACCCGGCCGGCGCCGCCGCCCTCGGCGTCGAGCCCGAGCCGCTGCCCGGCGGCCCGACCCACGCGCTCGCCGCCGAGCTGGCGGCGGCCCACGGGGTCCACGTCCACGCCTCGCTGTTCGAGCGGGCCGACGACGGGGAGGAGGATGGCCGCGGCTACAACACCGCGATCCTCGTCTCCCCGGACGGCGAGCTGCTCGCCCGCACCCGCAAGCTCCACATCCCGGTCACCGCCGGCTACTACGAGGATCGCTACTTCCGGCCCGGCCCGGCGGCGGAGGACCCCTACCCGGTGGTCAGCCTCGGCGCGGCCAAGCTCGGCCTGCCGACCTGCTGGGACCAGTGGTTCCCCGAGCTCGCCCGCTCCTACAGCCTGGCCGGCGCCGAGCTGCTCGTCTACCCGACCGCGATCGGCTCCGAGCCCGACCATCCCGGCTTCGACACCCAGCCGCTCTGGCAGCGGGTGATCGTCGCCAACGGGATCGCCAACGGCCTCTTCATGGTCGCGGTCAACCGCACCGGCGAGGAGCCGCCGCTCCGTTTTTACGGCTCCTCCTTCATCTCCGACCCCTACGGCCGCGTCCTCGTCGAAGCCCCCCGCGAGGAGCCCGCCGTCCTCGTCGCCGACCTCGACCTCGACCAGCGCCGCGACTGGCTCGAGCTCTTCCCCTTCCTCACCACCAGGCGCCCCGACGCCTACGGCTCCCTGGTCGACCCCCGCTAGCCGGGCCGGGATCTACCGCCCGGGCAGCCCTTCGGGGTGGCGCGGCAGCCCGTCGTCGGGCAGCGGGAACCAGGCCGGGGCGGAGGAGACCCAGGCGTGCCAGCTCGGCTCGATCCCGGGGTCGCCCTCCAGCGCGCCGAACCGGATCGCGATCGTTTCGCCCCGCTCCGCGTCGCCGCCGAACACGTGGCCGCCGCAGCGCCGGCAGAACGACTTCGGCCGCCCCCCGCCCTCCGGCACCCAGGTCCCGACCTCCTCGGACCCGGCGGTCAGCCGGAAGCCGCTCGCGGCCAGCAGCCCGTTGCAGGTCCACGGCACCCCGCTGCGGTGCTGGCAGCGTTCGCAGTGGCAGTAGCCGGCCGTGAAGAACGGCTCGGTCACCTCGAAGCGCACGGTCCCGCAGGCGCACCGGCCGCGCAGCGGCTGCTCGGCGGAGGGCATCCGCCCAGCCTAGTTCAGCCCCGTTGGCGACTGGTGAATTTGGCTTGAAGTGTGACGTGGCGCACTCTGTGACCCCGCTCACAAACGTGCGTTCGTATCTGTCGCACACTGGTATACAAGTTAACCCACGAGATCGAAAGAACCAGCATGAGCCACAAGCACTGGACCTTCACCTCCTACGAGAACGGCAAGCCGGTTTCGACCGAGCACAACCTGGACAGCCGTCAGGCCCTTTCGGCGATTCGCGCCGCGATGGTCGGCGAGCCCGTCATCACCGCCGTCCAGAGCGACGAGCAGGTCGCTCAGCCGGTCGAGCTCGCTCGCGCCGCCTAAAGCGCGCGAGCGGGTCTCGCCCGCACTAGCTTCTAAAGAGCCAGCGAGATCGGCTCTTCGAGCAGGGCCCTGATCCGAGCCAGGAACTGCGCCCCGTCCGCGCCGTAGAGGATGCGGTGATCGCAGGCCAGGGTCACGCCCATTATCTGGCGCGCCACGACTTCGCCGGAGCTGTTCACCACCGGTTTCGGTCCCAGCGCCCCGACCGCCAGAATGCCGGCCTGGGGCAGGTTGACCACCGGGGAGAAGTTCGTCACCCCGAACATCCCGAGGTTGGAGACCGTGAAGGTCCCACCCGACAGCTCCGGCGGGGTAACAGCCCCGTCGCGAACTTTCGCCGCGAGCCGCTTCGTGTCGGCCGAGATCTCCCGCAGCCCCTTCTTGTCGGCGTCGAACACGGTCGGCACAACGAGCGCGTCCTGGGCGGCGACCGCGACGCCGACGTTGACCCGCGAGTAGAGCTCGAACTTCCCGTCCTTGTAGGAGCCGTTGGCGCGGGGGAACTCTTTCAGCGCCAGCGCGCACGCCTTCACGACCATGTCGTTGAAGGTCGGAACCGCCTCGCCCTCGCCGGCCAGCTCTTTCAGCCGCTTGCGGCCCGCGACCGCCGCCGTCATATCGATCTCGGTTTCGAGATAGAAGTGCGGCGCCGTCGCCTTGGACTCCGACATCCGCCGCGCGACCACCTGCTGCAGCTTCGAAAGCTCCTCGTAGGTGACCGCGCCCTTGGCCGTTTCGGGGGCCTCGGAAGCGGGGGAGGGGCTGGCTGCCCCAGCTCCGGCCGCAGCGACTCCCACCCCCTCCGGCGGGGTAGGGGTGGGAGTCGCTGCGGCCTCGACGTCAGCCTTGACCACGCGGCCGCTGGGCCCCGAGCCAGCTACCTGCGAGAGATCGACCCCGCGCTCCCTCGCCAGCCGCCTGGCCAGCGGAGAAGCTTTCACCCGCTCCCCGGCCGGCGCTGCATCGCCGTCGTTTGAGCCCTCAGAGGAATCAGCCTCCACCGCTCCTCCGGGGGGTGGCGCGGTAGGGGGCCCCGCGGCCGAGGAAGCTTTAGCTACCGCAGGCCGTGGGGGCACTGCCGCGACAGGACCCGCCGGCTGACCGGTCTGTCCCTCCCCCGGATCACCAACGACCGCGATAGGACTGCCGATCGGAAGGGTGTCCCCCTCCTGGGCCAGGATCGAAGTCAAGGTCCCGGCGACGTCGCTCTCGTAGGCCATGTTGGCCTTGTCGGTCTCGATTTCGACGATCTCTTCGCCGACGGAAATCTCATCGCCGACCTGCTTCATCCAGGTCAGGATCGTCCCCTCCTCCATCGAGTCGGAGAGGCGCGGCATCACGATCTCGCTCATCGCGTTCCGTCGATGACCGAGCGCGCCGCGGCGACCACGCGCTCGACGTTCGGCAGCGCCGCGTTCTCGAGGTTCTTGGCGTAGGGGAGGGGGACTTCGGCCATGCCGACGCGCTCGACCGGGGCGTCGAGGTAGTCGAAGCAGACGTGCTGGATGCGGGCGGCGAGCTCGGCGGTGACCCCGAAGCTCGGCCAGCCCTCCTCGACGAGGACGGCGCGGTTGGTCTTCTTGACGCTGGCGGCGACCGTCTCGACGTCGAGCGGCCGCAGGCTGCGCAGGTCGACGACCTCGGCGGAGATGCCCGCCTCGGCCAGCTGCTCGGCCGCCTCGAGGGCGCGGACGGCGGCGAAGCCGTGGGCGACGAGGCTGATGTCGGTGCCCTCGCGGGTCACGTTGGCGAGGCCGAGCGGGACCAGGTACTCGGGGTCGAGCGGCACCTCGCCCTTCTCCTTGTAGGCGGAGAGGTTCTCGATCAGCAGCACCGGGTCGTCGTCGCGGATCGAGGCCTTGAGCAGGCCCTTGGCGTCGGCCGGGGTGGCGGGGGCGACGACCTTGAGCCCGGGGGTGCCGGCGAACCAGCCGTCGAAGCTCTGGGAGTGCTGGGCGGTGAGCTGGTTGCCGGCCCCGTTGGGGGTGCGGATGACCAGCGGGCAGCGGACCTTGCCGCCGAACATCGCCCCGACCTTGGCCGCGTGGTTGACGACCTGGTCCATCGCGACGAGGAGGAAGTTGAGGGTCATGATCTCGACGATCGGCCGCTCGCCGAGCAGGGCGGCGCCGACCGCGGCGCCGACGAAGCCCTCCTCGCTGATCGGGGTGTCGCGGACCCGGTCGGGGCCGAACTCGTCGAGCAGGCCGTCGCTGACCTTGTAGGAGCCGTTGAAGACGCCGACCTCCTCGCCCATCAGGAAGACGCGCTCGTCGCGGGCCAGCTCCTCGCGCATCGCCAGGCGCAGCGCCTCGCGGTAGTTCATCCGCTGGGTCTCGCCGACCGGGACCTCGGCTTCGCCGGCGAGGGGCGCCGGCGCGGCGACCGGACCGGGCGCGCTCATGCGCCCAACCCCGCGGCGTAGACCAGCTCCTCCTCACCGTAGGGGGAGCCGGGCTTCATGCGGGCGAACTGCAAATCGGAGGTCGGCGCGTACATCCCCGCCGCCAGGCGGTCGAGCGCGGGCTCGGGGTCGGCGTCGGCGAAGGCGATCGCCTCGGCGATCGCGGTCTGGGCGCGCTGCTCGGCGGCGTTCAGCTCGTCCTCGCCGGCGCCGCGGTCGAGCAGCAGTGAGCGCACCCGGGCGATCGGATCGCGCCCGCGGCGCTCCTCGATCTCGTCCTTGGTTCGGTAGGCGGTGCCGGCATCGGCGACCGAGTGGCCGCGGTAGCGGTAAGTCATCGCCTCCAGCACCGCCGGCTGGCGCTGCTCGCGCGCGGCGGTGAGGAGGCGGGAGGCGGCGTCGAAAACCGCCTCGATGTCGTCCCCGTCGACCCGCTCGCTCGCCATCCGGAAAGCGGAGGCGCGCTTGAACAGGTCAGGCTCGGCCGAAGCGCGGGAAACGCTCGTGCCCATGCCGTAGACGTTGTTGACGACCAAGTAGACGATCGGGAGGTCCCAGAGGGCGGCCAGATTGAGGGACTCGTGCCAGGCGCCCATGTTCACGGCGCCGTCGCCGAGCTCGCAGAGGACCGCGTCCTCGCGGCCGCGTCGGGTCAGCGCCAGGGCGAGGCCGGTGGCGACCGGGAGCTGGCCGGCGACGATGCCCCAGCCGCCGTAGAAGCCGCGCTCGACGTCGAGCAGGTGCATCGAGCCGCCGCGCCCGCCGGCGCAGCCGTCGCGGCGGCCGAACAGCTCGGCCATCGCCTCGCTGGCGGGGACGCCGCGGGCTAGGGCGAAGCCGTGGCAGCGGTAGCCGGTGACCAGGAGGTCGGTCGGCGTCATCGCCGCCATCGTCCCGACGGTGGTCGCCTCCTGACCGGAGGAGAGGTGGCAGTAGCCGCCGATCTTCGCCGCCTTGTACTGGCGCTCGGCCTCGGTCTCGAACTCGCGGATCTCGACCATCGTCCGGTAGTTCTCGACGCTGGGGAAGGAGGGCTTTTCCTTGGCCATGAGCTAGGGCCCCTCGAAGTAGTCGGGATGTTCCGCGCGCATGCGCGGCACCTCACGCAGGACAGTCCGCAGGTGGTCGCGCAGCAGGTCCTCGGCCAGGTCGGGGTCGTTGGCGGCGACCGCGTCGAGGACCAGCCGGTGCTCGGAGACCATCTCGTCGAGGTAGTTCGGCATCCCCAGGCTGAGCCGGCGGATCCGGTTCAGGTGCGCCTTCGCGCGCTCGCTGACGATCCAGACCGAGAGGTGGCCGCTGAGGTCGCAGAGGGCGTGGTGGAAGGAGTCGTCGAGCAGGTAGAAGTTGTCGAGGTCGCTGCCCTCGCGGGCCCGCTCCTGGCGCTGCAGGTTCTGCTCGAGCTCGATCACGTCGGCCTCTTTGGCGACCTGGGCGCTGATTCGGATCGCCGCGCACTCCAGCGACTCGCGGATGAACTGGGCGTCGGAGATCGCGGTCGGGTTGATCCGGGCGACGAAGGTGCCGAGCTGGGGGACGGTCTCCACCAGCCGGTCCTCGCGCAGGCGCCCGATCGCCTCCCGAATCGGCGTCCGGCTGACCCCGATCCGCTCGGCCAGCGAGTTCTCGGAAAGCTGCTGCCCCGGCTCCAGTTCCCCCCGCACGATCGCGTCCCGCAGGGCGGCATAGACCTGCACCCGCGTCGGTGTCGATTTGTCCCGCTGGTAGCGGTCGAGGGGGATCACCTGAGGCTGCGCCACGCTCCTAGTATACAAGTATCCAACGGTTGGAATAACCGATTACGTGCCTGGAGACGCGTTTTTGTCCGCTATGCGGACAGAAATGCGGCTCGGGATGGGACAGGGGAGGCCCGGGGTGACGGCGAGAGGGCGAAACGCTCCGTGGTGGGATATCCGCGCATAGCGCGGCAAAGTCACCGCCGAACCTTCCGGTCCGACTTTGTCCCGCATACCGGGAGAAACTCGGACCGGAACCGGAGACCGGGCCACCACGCACACCTACCTGCCCAGTGGGTGTGCGTGGTGGCCCGGCTGACGACGCGCTCGTCGCATTGCCGCCCCTCTAGGGGCGGAAAGGCATCGAGGGCGAGGCCGGGCGCCTCGAACTGAACGGCTAGCTCAGGAAGTGCCGTCGGCCGGCTCGACGCGGAAGGCCGAGCGGGTCGGGTTCTGCGGCCGGAAGAAGGTCGCGGTCTGGCTGCGCATCCGCCAGGGGGAGGGCAGCTGGGTGCCCGGGGTGCCGAGGAAGCGGGTGAAGAGGAGCGAGGCGCGGCGGCAGGTGATGCCGGTGCGGGGCGGCTGGTAGAGCAGATACTGACCCTCGGAGAAGAACAGCGGCCCGAGCGTCTTTTCGACGTTGACCGTGAAGGGTCGCGGGCAGAGGCGGCCGCTCGGGCTGGGGCCGCTTTCTTCTTCTTCGCGTCCCTGGCGGGCGACCGAGAAGCCGAAGGCGCCGCCGCGGTTGAAGGTCGCTTTGCCGCTGCCCTGGGCGCGCACGGTCCAGGGCCGCGGGAGGACGCCGTCCCAGTCCTGCAGGAAGCGCGTGAAGAAAGCGGAGCCCTGGGCGCAGCTGATCGTCGCCGCGGTCGTGATCGTGTAGCTGCCGGCCGGCAGCACGGCGGCGCCGATCCGGTCGTTGTGCAGGACCCGGAAGCTGGGGCAGGTGGCCGCGCTCGCCTTCGGCGCGCTCAGCGCCAGCGCCGCGAGCAGGGCGGCGACGGCCAGCAGAGTGCCCGCGGCGACGCGCTTGCTCCCCGAAGTCGGACGGACGAGATCCATCGGCGCGAGAACCTACCAGCAGCGGCGGCGGATCGGTGCGACTCCCGACGTTCGTCTGGTCCCGCGCACCGCCGGACGCAGACGTTCCTGGAATCTCCCGTGATCGGTTTAACCGGATGACTACCCGCATCCCCCGGCGTCCGTACCATTGCGGCCCCGATGCCCGAACCAGTAAAGCGCAACCAGCGCTACATGCCCGGGCTCGACGGGCTGCGAGCGATAGCCGTCCTGGCAGTCATCGCCTTCCACCTCGAATTCGGCTGGGCGCCCGGCGGCCTGCTCGGGGTCGGCATCTTCTTCACCCTCTCCGGCTACCTGATCACCGACATCCTGCTCTCGCAGCTCTCGCGGGTCGGGCGGATCAAGCTCGGCGGCTTCTGGCTCGCCCGCGCCCGCCGCCTGCTACCAGCGCTGTTCGTAATGCTGGTCCTCGTCGTCGCCTGGGTGACCGTCTTCGGCCCAGCCCAGACCGACCAGTTCCGCAGCTCGGTCGTCTCCGCCGTTTTCTACGTGAACAACTGGCAGCAGATCTTCGGCGACGTCTCCTACTTCGCCCGCTTCGAAGCCCCCGGCCCGCTCAACCACCTCTGGTCGCTGGCGGTCGAGGAGCAGTTCTACATCGTCTGGCCGTTCCTGCTGCTCGCGCTGACCAAGATCATCCGCGAGCCCGAGCTGCCCGGGGGCGTGCGCCCGAAGCTGGCGATCTGGACGCTGGTCCTCGGGCTGGTCTCGGCGATCCTGATGGCGGTCCTCTACAAGGGCGGGACCGACCCCTCGCGGGTCTACTACGGCACCGACACCCGCGCCTTCGAGCTGCTCTTCGGCGCCGCCCTGGCGATGGTCTGGCCGAGCCGCCGCCTCAGCCGCTCGATCGCCCCGCAGGCGCGCAAAACGCTCGACGGCCTCGGCGTCCTCGGCCTCTTCGTGATCGCGATCATGATCTGGCAGACCAGCGAACTCGACTCCTTCCTCTACCGCGGCGGCTTCGTGCTGCTCTCGCTGGCGGTGATCCTGGTCCTGATGGCGGCGACCCACCCGGCCTGCCGGCTCGGCGTCTTCTTGGGGATGAGGCCGCTGCGCTGGGTCGGCGTCCGCTCCTACGGGATCTACCTCTGGCACGCGCCGATCATCGTCCTCACCAACCCGAGCGAGCACCCCGGGCCGAGCTGGACCCGCGCGATCCTGCAGGTGGCGGCGATCTTCGCCGTCTCCGCCCTCTCCTGGAAATTCATCGAGGAGCCGATCCGCCACGGCGCGATCGGCAGGTTCTTCGCCCGCCGCCGCGCCCGCGGCTGGGGCTGGACGACCTTCTCGCCGCAGGGCCGCGGCGCGATCGTCGGCTCCGCGGTGGTGATCATCGCCGCGATCGTCGGCATGTTCGGCGTCAACTCGGCTCCCGAAGGCGCCGACGCCCGGGTCGCGGAAGCGCTCAAGGGAGGGACCGCGAAGAAAGCGCCGCTGACCCCCCAGCAGGCCTCCGAGTCCAACAAAACGTCGTGCAAAAAAGTGATCCACATCGGCGACTCGACCTCGGAGGGGCTCAACTCGCCCGAATACCTGCCGATCCCGAGCCAGCGGATCGACGCCCAGTACGAAGACGTCGGGACCAAAGAAGAGATCCTCGAGATCTCCGGCGCGCGCTCGATCGAAGAGCAGTTCGAAGGCGAACCAAACGCCGCCGAAGTCGCCGAAGCCTGGAAAGCCGAAGGCTTCGAAGGCTGCTGGGTGATGGCGATGGGGACCAACGAGGCGGCCAACGTCGCCGCCGGCTCGACCGTCGGCGAGCGCGAACGGATCGACAAGATGATGGCGATCATCGGTGACGAACCGGTGATGTGGGTCAACGTCCGCTCAATCGTTCCCGCTGGCGATCCGTACTCGAAAGAAAACATGGAAAAGTGGGACGAAGAACTCGTCCTCGCCTGCGCCGCCTATCCGAACATGCGCATCTACGACTGGGCCTCCGACGTCAAAGACGCCTGGTTCATCGAAGACGGCATTCACTTCACCTCGCCGGGATACGCTGCGCGCTCGCAGTTGATCGCGCAGGCACTCGCCCACGCCTTCCCCGCTAAAGGGGAAACGCAGGGCGGTTCGAAAGACTGCGTCGTCAGCTAGCGATTAACTCTCTCGATGCTGTCGCAGCGCCCGGGCCCGTAGGGTGGCCCGCCGAATCCACTACAAGGGAGACGAACATGGCCAAAAAACCGGCCGCCAAAAAATCGAAATCGGCGAAAAAATCCGCGGCGAAAAAAGCCAGCGCCAAAAAAGCCGCCGCAAAAAAGGCGCCGGCTCGCAAAGCCGCCAAAAAAGCCCCGGCGAAAAAAGCCGCGAAAAAATCTTCGGCCCGGAAAGCGACGAAAAAAACCGGCGCCAAAAAAGCCAGCAAAAAAACGGCCAAAAAAGCCGTGAAAAAAGCCGCCGCGAAACCGGCTTCGTCGAGCAAAAAAGCGAAAGCCAAACGGCCGGCGAAAAAAGCCGCCGCCAAAAAAGCCGCGAAAAAATTCTCGGCGACCCGGACCAGCAAAAAATCGGGCGCCAAAAAAGCCAAAGCCAAAGCGCGTAAATAGTCGGCGCCGGCCACCCGCTTTCAATCGCGCGGTTCCTTTGTCCTGATCTGCCGGACAAAGGAACCGCGCGATTTGCCGTCGGGTGACTGACCTCCCACTGACCCGGTCAGTTCGTTTCGCGGCTTTCCTCCGGGGTAGCCGCGACGAAATCCACCAGTAGGGAGACAACTTCATGGCAGACCTCAACGAGCGTGACGCAAAGCTCGTCCAGTACCTGAACGAGGCCTACACCAACGAGCGCGAACTCGAAACCGCTCTGCAGGCCGACCTCTTGCTGACGACCAAGCCCGCCTACGCGAAACGCCTCAAACAGCACCTGAAAGAGACGAAAGCCCACGCGTCGGGCCTCGAGCGCCGGATCAAGAAACTCGGCGGCGGCCCCAGCGCCGTGCAGGGCGTGGTCGCGCGGGCGGCCGCGGTGGCGAAAGCCGTCCCGCACGCCGTTCGCGGCAGCGGCGAGGCCGAGAAAATGCTGAAGAACGCGAAGACCCAGTACGTCAGCGAGCAGGAGGAGATCTCCACCTACCTGGCGATCGAGACCTTCGCGAACAAAGTCGGCGACAGAGAGACGGCCGCGCTGGCGCGGGGGATCCGCAAAGAGGAGGAGCGGATGGCGCGCTTCCTCGAGGGCCAGATCAAACAGCTGGCCGGCGCGGTCGTGCGGGCCGAGGTCCCGGCCGGGCAGCGTCGTGGCACCAAAGCCAACAAAGCCAAACGGCGGGCGGCGAAAGCCGGCGGCGGCAAAGCCGCGGCCAAAGCCAAATCGAGCTCGAAAGCGAAACGGTCGACCACCCGGACGAGCAAAAAATCAGCCGGGAAAAAAGCGGGCGCGAAAAAATCAAGCGCCAAAAAATCGGGCGCGAAAAAAGCTAGCGGGAAAAAATCCCGCTGAGCCGGTCGTAGACGAAGTCGGGCATTAGCGGGCGCACGTTGACCAGCGTCCGCACCCCGCGCCCGACCGGGTAGCGGGTCCCGGAGCCGCCAAGGGCGTCGGCGATCTTCGCCGCGACCTTGGCCGGTTCCTCGCCTTTTTCGTTCGCCGAGGTCAGCTGCTGCTCGAACTTGCGCAGCGGCTGGTCGTAGAGCTGTTTCTGTTCGCCCTTCAGCTTCTTCCGCAGTCCCTCGACCTGCTCGCGGGACTTCGCCCAGATCGGCGTCTCGATCGGTCCCGGCTCGAGCAGCCCGATGCTGACCGGCTGGCCCTCGAGCTCGACCCGCAGGCAGTCGGCGATCGCCTCCAGCGCGAACTTCGAGGCGTGGTACGGGGCGCCCCAGGGGTGGGTGACGCGGCCGCCGACCGAGCCGACGAAGAGCACGCGGCCGGCGCCGCTGGTCCGCAGCATCGGCAGGAAGGCCTGGGTGACCGCGACCTGGCCGACCACGTTGACGTCGAGGATCTCCCGCAGCCCGTCCGGCGGCAGCGCCTCCAGCGGGCCGGCGACGCCGATGCCGGCGTTGTTGACGAGCGCGTCGAGGCTGCCGCCGGTGACCGCCGCGACGTGCTCGCGCGCCGCCTTGATCTCTTTCGCTTTGGTCACGTCGAGCTCGACCGGCACGACTTCCCCCGGTTCGGCCGCCAGTGCTTTCGCGTCGGCTTTGTTGCGGACGCCGGCGAAGACCAGCCAGCCCTGGCCGGCCAGGTGCTGAACCGTGGCGCGGCCGATGCCGGACGAGGTGCCGGTGATGAGAACACTCTTCATCGCTTCCTTCCGTTAGGCGGTCTTCGGCGGGTTCGGCTCGGACCGCGGCTCGAGCTGGAGCTCGCGCTCGGCCCGCGGCTGGCCCTCTTCGATCTCGATGCTGCGCTCGCGCTCGGCGTTCAATTGGTGGCCGAAGAGGATCGCCAGGTTGCTGATCCAGAACCAGACCAGCAGCGCGATCAGCCCGCCCAGGGTCCCGTAGGTCTTGTCGTAGGAGCCGAAGTTGCCGACGTAGAGGGCGAACAGCGCCGAGGCGATCACCCAGACGACGATCGCGACCAGGCTGCCCGGGGTCACCCACTGGAAGCCGCGCAGCCTCACGTTCGGCGAGGCGTAATAGAGGACCGCCACCATCAGCAGGAAGATCGCCGCCATCACCGGCCACTTGGCGATGCTCCAGACCGTCACCGCGGTGTCGCCGAGCCCGATCGGGCCGGCGATCGCGTCGAGCACCGGGCCGGTCGTGACCAGGCCCAGCGCCAGCACCACCAGCAGCAGGATCATCGCCAGGGTGACCGCGATCTGCAGTGGGCGCAGCTTCCAGAACGGCCGCCCCTCCGGGGTCTCGTAGATCACGTTGGAGGCGCGCATGAAGGCGCCGACGTAGCCCGACGCCGACCACAGCGCCACCACCAGGCCGAGCACGAAGGCGACCCCGGCGGTCCCGCGGTTGTCGGTGACCGATTCGATCGGGCCTTTGAAGGTCTCCGCCGCCGACTCGGGGCCGAGGTCGGTGATGATCTCGGTCAGGCTGCGGGTGGTCGAGGTCGGGTCGCCGAACAGGCCGAGCAGGGAGACCATCGCGATCAGCGCCGGGAACAGCGCCAGCAGCCCGTAGTAGGTGAGGGCAGCGGCCCAGTCGGCGAGGTTGTCCTCCTGGAACTCCGAAACGGTGCGCTTCAAGGTCGCCCAGGCACCGGGGTCGCGGTCGACTCCGGTCGGGGCGTAGTCGTTGCGCTCGGCCATCACTCGCCCGGTACCCCTGGCCGGAAGCCGGTAACCCTGGCGCGCGGCCGGGTAGCGTGACCCCATGCCGAGGGCGAAGACGAAGACCCCCGCGCAGCTGCGCGAGTACGAACGCAAGCGGGACTTCGGCAAGACCTCCGAGCCGGCGCCGCGCCGCCGCCGCGCGAAGCAGGGCGCGCGGCGCTTCGTCGTCCAGGAACACAGCGCCCGCCGCCTGCACTGGGACCTGCGGCTCGAGCACGAGGGCGTCGCCGCCTCCTGGGCGATCCCGAACGGGATCCCCGAAGACCCGGCCGAAAACCGCAAGGCGATCAAAACCGAGGACCACCCGCTGGAGTACCTCGAGTTCGAGGGCGAGATCCCGCAGGGCGAGTACGGCGCCGGGACGATGGTGATCTGGGACCGCGGCACCTACGAGCTGGAGAAGTGGGAGCCGGAGAAAGTCATGCTGCGCTTCGAGGGCGAGCGGCTCGGCGGCCGCTACGCCCTGTTCCGCGCCGGCAAGGCCGCCCAGGACTGGATGATCCACCGGATCGACCCGCCGGCGCGCGAGCGCGACCCCTTCCCCCAGCA
>Ga0081539_10004519_pt1 | contig 15284 bp, 12 predicted proteins | sample TabmetS4T2R2_FD_71023 | JGI IMG/M metagenome (GOLD analysis project Ga0081539, IMG submission 71023) | Tabebuia heterophylla rhizosphere microbial communities from the University of Puerto Rico - S4T2R2 | ecosystem: Host-associated > Plants > Roots > Rhizosphere ...
GCCTGGCCCTCGCGGAACGGCAGCGGGACGACCGCCCCGCTCGCGGCGCCCGCCGGCAGCTCGGCGGGGCCGGCGCCGAAGAGGTGCACGCCCGTGGTCGTCACGAGCAGCGACGCCGCGACGTCGTCGGGCGCATCCGGCGCCCAACGCTGCCAGTCGGCGATGACCTCGGCGGCGCGCTCGCGCGGCCACGTCAGGTGGAAGCACGTCGTCGGCCGCGCCGGGACCGTGCGCAACGTCATGCGCGTCACGACGCCGAGGCGCCCGTTCCCCGCGCCGCGGAGCCCCCAGAACAGGTCGGGGTGACGGTTCTCGTCGCAGGTGACGATGCGGCCATCGGCGAGCACGACGTCGGCCTCGACGAGCTGATCGCACGTCAGCCCGTGGCGGCGGCCGAGGATTCCGAGCCCGCCGCCGAGGGCCAGGCCCGCGATCCCGACGGTCGGCCCGCAGCCGCCCGCGATCGTCACGCCGCGCGGCGCGAGCGCGTCGTAGATGCGGCCGAGCCGCGCGCCGGCGCCGACCGTGACCCGCCCGTCCGAAGCGTCGGCGCCGTCCATCGGCGACACGTCGATCAGCACGCCGGTGGTCGAGGAGCCGCCGCCGAAGTCGTGGCCGCCGGCGCGCACGGCGAGCCCCCGGCCGTCGCGACGCGCGAGCGCGATGGCCTCCGCGACGTCGGCCGCGCTGCGGCACCGCGCGATCAGGCTGGGTCTGACGTCAGCGAACCGTGCGACCTGGGGTCGCCGCACCGCGTCGTAGCTCGGGTCACTTGGGTACACGAATCCCATGCCCCGAGAGGATGACGGGGGCGAAAACTCGCCACTGGCGACTAATGAAGGACATTGGATGGCCGCCGTGCTGGCCGCGGGCCGCAGCGCGGTGCTCAGCCATGCGACCCTACGGATCCACCGGAGCCGAACGCTGACGCCAGCCGACGTCACGTCGGTTCGAGGGATTGCGATCACCGACCCGCACCGCACCCTGGTCGACCTCGCCAGGACCCTCAAGGGCCGCCCGCTCGAGCGGATGGTCAACCGCGCCGAGCGCCTGATCGACTTCGAGCGACTCGCGCGTACCGCCCCACCCTCCCTACAAGCGGTGTTGAACGCCTACACGGCCATCACCACCCGAAGTGAGCTCGAGGAGCGGTTCCTGGAGCTCTGCGACGAGCACGGCATCCCGCGACCCGAGGTGAGCGCGCGCGTAGAGGGCGTCGAGGTTGACGGCTACGCGTTTCACCGCTCGCCGGCGGCCTTCGAGACCGACCGCGCACGCGACGCCGAGTTCGGCATGCGGGGGATGGACGGTGAGGCGGCTCGCGCACACCCAGATCACGCGCCGCGCGGACTGGGTCGCCGACGTCGTCGGGCGCTTGGTAGGGCCAGCCCCACCAGCGGCCGGGTAGCAACCGCGCTGCGCCGCCGCCGCCGAGCGGCAAGACTGACGACATGGCCGCGACCGTCGCTGCGACCGCCCCTGCTCCGGCAGCGCCGGTGGGGCTCGCGCGGCTCGGCAACGACGCGCTGTACCTGCTGACCGGCCTCTTCGGCTCGATCGTCGCGTTCACGGTCTGGCTCACCGGCGTGACGCTGTCGCTGACGTTCGGCCTGCTGATCATCGGCTTCCCCGTCGTGCTGCTCACGTTCGCGACGTTCCGCGTGCTCGCCGACGTCGAGCGCCGGCGCGCGGCGCTGGTGCTCGGCGCGCCGCTGGTGTCGGACTATCGGCGCAAGCCGGCCGACCGCCGCATGGGCCGGCGGCTGCACGCCGCCGCGGTGGACCCGCAGACGTGGAAGGACACCGCGTACCTGCTGATCTTCAGCGTCGTCGGATTCGCCTGGGGCACGGTCTGGGTCACGCTGTGGGGCGCGGCGATCGGGAGCATCTCGCTCCCCGTCTGGTGGTGGGCGATGCCGGCGGACGCGCAGTATCTCGGCTTCTCGGTCGACACGTGGCTCGAGTACGTGCTGGCGCTCGGGATCGGGGTGGCGCTCATCCCGGTCTCGATCTACGTCCAGCGCGGGCTGGCACTCAGCCAGGCGCACATGGCGCGCTGGCTGCTCGGCCCGTCGCTGGCCGCCCGCGTGGAGCGGCTCACCGAGACGCGGGCGGGCGCGGTCGACGTCGCCGCCGCCGAGCTCCAGCGGATCGAGCGCGACCTGCACGACGGCGCCCAGGCGCGCCTGGTCGCGCTGGCCATGGACCTCGGGATGGCCGAGGAGCGCTTCGACCGCGACCCGGAGAGCGCCCGCGAGCTGGTCGGCGAGGCGCGCGAGGAGGCCAAGCGCGCGCTCGCCGAGCTGCGCGACCTCGCGCGCGGCATCCGGCCCACCCTGCTGGCCGAGCGCGGCCTCGGCCCGGCCATCGCGGCGCTCGCCGGCCGCAGCCCGGTCCCGGCGCGCGCGCAGGTCGACATCGTGCGCCGACCGCCCGCCGCGGTGGAGACCGCGGCATGGTTCGTGGTCTCCGAGGCGCTGGCCAACGCCGCCAAGCACAGCGGCGCCCAGCGCGCCTCGGTGTGGGTGACGCAGTCGGGCGGCGACCTGCACGTGCAGGTCGTCGACGACGGCCGCGGCGGAGCGGACCCCGCCGGCAGCGGCCTGCACGGGCTGGCGCAGCGCGTCGAGGCGCTCGACGGCACGCTGGAGGTCAACAGCCCGACCGGCGGGCCGACCGTCGTCCGGGCGGTGCTGCCGTGCGGGTAGTCATCGCCGAGGACCTGGCGCTGCTGCGCGACGGCCTCGAGCGGCTGCTGCGCGACAGCGGGTTCGACGTCGTGGCCGCGGTGTCCGACGGCGCCGCCCTGCTGGACGCGGTCGCCGCGCACGACCCCGACGTGGCGATCGTCGACGTCCGGCTGCCGCCCGCCTTCCGCGACGAGGGCGTACGGGCCGCGCTCGAGCTGCGCCGGCGCCGCGCGGGCTTCCCGGTGCTGATCCTCTCCCAGTACGTCGAGCAGACCTACGCGGCCGAGCTGCTGGCAGACGGCACCGGCGGCGTCGGCTACCTGCTCAAGGACCGCGTGTCCGACGTGCGCGACTTCGTCGACGCGGTGCGCCGCGTCGCGGGCGGCGGGATGGCGCTCGACCCCGAGGCCGTGTCGCAGCTCGTCGCCGGCCACGACGAGGCGGGGCCCCTGTCCCAGCTCTCCACCCGCGAGCGCGCCGTGCTCGCCCTCATGGCCGAGGGCCGCACGAACCACGGCATCGCGGACGAGCTCGAGATCACCCCGAGCGGCGTCGAGAAGCACGTCGCGAGCATCTTCGCCAAGCTCGGCCTCCCGCCCGCCGAGAGCGCCCACCGGCGCGTGCTCGCGGTCGTCACCTGGCTCGGCAACTAGTCGGCGGTCCGGGGTGTGTACCGTGCGTCGCCGATGATGCGCCGCACCAAGATCGTGGCCACGATCGGCCCCGCGTCGCGCGACCCGGAGGTGCTCGTCCGCATGGTCGACGCGGGCATGGACGTGGCGCGGCTGAACTTCTCGCACGGCACCGCGGAGGAGCACGCGGAGACCGCGCGGCTCGTCCGCGAGGCGGCCGGCCGCGCCGGCCGCCAGGTGGCGATCCTCCAGGACCTGCCGGGGCCGAAGCTGCGCATCGGGCCGCTGACCGACGGCATCGCCGAGCTCAAGCCCGGCGACAACCTGACCTTCGTCTGCGGCGCCAACGGCTTCGAGGGCGATGCGCGGCGGATGGCGATCACGTGGGCCGGCCTGGCCGACACCGTCGACGCCGGCGAGATCGTCTACCTCGCCGACGGCGCGGTCCGGCTGCGAGTGCTCTCCACGCGCCCGGGCCACGGGGAGATCGACGCCGAGGTGGAGATCGGCGGCGCGGTCGCCTCGCGCCAGGGGCTGAACATCCCGGGCGAGACCGCGGCGCTCCCGTCGGTGCCCGAGGAGGACCTCCGGCACGTGCAGACCGGCGAGCAGATCGGCGTCGACCTCGTCGCGCTCTCGTTCGTGCGCCGGGCCGAGGACGTGACGTTCCTGCGCAAGCACACGCGGCTGCCGCTGATCGCCAAGATCGAGAAGCCGCAGGCCGTGCAGCGCGCGGAGGAGATCGTCCGCGCCGCCGACTGCGTGATGGTCGCGCGCGGCGACCTCGGCATCGAGATGCAGATCTGGGAGGTCCCGATCGTCCAGAAGCAGGTGATCGCGCTGGCCGGCGCGCTCGCCCGCCCCGCGATCACCGCGACGCAGATGCTCGACTCGATGGTCCGCTCGCCGCGCCCGACGCGCGCCGAGGTCACCGACGTCGCCAACGCGATCCTCGACGGCACCGACGCGGTGATGCTCTCCCAGGAGAGCGCGGTCGGCCAGTACCCGGTCGAGTCGGTGGCGATGCTCGCCTCGATCGCCGAGCGCACGGAGCTGACCGCGCCCTACGCGGAGTGGAACGAGCGGCGCGTGCGGCGCGACCGCCGCGACCCGGCCTACACGCTCGCCTACACCGCGACCCGGGCCGCCCACGAGCTCGGCCTCGCCGCGCTCGTGTGCCCGACGCTGTCCGGCCGCTCGGCGCGGCTCATCTCCGCGCACCGGCCGACCGTGCCGATCTACGCGCTCTCGCCGGGCCGCGAGACCGTCCGCCGGTGCGGGCTGATGTGGGGCGTCAAGGCCGCCTCGATGCGCCGCTACGAGGTCACCGAGGAGCTGATCGCGGCGGCCGTGCAGCGCGTCGTCGAGCTCGGCTGGGTCAAGGCCGGCGAGCGCGTCGGCGTCACCGCCGGCCTGCCCTCCGGCAAGCCCGGAACCACGAGCCTGCTCCAGATTCAGGAGGCGTAGAACTTCTCCTCGGCGCGGCCGAGCTCGGTCACGGGCGCGTCGCCGTACATCCACTCGCGGGCGATGCGGTGCCAGTTGGCGCGGGCCTCGAGCTGGGAGAGCACGGCGAGCGTGAGCAGCTCGACGCGGCGGCCGAAGATGTGGTCGGCGGGCAGCGTCTCGTGGCGCATCTGCCCGAAGTGCGAGGAGCGCGGGTCCGACATCTCGATCATCACCTCCGTCGCGATCTCGGGCTGGAGGTGGACCTCCTCGTCGAGCACGTACCACCAGGTCGCGTCGAGGAACTGGGCGAGCAGCTTGTCCGGCCGGAAGCGGTCGGGCTCGCGCAGGAAGCCGGTCCGGCTGAAGATCTCGTGCAGGCGCTCGCCATCGCCCTCGTGGCCGGCGCGCTGGCAGGCCAGCTCGATGTCGATCAGCTCCTGCGGCATGACCTTGAAGAGCCCGAAGTCCAGGAACGCGACGCTCCCGTCCGGCCGCAGCAGGAAGTTGCCGGGGTGCGGGTCGCCGGAGAACTGCCGGTGGCGGTACATGCACCCGAAGAAGAAGCGGAAGACGATCTCGCCGACGCGGTCGCGGGTCTCCTGGTCGAGCTCCTTGATCGCGTCGAAGCCGAGCCCGGTGACGTACTCCGTGACCAGCACCTTCTCCCGCGAGAGCGACGAGACGACCTCGGGGACGGCGATGAACGGGTGCGCGCGAAAGATCCGGGCCAGCGTGCGCTGGTTCTGCGCCTCCAGCTCGTAGTCGAGCTCGTCGCCGATCCGCGTGCGGATCTCCTCGGCGGTGCTCTTGACGTCGAGCCCCGGGGCGATCCGCTTCATCAGGCGCAGGATGATCCCGAGGTTCTGCATGTCCGCCCGGACGGCCTGGGCCACGCCGGGGTACTGGACCTTGACCGCGACGTCGCGGCCGTCGTGCAGGCGGGCGCGGTAGACCTGGCCGATCGAGGCGGCCGCCACCGGCTCGGTCTCGAACGCGGCGAACGACTCCTCGATCGACTCGTCCAGCTCGGACTCGATCACCTTCTTCATGTCGGCGAAGCGGACCTTCGGCGCTGCGTCGCGGAGCGCCCCGAGCTTGCGCTGGAAGTCCTCGCGGTACTCCTCGGGCACGAGCCCGACGTCGAGGAAGCTCATGACCTGCCCGAGCTTCATCGCCGCGCCCTTCATCGTCCCGAGCGCGGCGACGATCTGCTCCGCCGCCTCGAGGTTGCGCTTCTCGAGCGCGGCCTGGCGGCCCTCCTCGCCGCGGCCCAGGTTGGCCGCGCGGGTGCCGAGATGGCGCGCCGCCTGGCCGGCCGCGAGGCCCGAGACGCGGGCGGTGCGGGCGATCCGCGAGGTGGGGATGCGGTCCTTGGCCACGCGGTCTATGGGGTGGCCGTGGGCGCCGCGCCCACGGTCGGCGTCGGCGTGGCGGAGGGCGTGGCGGTCGCCGTCGGCGTGGGCGTCGGCGTCGTGGTGGGCGTGGCCTGCTGGTTGCCGGGCGTCGCGGTCGGCGTCGGCGCGGCCTTGGCCTTGTGCTTGCTGCTCCCGCCGAAGAACGTCGTGCCGCCCCCGCTCTTGGTGGCGGGGCCGCCGAAGATCAGCTCGCCGCCCGTGAGCGCCACGACGCCGATGACGAACGCGGCGGCGCCGGTGGTAGCGGCGATCTTCCAATGCCGGCGGGGCTTCGGCGCCGCCCGCAACCCGAACGGATCGTCGTCCCGGACCTCGGGCGGCTCGTGGCGCTCCTCCGGGGGCAGCGGCTCGAACCGCTCGGGCGCGCGCACGGCCGCGCCGGTCGCGCTGCGGCGCGTCACCCGCGGCGTCACCGCGGTGATCTTCTCCGCCGGGCGGCGCAGCGCCTCGCTGGTCAGCGCGACGATCACCGGCGTCATCGCCGTCGCGACCAGCGTGCCCTGCTGCCAGACCAGGGGCACGACGACCGCCGCCGCGACAGCCGACAACGACGAGATGACGAGCGTCTGGACGGAGATCCCGCTCTTCTTCTCGCGATCCACCCCTGTTGTTCTAGCGAGTCACCTTCGAGCCGGGCACGATGTCGTCGCGGCCGTCGGGCCAGCGGACCCACGCCTTGTGGCCGCCGTCGTAGTCGTCGCCGAGCAGGATCAGCGTCGCGGGCTCGCCCAGCGCCGTGCATGGCTCGGACCCCTCGGCGTCGAGGCCGCGCCAGATGCGCACGAAGCGGTTGGACTCGAGCTCGTCGGCGACCGTCGTGGGGTCGGTGTGGCCGGGCCGGATCGTCGTGTCGGGCGGGAGCTCGAGCAGGACCTCCATGATCGAGCGCCGCAGATCCTCGTAGCCCGTGCTCCCGGGCGCGCGCACGCCGCCGACCGAGCCCTTGAACAGCGTGTCGCCGGTGAAGACGTCGCCGTCGACGAGCAGGGACAGCATCCCGGCCGTGTGGCCCGGCGTGTGCAGCGCCCGCACGGTCAGGCCGCCGATCGCGAGCTCCTCGCCGGGCTTGATCTCCCCGGTGGTGCCGGGGACGCGCTCCTCCGCGTGCGCGAGCACCTGCGCGTCCGGCCAGCGCTCGAGCACCTTGCCCAGCTCGGCGACGTGGTCGTGGTGATGGTGCGTGAGCAGCACGTGCGTCACGTTCAGGGCATGCTCGTCGGCCTTCGCGACCAGCGGCTCGACCGGGCCGCCGGCGTCGACGAGGAACGCGTCCGCGCCGGGCTCGGCCGCGACGAGGTACGTGTTGGAGAGCCAGTCCGAGCTCATGGAGCGTTCGACGATCATGGGCCGGAGGGTACGCTCCGCGCGTGGAACTGATCCACACCTGCTACCGCATCGGCGACATCGACCGCAGCGTCGCGTTCTACGAGGCCCTCGGCTTCGAGGAGCGCCGCCGGGCGCCGATCCGGGACGAGGCGATCAACGTCTTCATGGGCCTCCCGGGCGACGGCGACCGGCTCGAGCTGACCTACAACCACGGCGTCGACTCGTACGAGCTCGGCACGGGCTACAACCACATCGCGCTCACGGTGGACGACCTCGACTCTGCGCTCGAGAACCTCGCCGGCAAGGGCATCGAGCCCGAGAAGCCGCCCTACCGCGTGCGCGAGGGCGGCTCTCGCATCTGCTTCGTCCGCGACCCCGACGGCTACCGGATCGAGCTCATCGAGAAGAACACCGGATGACTCGCCGCAGCCCCCGCCCTATGGCGAGCTCGGATGGCGAGCGGGGGCTCGCGCGAGCCGAGCGGCTCGCGGTCGTCGACCTCGGGTCCAACTCGTTCCGGCTCGTCGTCTTCACCTGGGTCGACGACTCGTGGTTCCGGCTCTCGGACGAGATCCACGAGGTGGTGCGCATCGGCGAGGGCCTCGAGGAGACCGGCAAGCTCGCGCCCGAGCCGATGGAGCGTGCGCTGGAGACCGTCGACCTGTACGCGCACTTCTGCCGCGCGACCGGGATCGAGGACGTAGAGGCCGTCGCGACGTCGGCGATCCGCGACGCCTCCAACCGCGACGAGTTCCTCGAGCGCGCGGCGCTCGACGTGCGCGTGCTGAGCACGGAGGAGGAGGCGTTCTACGGCTATCTGGCCGCCGTGAACTCGACGACGCTGACCAACGGCGTCGCGCTCGACATCGGTGGCGGCTCGATGCAGCTCACGCTCGTCCGGGACCGCGTGGGCCGGGACATGCGCTCGTGGCCGTTCGGCGCGGTGCGCATGACCGAGCGGTTCCTGGCGCGCGAGTCGGTCAAGCCCAAGCACATGAAGGCGCTGCGGGAGCACGTCGGCGCCGCGCTCGCCGACGTCCCGTGGCTGGCCAAAGGCGGCGACGTAACAGGCATCGGCGGCGCGATCCGCAACCTCGGAACGGCGGCGATGCTGCGCCAGGGCCTGCCGGCCTTCGGAGTGCAGGGCTTCCCGCTGCGCAAGAAGGTGCTCGACGAGATGGTCGACGACCTCGCGGCGCTGACGCCGGCCGAGCGCGCCAAGGTGCCGGGCATCAAGCCCGAGCGCGGCGACGTGATCCTCGCGAGCGCCATGGTCATCCAGGCCGTGATGGAGGCCGGCGGGTTCGACAGCCTGGAGGTCACCGAGGCCGGCCTGCGCGAGGGCGTGTTCTTCAGCCGGCTGCTCGGCCACCGCGACCCGCCCCTGTTCAACAACGTCCGCCGCGCGTCCGTGCGCAACCTGGCCGCCGAGTACGACCAGCTGAACGCGCACGCCGAGCACGTCGCGGAGCTGGCGCTGGACATGTGGGACGCGCTCGGCAGCGGCGACCCGGTCGAGCGCGAGCTGCTGTGGGCCGCGGCGATGCTGCACGACATCGGCATGTCGATCGACTACGACGAGCACCACAAGCACTCGCGCTACCTGATCCTCAACGCCGGGCTACCGGGGTTCTCGCCGCGCGAGACGGCGCTCATCGGTCAGATGGCCCGCTACCACCGCAAGGGCGATCCGACGCTGGGCCAGTTCTCCGCGCTCGGCCGCAAGGGCGACGACGAGCTGCTGACCCGCTGCGCGGCGGTCCTGCGCGTGGCCGAGCAGCTCGAGCGCTCGCGCGATCAGGCCGTGGACCGGGTGCGGGTGAAGGTGGACGACGGGCGCGTGGAGCTCCAGCTCGACGCGCACGAGGACGTGACGATCGCGCGCTGGGCCGCGCAGAACGAGGCGGACGTGTTCAAGACGGCGTTCGGCCGCGAGCTCGAGATCAGCGCGGGCCGGTCGACTCCGACGGCGAGATCGTCACGAGCTCGCGCTCGCTGACCGCCTCGACGACCTCCTCCTCGGACTCCTCCCGGCCGCCGCCGGGCTCGGCGTCGCACGTGACGCGCATCATGCCGGTGGCCACGGTCTCGTCGCCCACCACGATCAGGCCGCAGATCACGTCGCCCTCCTCCCAGCCGATCCGCTCGAGATCGAACCAGGCGAGGTGCACGCGGTTGGCCTTGCCGCCCCACGGACAGCTCTTGTCGTGGGCCTCCTTCGCCTTGCAGACGGCCTGCATGTTCTTGGCGGAGGCGTCGAGGTTGGGCACCGCCCCCAGGGTACCCTCCCCGTTCCAGTTGTCCTTCCCGCCCGGCATCCTCGCGCGCGGCCCCTGGGAGCGGGGCCAGGTCGCCGTGCGGTGGCGCGACGACTCGTTCGAGCCCGCCCCCGACCAGAGCGCGGCCGCCGACCGCGCGATCGCCGAGCTCGAGGACCGCGGTTCGCCCGCGCACGACGGGCTGGCCGCGCGGCTGTGCGGGTTCGAGGCCTCGGACGACGCGCTGGAGATGACCCTCCAGCCCATGCGCTGGTCCCTGCGCCTGGGCGACGACGCCGCCGGCTCGATGTCCGTGCTGTGCGTGGCGCGCGACGTGGGCGGCCGCTGGCTGGCCGGCCGCCGCGCCGACTGGGTGGCGACCTGGGCGGGCCGCTGGGCGCTCGGCGCGGGCGGGAGCGTGGAAGTCGGGGAGGATCCCGTCGACGCGCTGACCCGCGAGCTCGAGGAGGAGTGGAGCGTCGTGCCGCAGCGGTTCGCCGTCGAGGCGCTCGTCGCGCTCCCGACCGGCATGGTCATGCTCGTGGGGCAGGCGTGGCTGCCGGCGGGCGCCGAGGTCGAGCGCGACGCCGAGCACGACGCCCACGCCTGGTGGCCCGCCGAGCCGTCGGCCTGGCCCGACGAGGCCGACCCGATCCTGCGCCGCCTGGCGACGCTTCTGGCATGAGCGAGGCGAAGCCGAGCGGTTACGTGAGGCCGGACGCCGAACGTCGACATCAGAACGCGGGGCTGGATGCCCCGCGGAGCACTCATTTCACTCGGCTCAAGTACCTCTCGTTCACGCACTCGGCGATCTACCTGTCGCTGCTCGCGGTGTGGATCTCCAGTGGCCCGGACGACCTCAAGATGGTCCTCGGGTGGTGCCACGGGATCGGCTGGATCGTCATGAGCCTGCTCTGCATCGCCGCCGTGCGGCAGCGCGTGATCCCCCTGTGGCTGGCCGTGATGGTGGCGGTCGTCGGCGGCGTCGGGCCGTTCGCCGGGAGCATCGGCTTCGTGGTCCATGAGAGACGCGCTGCACCAGCGGAAGGTCCGCTGGAACGCGGTATGGTCTAAAGCCAGCGATGGCGGTCAACACCACGGTCCAGGTGACCATGCCGCAGATGGGTGACTCGGTTTCCGAGGGCACCGTCCTGGAGTGGCATAAACAGGAGGGCGACCAGGTCTCCGAAGACGAGGTACTCGTCGAGATCTCCACCGACAAGGTGGACGCCGAGGTACCCGCGCCTACCGCCGGCACCGTCGTCAAGATCCTCGCCGCCGAGGGCGACACCGTCACGGTCGGCGCCGTGCTCGCCGAGATCGCTCCCAACGGGGCAACCGCCCAGGAGGCGCGAAGCGCCGGTCACGGGCGCCCGGATGGCGACCTTCCCGATCAGAACGCGGGTCAGGACGACCCGCGGAGCAACAACATCCTCGAGATCGTCATGCCCGCCATGGGCGAGTCGGTGACCGAAGGGACGATCCTCGAGTGGGCGAAGGCTCCGGGCGACAGCGTGGAGCGGGATGAGACCGTCGTCGAGATCTCCACCGACAAGGTCGACGCCGAGGTGCCCGCGCCTGCCGCCGGGACGATCGCGGAGATCCTCGCGGAGGCCGGCGACACCGTGCACGTCGGGCAGGTGCTCGCGCGGATGACGACCTCCAACGGCGCAGCGCCCGCGGCGCCCGCCCCGGCAGCGGCCCCGCGCCGCGAGGAGCCGAGCGCACCGCCGCCCCCGATCCCGGACACCGTGAAGGTCACGCCGGTGGCCGCGCGCGTGGCCGCCGACCTGGGCGTCGACCTCGCGACCGTGCAGGGCTCCGGCCCCGCCGGCCGGATCTCCAAGGCCGACGTGCTGGCCGCCGAGACCAACGGCGCCACGGCGGCGCCGGCGGCGAAGTCCACGCTCATCAAGGGCGCCAGCGCGATGCTGGCGAAGTACATGGACGAGTCGCGGTCCGTGCCGACCGCCACCTCGTTCCGCACGCTCACCGTCACGACGCTCGACGCGCGCCGCAAGCAGCTCAAGGAGGCCGGCAAGCGCGTCTCCTTCACCCACCTGATCGCCTACGCGGTCGCCCGCGCGGCGACCGAGCAGATGCCGGTGATGGCGCGGGCGTTCGAGGAGGTCGACGGCAAGCCGCACGTGCTCGACGCCGGGCAGGTCAACCTCGGCGTCGCCGTCGACGTCGAGCGCAAGGACGGCGGGCGCACGCTGATGGTCCCGGTCATCCGGGACGCCGGCCGCCTCTCGTTCCCCGAGTTCCTCGACGCGTTCAACGACCTGATCGCCCGCGCGCGCGACAACCGCCTCACCGCGGACGACCTCCAGGGCGCCAACCTCTCGCTCACCAACCCCGGCGGCATCGGCACGATCGCCTCGGTCCCGCGGCTCATGAAGGGCCAGGGCACGATCGTGGCCACCGGCGCGATCGGGTACCCGCCCGGCCTCGCCGGCGTCGGCGCCAAGCTCGGCGCCGAGAAGGTGATGACGATGACGTCGACGTACGACCATCGCATCATCCAGGGCGCCGAGTCCGGTCAGTTCCTTCAGGTCGTCGAGCAGTACCTCCAGGGCGAGCACGCCTTCTACGAGCAGGTCTTCGCCGACCTCGGCGCGCAGCTGGGCGCGGCTCCCGAGGCGGCCCCCGCGCCGGTCGAGGCGCCGACCGCGGCGCACGCGGTGGTCCCGGAGGCGCCGCCGAGCGAGCAGCTGCTCCAGGCCGTGCAGGCCGCGACCTCGCTGATCAAGGCGCACCGCACGCACGGGCATCTGGCGGCGCGGCTGGACCCGCTGGGCTCCGAGCCCGAGGGCGACCCCGCGCTCGACCCCGAGCCGCTGGGCCTGACGCCGGAGATCATGGCCCAGATCCCGTCGAAGATCCTGCGCATCTACGTGCCTGGCGCGACGCTGGCCGACGCGCTGCCGCACCTGCGCGAGACCTACTGCGGGACGATCGCCTACGAGATCGAGCACATCGCCTCGCACCGCCAGCGCATGTGGCTGCGCGAGAAGATCGAGTCCGGGGCGTTCCGGGCGCCGCTGAGCGACGACGAGCGCATCAAGCTGCTGCGCCGGCTCACCCAGGTCGACTCGCTCGAGCGCTTCATGCACAAGGCCTACCTCGGCCAGAAGCAGTTCTCGATCGAGGGCCTGGACATGACGGTCCCGATGCTCGACGAGATGATCCAGCTCTCGGCCGCCTACGGCGCGCGCGAGGTCGTGCTCGGCATGGCGCACCGCGGCCGCCTCAACGTGCTCGCCCACAACCTCGGCCGGGCGTACGAGACCGTGTTCCGCGAGTTCGAGGGCGCGTCCTCGATCGAGGCCGTGACGACGATCCCGCAGGGCGGCACCGGCGACGTCAAGTACCACCACGGCGCCCAGGGCACCTACCGCCTGGAGGACGGCGGCTCGATCATCGTGCGGCTGGAGTCCAACCCCAGCCACCTCGAGTACGTCGGCCCGGTCGTGGAGGGCGCCACGCGCGCGATCCAGACCTCGCGGCAGGGCCCCCACGCGCACCTGGACACCAACGCGGCGATCCCGATCGTCCTGCACGGCGACGCGGCGCTCCCGGGCCAGGGCGTGGTGTCCGAGACGCTGAACCTCCAGGCCCTGGACGGCTACACCGTCGGCGGCACGCTGCACATCATCCAGAACAACCAGGTCGGCTTCACGACGGACCCGGACGACTCGCGCTCGACCCGCTGGGCCTCGGATATCGCCAAGGGCTTCGATGTGCCGATCATCCACGTCAACGCCGACGACGTGGAAGCCTGCATCTCCGCCGTGCGCCTGGCCTTCGCGTTCCGCCAGGAGTTCGGCCACGACGTGATGATCGACCTCATCGGCTACCGGCGGTTCGGCCACAACGAGACCGACGAGCCCGCGTATACGCAGCCCGAGATGGCCGCGATCATCAAGAAGAAGGCGCCGTCGCGCGACGTCTTCGCCGCGCAGCTCGTCGAGCTGGGCGTGATGACCAAGGACGAGACCGACGCGCTCGCGCAGGAGATCTGGGACGAGCTCGCCCGCCGCCACCGCGAGCTCAAGGACGACCTTTCGCAGAGCGACGCCGAGCAGCCGACTGGAGGCTACGAGCTCGACCGCTCGCCGTCCCCGGAGGTCAAGACCGCGGTCGACGGCGACGTCCTGCGGCATCTCAACGACGACCTGCTCGCGGTGCCGGAGGGCTTCACGGTCCACCCGAAGCTCCTCAAGCAGCTCGAGCGCCGGCGCGAGACCGTCGGGCCGGACGGCGGCATCGACTGGGCGCACGCCGAGGCGCTGGCCTTCGCGTCGCTGCTCGAGGAGGGCACGCCGATCCGCCTGACCGGCCAGGACTCCGAGCGCGGCACGTTCTCCCAGCGCCACCTCGTGCTGCACGACGCCAAGACCGGCCAGCGCGTGTCGCCGATCCAGTCGCTGCCGGAGGCGAAGGCGCCGATGGAGCTGCACAACTCGCCGCTGTCGGAGATCGCCTGCCTGGGCTTCGAGTACGGCTACTCGATGGAGGCGCCCGAGACGCTCGTGCTGTGGGAGGCCCAGTTCGGCGACTTCGTGAACGCGGCGCAGGTGATCATCGATCAGTTCATCGTCTCCGCGCTTTCCAAGTGGGGGCAGACGACGCGCCTCACGCTGCTCCTGCCCCACGGCTACGAGGGGTCCGGCCCGGAGCACTCGTCGGCGCGCTTGGAGCGCTTCCTGATCCTCGCCGCCGAGGGCAACATCCGCGTGGCGAACCTCACGACGCCGGCCCAGTACTTCCACCTGCTGCGCCGCCAGGCGCGCGTGGCCAAGCAGCGGCCGCTGGTGATCATGACCCCGAAGTCGCTGCTGCGGCTGCCGCAGGCGACGTCGCGGATCGAGCACCTGTCCGAGTCGCGCTTCTTCCCCGTGCTCAGCGAGCCGCGCATCGACGAGGAGAAGGTCACCCGCCTGGTGCTCTGCACCGGCAAGATCTACTACGACCTCAAGGGCCACGCGACGCGCGAGAACAACGAGGGCGTGGCGATCTCCCGCGTCGAGCTGCTGTATCCGTTCCCGCAGCAGCAGATCCTCGACGAGGTCGCCCGCTACCCGAACCTGCGCGAGGTCCTGTGGGTGCAGGAGGAGCCGCGCAACATGGGTGCGCGCGCGCACATGTCCCCGCGCCTGCTGCACATCTTGCCCTCGCAGCTCGAGTTCGGCTACGTCGGCCGGCCTGAGCGCGCCTCGCCGGGCGAGGGCTACCCGGCCGCCCACACGGTCGAGCAGAACCGCATCATCCGCACGGCGCTCGACGTCGCCACGCCGGTGTCGGTGAACCCGGCGAAGATGCCCGGCGAGCGCTGATCACAAGGCCTGGCGGACGGCTTCGCCGGCGGGGGCGAAGTCCGGCGACAGGCGGTCCAGCAGGGTGGCCCAGCCGGAGTGGACGGCGATCGCGCGGCGGACGGCGTCGACGCCGGCCTCGAGGTCGCCGGCGTGCGCGAGCGCGAGGCCGGCCCAGAACAGCAGCTCGTCGGAG
>Ga0081539_10004520_pt1 | contig 15282 bp, 14 predicted proteins | sample TabmetS4T2R2_FD_71023 | JGI IMG/M metagenome (GOLD analysis project Ga0081539, IMG submission 71023) | Tabebuia heterophylla rhizosphere microbial communities from the University of Puerto Rico - S4T2R2 | ecosystem: Host-associated > Plants > Roots > Rhizosphere ...
CGCGACGAGCTTCTGATCGGCCTGGTGAAGCTGCGCACGCAGCGTTCTGACGTGGCCCATCACCGGGTCGCCGCCGAATAAGAGCCGCCTCGCGCTCCCGACACAACTCCAGCCCAACAGGAATACTGACCATGAACATCGCAACCGCTTTGCGTGCGGAAACAGCCCAGCCGGATCTGCTCACCCAAACGATCGTATCGAAGCTCGCCAATCCGGCGACCAGTTCGGATTTTGACCTGCATGGCGCAGTCAACGACGTCCTGACATACGTCGGAATGTCGAGTGCCGACAGCGGCGGCGAACTCAGCTTCTACGGGCGCGATCCGATCATTCCCAGCCCTCATCGGTTCGGCAACTTGGCCGGGATTGCACTTGCGGCTAGGTCCGTCGCCGTCGCAGCGCTTTGGCGAGATCGGACCGGCGTTGGACAGGACATCGCGGTGGATGTCCGCAAAGCGCTCCGACTCTTCTCCGGCTTCTACGACCGGAAGTGGCAGACTATCAACGGCCGTCCACCAGCCCTCACGGACCCGATGAACCCGTTCCTCGAAATGCCGCTGTTCCGCGAGACGCGCGACGGGCGGCACGTTGTCGCCCTGAACATCTACCCTAAGTCGGGCGCCCGCGCCCTCAGCTTCTTGCGGTGCGGCGTCAGCGTCGAATCCCTCAACAACGCGATCCTGCAGTGGAAGGCCGACGAGCTGGAGGACGCAGCTTCCGAAGCGGGGCTGATCTTCGCCAAGGTGCGCACCTTCGAGGAGTTCCGGAAGGAGCCTCAATATACCGAAGTTCTTTCCGGAATGCCTTTGATCTCCGTGGAGAAGATCGGCGAAAGCGAGCCGATGCCTTTCAGGAAGGATGCAAAGAGTCCACTGGATGGCATTCGCGCATTTGGAATGGGCCACGTGATCGCCGGAGCCGCCATAGGCCGGGATCTCGCCTACTATGGCGCCGACGTTCTCAACATCTGGCGACCCGACGACACCGAGGTCGACGGGCTTGCGTGGGACGCGCAGGTTGGAATGCGTTCGACGTTTCTGGACAAGTCGAACGAGGATCGCGCGATATTCGACGAGTTGCTGAAGGATGCCGACGTATTTTTCGCCAACAAACGCCCGGGTTATCTGGAGCGCCACGGCCTCGATGCCGAGACGCTCTGCGCCAAGAAGCCAGGGCTGATCCACGCGCAAGTCCTGCTCCACGGCAACAGAGGTCCGTGGAAGAATCGCCCAGGCTTCGATGAAATCGGCGCGGCCGTCACGGGCGTGTTCACCATCGAAGGCACGCCCACGCATCCCAAGTCGCCCCCCATCATACCCATTGTCGACAATGTCGTGGCCTGGCTGGGGACGGTCGGCGTTCTCGCGGCGCTGCGGCGGCGCGCTGCCGAAGGCGGCAGCTATCGGGTCACCGTCAGCCTGACGCGTACCGTGCTGTGGATGATCTCCCTCGGTATTTTCGACAAGCAGTACGCCCAGGCTACGGCCGGTTCATCCGACGAGCACGCGAATATTGCACCAGATCTGTTCACGGCGGAAACGCCGCTGGGAACGTATCAGGGCATGACCGATCAGGGCGTCCTGACGAAGACCCCGGGGTCCTTCAGGACGGTGCTCGTGCCGCGAGGGTCTAGCAAAGCCGAGTGGCTGGCGCGTTGAGAGCAGTGTTCCCGGACGGGAGTTGCTCAAGTCATCATGCCGAAGAGCACGAAACAGGTGATCCATGAGCGCAATGCTGGCCGAAATTCGGCCTGACCAGGCGGCCGCCGTCATCGCGGCGCCGCGCACGGACCGCAAGCGCGTCGTCATCGTCGGCGGCGGCTTCGCCGGGATTGCCGCGGCGCGCGCTCTGCGACATGCCGAGGCCGAAGTCGTCCTGATCGACCGCCGCAACCATCACATATTTCAGCCACTGCTCTATCAAGTGGCGACGGCGGTCCTCTCGCCCGCGGAAGTCGCCGCGCCCATTCGGCAGCTCGAAGCGAAGCAGCGAAACGTCAGCGTGCTCCTGGCGGAGGTCACCGGCGTCGACGTTGCTTCACGCACCATCGACGCGTCGTCCTCCGGCCTGGCCGTTCGCAAGATCGCGTTCGACTATCTGGTGGTCGCGACCGGCATGCGGCCCAGCTATTTCGGCCACGATGAGTTCGCGCCATACGCGCCGGGGCTCAAAAGCCTCAACGACGCCGAGACGATCCGGGCCAAAATTCTGAATGCGTTCGAACTGGCCGCAACAACCGACGACGAAACCGAACGCGCGCGACAGATGACATTCGTGCTGGTCGGTGCAGGGCCCACCGGCGTGGAGCTCGCGGCGTCCCTGGCTCAACTGGTGAGGGTCACTCTGCGGGGCAACTTCCGCCACATCGATCCCGCACAGGCCAGCATCATTCTACTCGATGCAGGCACACGGGTGCTGCCAACTTTTGACGAATCGCTATCATATAGGGTGACGCGGCGGTTGACGAAACTCGGCGTGAGGGTCTTGACCGGAGTGAAGGTCGAGACCGTCGACGCGATGGGCGTGATTGCCGGCGGAAGCCGGATCCTCAGCGCTACTGTTCTATGGACCGCCGGGGTTGCGGCGTCACCGATTCCAAAGATGCTCGGCACCAAGACCGACCGCGCGGGGCGTGCCCTCGTCGACCCGTTCCTGAAGGTCGTGGGTGCGCCCGGGGTGTTCGTCGTCGGCGATGGGGCGTCGGTCATGCAAGACGAACACCCGGTGCCCGGTGTTGCGCAGGCGGCGATCCAGGAAGGGCGCTACGTCGGGCGGCTGATCGCGAGAGAGCTGACTGGGGAGAAGGTCAAGCGTCCGTTTCGCTACTTCGACAAGGGCAACATGGCCGTTGTCGGCAAGAACTACGCGGTGCTGGAGCGGGGGTGGCTGCGCACCAGCGGCACCCTGACGTGGATGGTTTGGGCGTTCATTCACATCCTCTTCCTGCCACAGTTGCAAAACCGCCTGCGCGTGCAGCGCCAGTGGTTCTGGTCGTATTTCACCGGCCAGCGCAGCTCGCGCCTGATCCCCGAGCCGCCGCGAACGCCAAACAGCTAGAATCGCCGCCTGGCGGCATCCGCCAAGCTATCGCGCAAACGCATCCAGGATGGTTGGTCGCTGCCCTGCAGCCGCCGCGCGATCCATCACGTCGAAATTGCCAAGCTGCCCGTTTTGAAGGATTTGCAGGAATTTGGCAGCCTTTACTCACGCCTTTTCTGCGCTCTGCTTATCTCTCAAGAAGCAACAACAGACCTGCGAATACAAGGCAACAACTTCGGAAAGAAAAAGCCGTTGAGGAACCGACCATGAAGACCACCGCGATTGTCTTATCGCCTCCCCGGTTGGCTTCGCGGGCCAGTTTTGCCGCGCGACTGCCCGAGTTCGTTACGTTGATGAAGCCTCGCGTGATGGCGCTCGCGGTGTTCACCGCGCTCGTGGGACTGATGATTGCACCGGTCCGCCCCGATCCGCTCCTTAGCCTGATTGCAATTCTCGCGATTGCCGCTGGGGGCGGCGCGGCCGGCGTGCTCAACATGTGGTACGAGGCCGACATCGACGCGGTGATGCGGCGCACTGCCGGGCGTCCAATCCCCCGAGGGTCGGTCTCGCGGCACGAAGCGCTGGCATTCGGGTTGATCCTTGCCTGCGGTGCCGTCGCGCTTCTTGGCCTCGCGCTCAATCTCCTTGCCGCGGCGTTACTCGCCTTTGCCATCTTCTTCTACGTCGTGGTCTACACCATGTGGCTCAAGCGGCGCACGCCACAGAACATCGTGATTGGCGGAGCTGCCGGCGCGCTGCCACCGGTGATTGGCTGGGCGGCCGCAACCGGAGGGCTCGCCCTCCAGCCTCTCGTCCTGTTTCTGATTGTGTTCCTGTGGACGCCGCCGCATTTCTGGGCACTGTCGCTCAATCGCGTCGACGACTATGCACGGGCCGGTGTCCCAATGTTGCCTGTTGTGGGCGGCCGAGCCGAGACCAGGCGACAGATCCTGATTTACAGCATCCTGTTGTTCCCGGTGTCGCTGCTCCCGTGGGCGTTTGGCTTCGCCGGCGCAATCTATGGCGCGACCGCCGTCGTCTGCGGAACGGTGTTCGTTGCGCTGGCGCTGAGGTTGGCCGCAAGCAGTGGGGCCGATCGACGGCCTGCACATCGCCTGTTCGGGTTCTCCATCCTCTACCTGTCCGTGCTGTTCGCGGCACTCCTGATCAAGGGGGTCTGAGATGCGCTATCCTGCATTGTCCGCTCTCCTCGCCGGCGTTATGACGCTCGGCGGTTGCTCTGAAGGCGTGCTCGATCCGAAAGGACCGATCGCCGCCGCCGAGCGCCTCATCATGTTCAACTCTACTGCCATCATGCTGGCGATCGTGATCCCCACGATGATCGCCACGCTGGGCACAGCTTATTGGTTTCGCGCCTCCAACAAACGCGCACGCTACCTGCCCGATTTCGAATATTCCGGCAGACTGGAGCTGCTGGTCTGGTCGATCCCGATCATGACCGTGATTCTGGTGGGCGGCGTTGCCTGGGTCAGCACCTACGACCTCGATCCGCCCAAGGCGATTGCATCCGCGGAAAAGCCGGTCAGGATCCAGGTCGTCGCGCTCGATTGGAAGTGGCTGTTCATTTATCCCGACGAGGGCATTGCGGCTGTCAATCAGCTGACCGTCCCGGTGGGCACGCCGATCAGCTTCGAGCTGACCTCTGCCGGCGTCATGAACAGCTTCTTTGTGCCTCAGCTCGCCGGCCAAATCTACACGATGGCCGGCATGGCGACGCGCCTGAACCTGCAGGCCGACCACACCGGAACCTACCGGGGAATGTCGGCGAATTACAGCGGCGCGGGGTTCTCCGACATGCACTTCAACGTCGAGGCCGTTCCAGCAGAAAACTATGCGGCATGGGTGGCAGCCACGCGCGGCAACGGCCCGGTGCTTGACGAGCAGACCTACAGCACGTTGGCGAAGCCCAGCCAGGCGGTGGCACCCTTCAGCTATCGCACCGTAGCTCCCGGTCTGTTCAGCGGCATCGTGAGGACCGCAATGCAGTCGGGCGATCCGCTGTGCGTCACCGACATCGCGTCAGAGAGGATAGAAAGATGAACCTCCTCGGCAAGCTGGACTGGAGCGCAATTCCTTTCGATCAGCCGATCATCATGGGTGCCTCGGGCGGCATGATCCTCGGCATCGGGGCGGTCCTTAGCTGGGTCCTGTTGAAGGGCTATGTGCCTTACCTCTGGCGTGAGTGGATCACGTCCGTCGATCACAAGCGCATCGGCGTGATGTATATCGTGCTGGCGCTGCTCATGTTGCTGCGTGGCTTCTCCGACGCGATCATGATGCGCACCCAGCAGGCAGTCGCCGCCGGCGGCGCTCAGGGATATCTGCCGCCGGAACACTACGACCAGATCTTCACGGCGCACGGCACGATCATGATCTTCTTCGTGGCGATGCCGCTGGTGATCGGCTTGATGAACTTCGTCGTCCCGTTGCAACTCGGCATCCGCGACGTGGCCTTCCCAACATTGAACTCGGTTAGCATGTGGCTGACGGCGTCGGGCATCCTGCTGATAAACGTTTCGCTGTTCGTCGGTGAGTTCGCGCGGACCGGATGGGTTGCCTATCCTCCTCTCAGCGAGCTGCAGTTCTCGCCTGGCGTCGGCGTCGACTATTATCTCTGGTCGCTGCAGATCTCAGGCGTCGGCACGCTGCTGACAGGGATCAACTTCGTCACCACGATCCTGAAAACACGGGCGCCAGGCATGGGCTATATGCGCATGCCGGTGTTCTGTTGGACGGCGCTCGCTTCCAACCTGATGATCGTCGCCGTCTTTCCCATCCTCACTGCGACGTTCGCGATGCTCTTGCTCGACCGTTACCTCGGCTTCCACTTCTTTTCGATCGACGCCGGCGGCAATGCGATGATGTACGTCAACCTGTTCTGGATGTGGGGCCACCCCGAAGTCTACATCCTCGTCCTGCCGGCGTTCGGCGTCTTCTCCGAGGTGGCCGCGACGTTCTCGGGCAAGCCACTGTTCGGCTACCGCTCGATGGTCGCCGCGACCATGGCGATCTGCATTCTCTCCATGATGGTCTGGCTGCACCACTTCTTCACCATGGGGGCGAGCGCAAACGTCAACGCCATCTTCGGGATGGCGAGCATGATCATCGGCGTGCCGACTGGGGTCAAAATCTTCAACTGGCTGTTCACGATGTACGGCGGACGCGTCCGCTTCACGACGCCTGTTCTGTGGACCATCGGCTTCATGGTGACGTTTGTGCTCGGCGGCCTGACCGGGGTGCTGCTGGCAGTGCCAGCGGTCGATTGGACGGTGCACAACAGCATGTTCCTGATCGCCCACTTCCATCATGTCATCATCCCGGGCGTCGTGTTCGGCGCCTTTGCCGGCTACGTGTACTGGTTTCCCAAGGCCTTCGGCTTCACCCTCGACGAGCGCTGGGGCAAGGCCGCGTTCTGGTGCTGGTTCATCGGCTTCCATCTCGCTTTCATGCCGCTCTACGTGGTCGGGCTGATGGGGATGACCCGGCGCCTGCAGCACTACGACGTCCTCTCGTGGCAGCCGTGGCTGCTGGTCGCCGAGGCCGGTGCCGTCGTGATCTTTGCGGGGATCGTCTGCCAGATCGTGCAGATCGTCGTTTCGATCCGGCGCCGCGAAGAACTTCGCGACCTGACCGGGGATCCCTGGAACGCCCGCACGCTCGAATGGTCGACGGCGTCGCCGCCGCCGGCATGGAACTTTGCCGTCCTGCCCAACGTCGCGGGAAGAGATGCCTATTGGGCCCAGAAGAAGCTCGGGCACGCAACAGAGGCAACGCAGGCGCGAAAATACGAGCCCATCGAGGTGCCGACAAACACGGCGACCGGGTTCGTCAACGCCTTCTTCGCGGTGGTCACCGGCTTTGCCCTGATCTGGCACATCTGGTGGTTGGCCGCTCTCGGGCTTCTCGGTGCACTCGCGACATTCCTTCTATTCGCATTTCGCGACGAGGAGGAGGTCGAGGTCCCCGCGAAGGCACTTGCCGAATTTGATCGCACCCACCACGCGGAGGTCGCGCCATGAACGTCGCTGTCGCCATCCATGACGTAAAGCAGGACGCATTTGCTCCTGCGAGCGAAGCCGGCCCCGCTCCCAAGCGGATCGTGGCTGCCTTCGGCTTCTGGATATTCCTGCTGAGCGACATCGTTATGTTCTCGGCACTGTTTGCGGCCTATGCGGTGCTGTCGCATGCAACGGCGGGCGGCCCGACCGCCGTCCAGCTCTTCAGTCAAACCAATGTTGCGGTCGAGACCGCCTGTCTACTGGTCTCGAGCTACACATGCGGGATCATGTCGCTGGCGATCAATGCCCGGCGACGAGCCGCTACCTACCTCTATGCTTTGCTGACCTTCCTGCTCGGCGCTGCCTTCCTCGCTCTTGAGGTCCGCGAGTTCGCCGACATGGTCGCCATCGGTGCGGCGCCGCAGCGCAGTGCTTTCCTTTCCTCGTTCTTCACGCTTGTCGGCTGCCATGGATTGCACGTCGCCGCTGGGCTGGTCTGGTTGACGGTGATGATGGCGCAGGTCGCGGTCCTCGGCTTTCGCGCCAGCGTGCTGCGGCGGCTGCTGTGCTTCGCTCTGTTCTGGCATGCGCTCGACATCATCTGGGTCTGGCTGTTTACGGCCGTCTATCTGATTGGAGTTCAATCATGACCGATGCTCTTTACGACCGCGCGCCCGGAGAAGCCTCGACATCTCCCGAGGCAGAACGGACGACGATGTCAACCGAATTTGGCATCTACACGATCGGCCTGGTCCTCGCCCTGCTACTCACGGCCATCTCCTTCTGGGTCGCCAACACGTCGATGATCTGGGCGGCGGGCATTCCCATCGGCCTTGTTGTTCTGGCCATCGCCCAGATGGGAGTTCATCTGGTCTTCTTCCTGCACATCACGACAGCACCGGACAACACGAACAACGTGTTGGCGCTGGCGTTCGGCGTGTTCATCGTCATCCTGGTCGTCGCCGGGTCGCTCTGGATCACGACAAATCTGAACGAGAACCTGATGTTGTCACCGGAACTGATGAATTTGCAGATGCAGCGCTAAAGCCGTCCAGCGCGGGCGCCCGCTGGTGAGCCCGCGTCGACCGGCGTGTGCTGATCGCACCGCGCGAGACCTTGGCCATGCTTCGCCGACAACGACAACAGAGGAACATCAGATGCTTTCCGCCACGATCAAACGCACCGTCCTCACCGCGCTCCTGCTGACCGCCGTTTCCTTGCCGGCCCACGCCCATGTCGGCGTCGGCTCGACCGCGTCCTTCGCGGCAGGGTTCGGCCATCCGCTGTGCGGTCTCGACCACATCACGGTGATGGTCGCCGTCGGCCTGTGGGCCGCGCTGAAGGGTGGACGCGCGCTCTGGGCGTGGCCGGCGGCCTTCGTCGGCGTCATGCTCGTCGGCGCATCCTTCGGCATGCTCGGCGTCCCGATCCCGTTCGTCGAGCCCGGCATCCTCGCTTCGGCTGTCGCGCTCGGCCTGCTAGTGGCGCTGGCGGTCGATCTGCCGGTCGCCGCGGGCGCGGCCATTATCGGCGTGTTCGCGTTGTTCCATGGCCACGCCCATGGGACCGAGGTACCCGAGAACGCGAGCGGCCTCGCTTTTATGGCGGGCTTTGCGTTGGCGACGGCTTTGCTCCACGGAGTGGGCATCGCCGCTGCCCTCGGGCTCGGGTTGAGGTTCCGCCGCATCGTGCGAGCCGCTGGTGCCGCCTGTGCGGTGATCGGCGCCGGCCTCGCTTTCGGCGTCATCTAGGTTCGGTCACGATCCCAGGCGATTGGTCACAGGCGATCGGCTTCGTCCACGGTAACAACGGCCACGCTGAGGATCGCCGACACGTCGGCCCCATTCCCCTTTATCCAGACCGACGAAGGCCTCCACTTCAAGCGATTTCGGCAGGCGTTAATGAAACAGTTTGCTCCTCGTGACCGCCTGCTGCGACCCGACGTCAGGCGGCGGCTTCTTCTCGCGACACGCACCGAAACGGCGAAGCGATCCCAATCCCATTAGTCCTGGCGACGTGCGGATTCCCCCGTCTCGTTAGCAACAATTTGGCGCAATTTGCGGGGCTTTACTGGCGTCGTGAATGCGTGCGGGTCAGCTAGAGGGGCATCGCGGGGAAGAATCCGCCGATACGATGAAGTAGACCGAAAGGAGAACTCAGCTGTGGCAACACAAACACCGACCAAGCCGAAACAGGACCAGGCCGTCGCAGACAAGGCCCAGCATCTACGCCAGCTTTTCGCCGACGCACCGCAATATGCGAAAACCGCGCTGGAGAACTCGCTCGCACAACTGACTTCGTTTGGGTCGAAGGCGCGAGAACGGGTCGAAAGCGCCGGTCGGACGGGCAGCCGTCAGGGCAAGGTCTCGGAACTCACCCTGATCGCCCCGTTCGCGCCCGGCGGGGCGGCGCGGCTGCGCGCGTTGCTGCAGCTGCGGGACGGCAGCTTCGATGACACGGACCTGGTGGGCACTGTCCACGACATGCGTTTCGTGTTCCTCGACAACGACACGAAGCTGCTCTTCGCGACCGCCTACGATGGCGAGTGGGACCCCTACATCGATGACTTCGCAACGAAGATCACCGATCAAATGGACGTCATCTTCTCCGCCTGCGAAGGCTGGCCAGGGATTCGCAGCGCCAAGGTGAAGGACTGGATCGTCAAGCACCAGATCACGGCCGAAGGCTGGTACGTCGCCCATCCGGATCTGACGGTGCGTGACATCCACCACGTGAAGCGCGTTGGCAGGGCCGCCGAGGAATTCCTCGACAAGATTCAATAGCCGAAGCGACTCATCGTTCGCTTGGGGCCGGGCCCGGAACCCGGACCCAGAAGGGATGCTGCATGTTGTCGATCAAGGAATCCGTCGGCGAGGTAAATTCGACGCGCTCGCCGACGCTCGAAACGAGCGACATACAGGCAACCGTCCTGCGCCCCCGCCCCACGCCATACTGCGGACAGTACGTCATTCTCCGCATAGGCAACGCCGATCAAGGACGGGAGATGCTCCGTCGGATCCTCCCTCACGTCGCGCCGGCCGACGAATGGTGGGTGCCATCGTTGCCCGGCTGGTTGGGCATTGCGTTCACGTTCGAAGGGCTCAAGGCGTTGGGCGTACCGCAAGCGTCCCTGGATAGCTTTCCGATCGAGTTCCGACAGGGCATGGCGGCGCGGGCCGCGATCCTCAATGATTTCGGCGCCAATGCGCCGGCCAACTGGGAACATCCGTTCGGCACACCGGACGTGCACGTCGCCTTGACGATATATGCTCAAAACAACCAGGACCTGCAAAAGGTGCTGGACCTCGCGCGCAAGAGTCATCACGACCTCCCGCAAATTTCGGTCGTGTACCAGATGCAGTTCGGCGAACTGCCGGAAGGACGCAACCCGTTCGGCTTCAAGGATGGGCTGCACAATCCTCATGTCGAAGGAAGCGGCCCGGCGGGAGCCGGCAAAGGAGCATCGGTCAAGCCCGGCGAGTTCGTCATGGGCTATCCCGACGAGCTCGGGGAAACTGCCAATGTGCCGGTTCCTGGGGAACTGCGCCGCAACGGCACTTTCGTCGCGATCCGCAAATTCCACATGGATGTTGCGGCGTTTCGCCGATACCTGCGGGCTCAGGCCTCGTCGCCTGAGGATGAGGAACTGATTGCGGCAAAAATGGTGGGCCGTTGGCGCAGCGGCGCCCCGTTAGTGCTAGCGCCGGACCGCGACGATCTCGCGCTGGGCGCGGACGGAAATCGCAACAATGATTTCGGCTATGCGGACGACATGAAGGGAATGAAATGCCCGTTCAGCGCGCACATTCGTCGGGTGAACCCGCGCGATGCCCTGAAGAACGACATTGTCGCCGTCAATCTTCACCATTTCCTGCGCCGCGGCACAAACTACGGACCGCCGTTGCCGGAGGGCGTGCTCGAGGATGACGGCGCTGAGCGCGGCGGCGTCTTCCTGCTGATCGGCGCCTATCTGCACCGGCAGTTTGAGTTCATTCAGTCGCAGTGGGTCACCGACGGCAACTTCATCAGCCACGGAACCGAGCAGGATCCCCTTATAGGCAATAACGAAGGCGACGGGATCTTCACGATTCCCAAGAAGCCAGTCCGACGCCGTCTTCACGACCTGCCACGCTTTGTCACCGTCCGTGGCGGCGAGTATTGCTTCATGCCAGGACTGCGTGCCCTGCGATGGATCGCGGCCCTCAATCCGTAGGTTTGCTTTTCCGTCGTCTCTCTTGTCAAAATTTGGTTAGCTTTGCGAGCATTTATTCGATCAGGACAGCGCACCTCGATAAGTATAGTTCAACATCTCTAAGATGACGGAGCGCAATGTGATTGTCGATTTACGCACATACAGAGTCATGCCCGGCAAGATGGCTCAGGAACTTGACCTTTATGCTGAGCGAGGCCTCGCTGCACAGGTTCGTCATCTTGGTGCCCCACTCGCTTATTTGCATGGCGAGAGCGGAGACATCAACTCTCTCGTGCACTTGTGGGTATTCGAGGATGCGGCCGATCGCGTGTGCAGACGCGCCGCCATGATGTCTGATCCGGAATGGCAAACCTACCTCAAGCTTGCCGACGAAGCAGGGTTCCTCATTGAGCAGCGGAACAGCTTGATGGTGCCGGCGAGCTTTGCCCCAATCAAGCGGTGAGCGTGGGTCAATAATCTAAACTTAGGAGAATACGATGGACGCGAAAGTGATCGAAAATGAACGTACAGCAATGGCGCAAAACGTGACTCGTCAGCCTGACGGGCCGGGCAAGCGCATCGGAAAAAAAGGGGAGATATCCGGTATCGGCAAGGTCGCTCCCGGCGGAGCAAAGCTGTTCCGCGAACGTCTGCCCCAAATCCAGGCCGAGGCCGCGTACTGGGAGACGCGTGTCGGCACCGTCCAGGACTTTCGGGTGGCGCTCATCGACAACGATTCCCGCATCCTCTTCACCATCGTATACGATGGTGACTTCAAGCCCTACGTCGAGGACATTCTGAGGGAAGCTGCACCTTGGCTCGACATGATCTTTCTCGGCGTGTGGGACGGGTTCAGGGGTACCGAGGACCGCAAATCGGTCGAGGAGCTCCTCAGCTTTGCCTTTGAATGCGACGTCTTCTTTGTTCGCAACCCGGAGGTCACGGTCCGGGACGTGGCGAAGATGAAGCGCCTCAGCGGAGCGGTCAGCGAGCTGCTCGACGCCGCGGCGTGATGGCCCGCGCGAAAACCGCGAGCGTCAGAAGAAGCGATGATGGAGGCTGACGATGTCCGATCACGTTGACGGTCCGCGGTCGATCGGCGATCCCCCGGCTGACCTCACCGATCTTTTCGTGTTTACAAGCCCAGAAAATCCGGCGCACACGGTCCTCGCCGCGTGCGTCTTCCCTTCTGCCGGCGAAGATGCGATTTTCTCGAACATCATCACCTACTCGATCGCCGTTCGCAGCGTGACCGTTGCCGGCGTTGGCAACAGCGCGAAGTTTCAGCCGGCGAACGACGAGATCCGCTTCAGCTTCCGGTTTGAGCGACTCGAGCGCGATGCTGCGGGGAAAGCAGTCCAGCACGGCGTTTGCAAACTGCCGGGCGGTCGCGAGCTGTCGCTCACGGTGAATGACGAGAAGGGGTCATGGACGCCGGAGGGGGATGTCCGGGTGTTCGCCGGGCTCCGCTCCGATCCGTTCTACCTCGCCTGGATCGCGGCCGAGCTCAAGAAAGCTCCAAATTTTCTGCAACACACCAACGTGCTGTGCATGGTCGTCGAGTTCGACACGCGCCGCGTGCTCGATCTCGCCAAGGGTTCGTTGTTCGGCGCGATCGCCGAAACCGTGCCCCCGCAGCAGCGAAGCCTCATCGCACCTGCAGTTCCTCGCATCGATTGGATCGGACGGCCCGAGCAAACGAATATCCGGCTCTACAATCCGGCTCTCTCGGGTATCCACGATTTGCGCGACCTGTGGAATCAGCAGACGCCATTCGCGATCTCGAATGAGCTGCTGCCACTGTTCCTGCAGCGCCTGAAAGACAGCTTCGTCGACTGGGACATGCGCGATGGCAAGCCCGATTGGACACCGGAAGCGCTCGAAGCCAACGCCAACGTCTTCCTGGACGATTTCCTGCTCTTCGACGTCTCCAAACCGATCAACGACGAAAGCCACCTCGAGATCGAGAAGAGCACGATCAAGGGGCTTCCGTACCAAACGGGAGGAGGCCGTACTGTCGACGCGAACTCGATCGACATCCTGCTCACATGGCTCGTCAATCGCGATCGGGAGTTCCTCCAGGGTGGTGCGGCTGGGGCGACAAAACCTGGCATGAAAGTGTTTCCGTATTTCGCGACGCCGAACACTGACCTGCAGACCGTTGCCGAATCCGTGGAGCTTGCCGCAACGCCCGACGAGGTGTGGTCGTTGATCGGACAGTTCGGCGGGGCCTGGCATCCTTTGACCGCGAGGGTCAAGCTGACCGGCACGGGGATTGGCCAGCTCCGCACCATCCTGACACTCGACGGCCGGGAAATCGTCGAACGCCTTGAGGCGATCGACGACGCGAAGCGGTTCTTTCGCTACACGAGCATCGCCGGAATGCCCGTTTCGCAGTACACCGGCGCGCTCGAGGTAAAGCCCAAGGGCAGCGGCAGTGTCGCCGATTGGCGGGCGCAATTTCTGGCAACCAATGCGACCGACAGGGCCGTGAAGGTCATGGTGTCGAACTTGTTCAGGACGGGTCTCGAAAGTCTGAAGCCCCGTTTCGGAGTCGCCAAGTGACCACAAAGGTGGAGCCTGACGATCCCTGTCCATCCGCGACCGACGGAGAGATCGCGGCGGTCAATCTCGAGAGCGCGCGCCGTGGCGCATGGGCGCGTTTCGCGCAGAATCCGGGGTTGCCGGGAGTCGCCGAGGCGGTTGTCGATCACGAGCGCCTGGCACTCCAATTCCTCGGTGATCTGGACGCACTCGACCGCCTGGATGAACTCGCTTCGCAATTCGCAAGCGTGGACGAATCCTTTCGAGCCGCGCTCGTTCAAGCCGAGGTCGTTTCGACAGCGCATTGCTTCGACGATGCGCGCGGCTATCTCGCGTGGGCAGCGCAGATAGGCGCACCACGCGAGGCGGTCGAGCGACAGACTTTGGCAATCGATCAGGCCTGTGGTGCGGAGCTCGATACAGTGCTCGTCGCGCGCCGCTGGCTCGCCAACGCGAGCGGCCGACTCGAAGATCTGGTGCCTCTCGGCGCCCTGCTTGCCGATCTCGAACATTTCGCCGAAGCGGACGCCGTCTATCGGCAGGCGTTCTCCGCGTACGACGATGTTTCGCCGTTCCCGCTGGCGTGGGTCTGCTTTCAACTTGGCATGCTGTGGGGTGAGCTCGTGCACCCGCCGGACCCGGGCCTCGCCATATTGTGGTATCGGCGCGCGATTGCGTATTTGCCGGCCTATGTGAAGGCGCGTGTACACTTGGCGGAGATCTGTGCAAGCCAAGGCTGCACCGGCGAAGCGGAAGCGCTGCTTTTGCCGGCGCTTTCGAGCCGCGATCCAGAGGTCCTTTGGCGTCTCGCCGACGTGTTGACTGCGCAAGGGAGGTTAGAAGAGGCCAAGAGACAGCTCAATGCCGCACGGCTTGGCTACGAGCAGCTTCTTGGCGGGCACCTCCTCGCCTTCGCCGATCACGCCGCGGAGTTCTACGCTGGCAGCGGCAACGACCATCGACGGGCGCTTGAACTTGCACGTACGAATGTCGCCAATCGTCCCACACGCCGTGCGGTCAACCAGGCGCACGCGATCGCGGTGAAATTCGATTAGGCGCCAGCCGCAAGCGATCCGCAGGAAGCATGCAGCGAGGGAACACCGGTCTGAGGACCGATCGCAGCCCCCATCCAGTGGGCTATCGTAACCGCCGTCGCTTCGCATCAATTTGCGGCTTTTTGCCAGTCTTCATTCACAGGATCGGCCCCGCTTGGCGTAACCCAATCGTGACGCAAACGATGGCGTGCCGTCGGAGGCACCATGTTCAAGAAACTGCTCATTGCCGTCTTCGTTCTCGGATGTCTCGGGCTCGCGGGCTTTGGCGTGTTGGCATGGCGGCCGGCCATTGCTCCGGTCGCGCGGCCGGCTCCGGCCAGCTTCCCGCCGGAGCTGATTGCCAGGGGCGAAGCTCTTGCGGGCGGTGGGTATTGTGGAGCCTGTCACACGGCAAAGGGTGGAGAGAAGTTCGCCGGTGGCTACGAGATGGCAA
>Ga0081539_10004521_pt1 | contig 15282 bp, 13 predicted proteins | sample TabmetS4T2R2_FD_71023 | JGI IMG/M metagenome (GOLD analysis project Ga0081539, IMG submission 71023) | Tabebuia heterophylla rhizosphere microbial communities from the University of Puerto Rico - S4T2R2 | ecosystem: Host-associated > Plants > Roots > Rhizosphere ...
CGTCACGGCCGCCAACTCTACCGACTACGAGAACGCCCCCGGCTCGACGCGACTGTGGGAGATCGCCGGGGCGCTCACCGCCTGCAGCGCCCGCCGCCAGGGGAACTGGTGACGAAACCGATCGGTCTGGCCCGGTGCGTGCAGGCGGTAGACGTCGTCGCCGTACAGGACCTTGACGCCCCAGCTGCGCAGCTTCGCGAGGCTCTCGTGCATCGACGGGTGCATCGCCATGACCGTGTTCGTGTACGGCACCACCGCGGTCGGGATCCGGTACCCGTACCCCTCCACGAGCAGGCCGAGGACGAGGGTGTCGGTGATGCCGGCGGCCCACTTGTTGACCGTGTTCACGGTGGCCGGAGCGACGATCATCGCGTCCGGGGACGGCAGCGAGTCGGGTTCGCCGGGGTTCTTGTAGGTGCTGCGTACCGGATGCCCGGTCTGCGCCTGCAGCGCCTTGGTGTCCACGAACTTCCGGCCGTCCGGCGTGGTGATCACACAGACCTCCCAGCCGTCCTGCTGGGCGAGCTCCACAAGCACGCCCACGTCCCGGGCGATCGGCGACCCGCAGACGAGGACGTACAACACGCCCGGTGAGGGGTTACCGGTCATCACCGACAGACCCACCTCATACGCCGACTCCCATCTGCTCGGCCAGCTCCGCGATCGGGGCCGGCGGTGTCCCGCGGGTGCGCCGCAGCACGTCGGAAAGGACCTCGTGGGCCAGCGGCCGGCAGCGGATCTCGGACGGGGCGAGCCGGTCACCCTCCAGCAGCATCTCGCCGGCCTTCTCGAGTTCCCCGATCTGCGCGTAGCCGCGGGCGATGTCGAGGAAATGATGCGCGCGCCGTTCCGGCAGCAGGGCCGCGAAGCCCGCCGGGTCGATGCGCTCGTGCGTCTCCACGGCCGTGCGTCCGTCGCCGAGCTCGACCGCGGTCGCGCAGCGGTGCAGATCGACATTGGTCGGGCCGAAGCTGGTCCAGTAGTGGTTGTGGTCTCCGCCGATTGCCGTCGCCGCCTGGTCGGCACCCGTGATCAGGTCGCGGACGGTCGCGCTGTCCCCGATCCGGGCGGCCGCCATCGCGCCGTTGAGCAGCAGCATGCCGTACACCGAAAGTCGTTCCGGGGTGTGGTCCGGGCCGGGCGCGAGCCGATTCGCGATGTTGACGTTTACCTCCAACGCCGGCCGCATCCGGCCGAGCGCCAGCAGGGCGCTGCCGACGCGATAGCTCGCCAGCCCGGCGAGCAGCTGGTCGCCGGCCCGCTGGGACACCGCGATCGACCGGTCGGCGGCCAGCCAGGACAGCTCGTGCTCGCCGACCTTGCGCAGCGCGGAGGAGGCGATCTGGTACACCTGGCCGAGAAGGTGCGCGGCGTCGCCGGCCTCCTCGCCGCCGGCGTGCACGCTGTCCGCCGCCTGGGCGTCACGCAGCAGCTTCGGCAGCGTACGGGCGAGGACGCCGTACTTGGCGTGCTGGTAGGTGAGCCAGGCGTGGCTGACCGCCTTGCGCATCTCGGTCAGCGGCGGGCAGTTCGGCGTCGGCTGGAAGAACGCGCTCATCTGGTCGTAGCGTTCCAGCGCCGCGCGGATCTCCTCGACCTCGACCTGGTCGATGCAGTTCTGCGTCTCCGGCCGCCGCTCGACCTCCTTGCCGAGCAGCAGTTGCACGTCCACCTGCAACACGTCCGCGATGTCATAGACCACGGAGAACTTGTCGAGCCGGCGGACCCCCCGCTCCACCTTGTCGACCCAGCTCTTCGATTTCCCTAACCGATCCGCGAAGACCTGTTGGGACATCTTGCGTCGGCCACGCCAATATGCGACGCGGCGGCCGATCGGCAGCTCGTCCACGGGTGCCTCCCCAACTCAACCGGCGACCCCAGCCGGCGAGCGTTCGGTGTCGTCCGCAGTGTGGACCGACAGTCACTGCGCTGGTCGCACAGCCTGTGTGGTCACCCGACTCACCAACGCTCGTAGTTTCTCATGCGACCTGCAGAAAGTGGATCTGCTCGGACCAACGACGCGTGTTGCGCTTGGACACGGCCGTCGCGCTTGATATAGCGGCGGCGTCCGCGGAGCCGAGGCGTTCCGGCCGAGCGGCGGAACGCCCCAGGTCCGTTCGGCCATCCAAGTATATCGATCAGCTCGCCCGAGTCGACATCCGATCGAGTACGCATCGGTCCACGGGCCGCTGGGAGCGGTGGAAGTCAACGAGCGTGAGCGCCGGCACATGTCGGCAGACACGGTAGTACTCGCCCGCCGCCCGACCAAGCCCCCGTTCGAGCGACACCGGCTCCGCCGCCTACCGGATGCCGACCGCCGCCTGGTGATTCGCCACCGCCGCGGCGACGTCCTCGGTGATCAGGTCCATGTTGATCGCCGCGCCGGCCGCCAGCCCGGCTGCGGCCGAGGTCACCACCTGGGCCATCGGGTCCGCGACGTTCCCGGCCACGCACACCCCCGGAACCGAGGTCCGTCCGGTGGGATCCTCCGCGGGCAGGTAGGTGCCGGAGCCCATCGGGTGTTCGCGCGGGGTCAGTCCAGCCAGGTCGGCGGGGGCGGTCAGCCGGGTCTGCACGACGTACGCGTCCACCGGGTAGGTCTTGCCATCGACCCGGGCGCCGTCGTCGCCGACCGCCTCGACGAGTCCCCGCACGACGGTGATGCCGCGCGCGGCCAGCTGACGGGACTGGTCCTCGTCCGGCTCCGGTGCGGTGTGCAGGAACAACGTGACGTTCTCGCTCCATTGCCGCCACAACAGAGCCTTGGGTACGGCCATCGCCGAGTCGCCGACGACCCCGATCGCCGCGCCCCGCACCTCGTACCCGTGGCAGTACGGGCAGTGCAGCACGGTGTGTCCCCATCGCTCGGCCAGACCCGGGATCCCGGGCAGCTCGTCGCGCGCCCCGGCGGTGACCAGCAACCGCCGCGCCCGATGGACCGATGAGTCGGCGAGTTCGACCTCGAAGAAGCCGGCGGCGCGGCTCGCGGACACCACCCGGCCGTCGACGATCTCACCGCCGTACCGGCGCACCTCCGCCCGCCCCGCCGCGGCGAACTCCGCGGGCGACATCCCGTCGCTGGTCAGGTAGTTGTGGATGCCGGCGGCGGGCGCGTTGCGGGGTTCCCCCGAATCCACCACGAGTACGCGGCGCAGCGCCCGGGACAGCGCCACCGCACCGCTCAGCCCGGCCGGACCCCCGCCGATCACGATCACGTCGTATGTCATGCCGGCCACGGTGCCGCGGATCCGCGGACTGTGGCAAACTTCGTTGCCATGACGGCAAAGGAGGACGTGCTGGCCGCCGTGGGGTCGAGGCTGCGTGCTCTGCGTCACGAGCGCGGTGTCACGCTCGCGGCGCTGTCCGAGACCACCGGCATCTCGGTGAGTACGCTCTCCCGGCTCGAGTCCGGAAACCGCCGCGCGACGCTGGAGTTGCTGCTGCCGCTGGCCCGCGCGTACCGCGTCCCGCTCGACGACCTGGTCGGCGCGCCGCCCACCGGCGATCCGCGGGTGCAATTCCGCCCGATCACCCGGCACGGCCAGACGATCATCCCGCTCACCCGGCAGCCGGGCGGGCTACAGGCGTTCAAGCACGTCATCCCGGCCGGGCCGGTGCCGCACCCGGATCCCCGCACCCACGAGGGGTACGAGTGGCTCTACGTGCTGGCCGGCCGGCTGCGGCTGGTGCTCGGCGCGCATGACCTCGTGCTGCCGGCCGGCGAGGCGGCGGAGTTCGACACCCGGGTACCGCACTGGTTCGGGCGTTCCACGCGGGAGCCGGTCGAGCTGCTCTCGATCTTCGGCCCGCAGGGTGAGCGGGTGCACGTGCGCGCGCGGTCGACGGCGCGATGATCGCCGAGTTGGCCGCCCGGGTGCTGGCGGTACCGGTGGACCACCCGCTGCGGGTCGGCATCGACGGCCGGACGGCGGCCGGCAAGACCACGCTGGCGGACGCGCTGGCCGAGCACCTTCGCCGGCGGGGCGGCCGGGTGGTGATCCGGGCCGAGCTCGACTACTTCATGAAGATGGTCGAGGACCGCAACGCCTACCCGTACGACTCGCCGGAGAGCTACTACCTCGACGCGTGGGACTACCCGATGATCCGCCGCGACCTGCTGCTCCCGCTGGGGCCGGGTGGCGACCGCCGGTACCGGGCGAACCCGCGGGACGAACCGGCCGTCGCCGCCGAGGACGCGATCCTGCTGGCCGACGGGGTGTTCCTCCAGCGGCCGGAACTCGACAAGCATTGGGATCTGCGGATCTACCTGGACATCGGGCTGGGCGAGTCGCTGCGCCGCGGAGTCGACCGGGACCAGCACTGGATGGGCGGCGCGGAGGAGGCCGAACGCCGCTACCGCACCAAGTACCTGCCCGGCGAACAGCGCTATCTGGCCGAGGTGCGTCCACGGGACCGCGCGCAGATCGTGGTCGACATGTCCGACCCGGCCCGGCCACGGTTCGTCCGCTGACGAAACCCTATCCCCGGGATCCGATGTGGACGGTGCTGGCGCGCAGCATGAACACGTCGGGGCGGTGCAGCACGCTGTCCGGACCGTCGTCCGCGGTCAGGCCGTCGAGCCGGGCGATGTCCTCGGCGGACAGCCGCTCGGCCAGCAGCTCGCGGCTCATGCGCAGGTTGCGTCGCAGGTCCCGGCGGCTCGGCTCGTCCAGCGGGGCCGGGCGGTCGAGCAGGAACGTCCGGCTGGTCACGTCGACCAAACCGGCCTCGCTGAGCAACTCGGACCAGGAGCGCGGGGCCTCGATCGCGCCCATCGGGTGCTCGTGCCGGTCGGCCATCTCGTCGTTTACCGCGTTCATGCGGGCGGACAGACCCCGGTCGGCGTACCCCGGAACGAACCTCAACGGCAGGCCGCCCTCGCGCAGCGCGAGCACGCCGCCGGGGCGTACCAGGGAAGCCAGGTCCCGGACCGCTGCCGGCACATCCGGCATGTGATGGGCTACCCCGCCGACCCAGACGATGTCCGCCGGAGGCAGTTCGGTGATGCCCTCGGGGAGCGCGATCTCCCGGGTCACTACGCGGCCGTCGAGACCCCGGTGGTGTGCCCGGTCGCGGGCGAGCTCGAGCAGCTCGGGAGCGCCGTCCGCGGCGACGACCTCGGCCTTGGGCAGCATTTCCGCGAACGAGCACGCGGCGACGCCCGGCCCGCTGCCCACGTCGAGCACCCGGGTGGCGTCCGGAACGCGCTCGACCAGCCAGCGCAGCGCCTGATCGACCATCGGCGCGTTGACCTCGCCGTCCGCGATCAGGTCGGCGCCGCGTTCGCCCCAGGCGACATGTTCGTGATGATGGTGCGCACCGCTCATGCCCCCATCCTGCCCCGCCGGTCGCGGCGGCGGGGAACGTCTTGCCGGGCCGGCAAATCAGGCGACTGGCAGCGGCACGGTTACCGGCGACGCGTCCCCAGCGGGGCGGCGGGAAGCCACCGCGGTCAGCACGGCCAGCACGGCGCCGATCAGCAGCAACCCCACCGGGTCGACGAGCCGGGCCCCTGGCGCCCACGGCGGCGCGCTGGTGCGAGCGTAGGCGGCCATCAGCGGCAGCAGCCCGTCCACGGCGACGGCGATCGTCAGGCTGGTGATCGTCGCGGCTAGCAAGGTGGCCACCGCTTGGCGGCCGTCGCCGGGCCGCGCCGCGACGCCCGCCACCACCGCCGCGGAGACCACCGCGAGCAGCGCCGGGATCGTGGTCGACGCGATCCCCGGGGCGGCCAGGGCCAGGACGAGCCACCCGCCCGACATGCCGAAACCGGCGCACGCGGCGACGCCGAGAACCCGCGGTGGCACCGCCGCGGTCCGGGCGGTCGCGCGCACCGCGGCCAGCACGAACAGCGCGAGCAGGACGGTACACACGACCAGCACCACGGTGGCGTCGCCGGTGCGCGGAGCGCCGTCCGGGAACCGGATCGGCGGGACGTCCTGCAGCACGAGGGCGGTGGCCGCGCCGTCCGCGGCGACCAGGCAGACGACGAGTGCGCGAACCAGGCTCGCAGCCGTCCCGCCCGCCACGGCGATCGGGCGCGCCCGAAGATGCGCCAGCACGGCGACGGCGGTGAGCACGCCGATCATCAGCTCGGCCCGGTGCCGGATGGCCGCGTACTCGATGTGCCGCGCCACCAGCAGCGCGACCACCAGGGCCGTCACGCTCGCCGCCCACACCACCGCCACCGCCAGCCGCCCGGCGGCCGCGCGCATCGTCATGCGCGCACGGTACCCGGGATAGGCTGCGCCTGGTGACCGACGACCGGATCCGTCTGCGGACCAGTTTCGACAGTGTTGCCGACCTGTACGACCGAGCCCGGCCCGGCTATCCGCCGGAGCTCCTCGATGATCTGGCACGGCTGGCCGAAGTCGGCCCGGGCTGCCGCGTGCTGGAGATCGGGCCGGGCACCGGGCAGCTCACCCTTCCGTTGGCCGAGCGTGGCTGCGAGATCGTCGCGGTCGAGCTGGGTGCCGCGCTGGCCGCCGTCGCCCGCCGCAAGCTCGCGGGTTTCCCCGCCGTGGAGATCGTGCACGCGGACTTCGAGACCTGGCCGCTGCCGCCCGAGCCGTTCGATCTCATGATCGCCGCGACCGCGATGCACTGGCTCGACCCCGGCGTGGTGTCCGCGAAGGCGGCCGCGGCGCTGCGGCCCGGCGGACGGCTGGCCACCATCGAGACGCATCACATCGAGGGCGGCACGTCGCGGTACTTCGCCGAAGCCCAGGACTGCTACCTGCGCTTCGACCCGGCGACCAGCGAATCGTTCCGGATGCCGACGGCCGACGACATCCCCCGCGACGGGGCGGCCGGCCGGTACGAGTGGGACCAGGCATACACCACCGGCGAATACCTGGACCTGCTCCGGACGTACTCGTCCACGCTGGGTTTGACCCCGGCCCGCGCCGACGGTCTGCTCACGTGCATCGGCAACCTGATCGACGGCCGGTACGGCGGCCGGATCACGAAGCGCTACCTGACGCAGTTGCTGCTGCGGTGAATCACGCCGCCGGCGCCGACACACCCAGGCCCGCGGCCTGCTCGGCACGTTCGAGGGCCGCCTGGCCGATCGCCCGGATCGGCGGGGTGTCGTCCTCCGGCAGGGGCGCCGCGCCCGCGCCGGCGATCGGCTTCGGCTTTCGCGGCTGGGCACGGCCCGAGCTGCCGCCGCGGCCCGGGTAGATGAGCAGGCCGTTGACCGGATCGGGTACGGCGTCCAGCGCGGCACGGACGGCCGGCAGAACGCGGAACGCCTGCCAGCGTTCGTCACTGGCGAACGCGATCTCCAGCAGCACGCCCCACGTGTGGTTGTGCCACTGCCAGTCGTAGGCACCGTTGGTGATCGCCGCCTCGGTCAACGCGGCGCCCTGCGCGTCCCGCCAGGATCGCGCGGAGCGGTTGGACCCGTCCAGGACCTCGATCGACCACCAATGAAGCTCCATGCGTCAGACAGTAACTCCGGGCTTCCACCCCCAGCTCCGGCCACGATCTTGCTGGCGCATGGTGCGAATTGAGCCAGTCCGCGGCAAATCGCGGAGCGCCGAGGCCGCGTGGGCGACGACCGGCCGCGGTCACGCGATAGGCCAGGCGCCGCCGTCGATCGCGGGAGCGACGGCCAGTTGCGGGCCAGGCTGGGACGGTCAGCGCCGGAGGCGCCGCCGCAGCGCGCGATAGCCATGCCGTAGGAAGAGGGCGGCGGCCTCGGGCTCGGGTGCGGGTATGCGGCGCAACAAACCAGGCGCCCCCGACAAGACCGTCTGGCGGGACAAAACGGGCGCCGAGGTCGGGCCGGCCGGGGATGGCGGCGAGACAGAGCCGGCTGGCGGGGGCGGCGAGAGCGGGGATCCCGAAGGGGCGCCGGAGTACACCTGGCGCAGCCTCTCGGCCACCGCCTCGCGGCCATACCGGGCGAGCAACGCGGCACGCGCCCCGCTCAGGTCCAGCGCTCCGAAACGGTCCCGCAGCTTGCGGTACGCCTCCGCGACGACCTGGGGATCCCCGGTGGGCTCGAAGAGCTGGCCGACGCTCTCCTCGATGCCGGCCAGCGTCTCCGCCGGACCCTCGCTGCGGGCGGCCAGCACCGGCGTGCCCGTGGCGACCGCCTCGACGATGGTCATGCCGAAGGTTTCCCGTTGGCTCGCGTGCACCAGCAGGTCGTGCTCGTGCATCAGCGCGGCGACCTGGTCCGGCGCCACCGGCGGGCACCGGACGATACGGCCGCCCAGACCCAGCTCGGTGATCCGGCGATATACCGATTCCTCGGCGGGCCCCGAACCGGCCAGGGTGAGCGTGACCCGGGGATCTTCGGCGGCGATCTCGGCGAACGCGTCGACGAGCGTGCGCACGCCCTTGTGCTCCATCAACCGGCCCAGGTAGAGCCACCGCACCGGCTCGCGGGGCGGCGCGGGGCGTACCGCGAACCGGTCGAAGTCGATCGCGTTCGGCACGATCGCCAACTTCGCCGCGTGCTCCGGGAAGTATCCGGCGAGCTGATCGCGCAGGTGCCGGCCGACGCAGAGTACGGCGTCCACCCTGTCCAGCATCGCGGCGTAGCTGCGGCGCGCGCCCGGCTGGCGGAACACCCGAGGCAGGAAGGTCGCGTGCTCGGTGACCACGATCCGCGCATCCGGGTGGGCCAGCCGGATCGCCACCTCGCCGGCCATGAAGCCGACGTGCGCGTGCACCACCGGCGCCTCGATCCGGCCGGTGGGCAGGATGGCCCGCAACGCCTCGGCCTGGCGCCGGGCGTACTCCGGATAGTGGCCCCCGGCCGGACACGGCACGGCGACGCGGGTGAGCTCGCCCTCGGGGGTGTCCAGGACGACGGCGCCGCCGGACCGGGCGGCCTGCCGTTCCGACGCGACCGCGACGAGGTGGCCGGCGTACCCCTTCGGGGAGTAGTACCAGTTCTCCGTGTGCAGCAGCGCGACGCGGCCCATCGACGGCCCGACCGCCGCGGTGGTGGCCTGCACGAACGCACCGGCGAACGGGTTGTCGGGGGACGGGTACCAGGGCGAGATCACGGCGAGATCGGCGGGCGCGGGACGACGGTCCGGGTCCGGCGACGGTTCCAGGTGCACCGGCAGCGCCGGGCGCCGCCGGCCGACCGCCCACGCCACCGCCATCGCCTCCGGATCCCCGGCGATCAGCAGGTCGGGCGCGAGCCGGAGAATCATCCGGCGGGCGGCCCGGGGAGTCACCCGGTGGACCTCGACGCCCTCGGCGATCGGCACGTCGCGCCACTCGTCGCGGTCGGCGATCAGCAGCAGGACGCGCTCCCCGGCGGCGGCCAGGTCCGCGGTGTACGCGGCGGCGGCCTGGGTCCGGCGGACGCCGAGCGCGAGGTAGATGATCGTCCTCATCGGCCGGTCACCATGTCGTAGTAGTCCTCCAGGACCCGGGTCTGCGTCACGAGGTCGAACGACGCGTCGGCGGTGCGGCGGGCCGCCTCCCCGAGCCGCTCGCGCAGGACGTCGTCGGTGAGCAGTGTACGGATGTTGGCGGCCAGCGCAGTGCGGTCACCCTCCGCCCCGAGCAGCCCGGTCTCGCCGTGCACCACGATCTCGGGGATACCGCTGTGCCGGGTGGACACGGCCGGCACGCCCAGCCGGGCCGCCTCGACGATCGTGGTGGGCAGGCCCTCGGCGTCGCCGTCCGCCGCGGTCTTCGACGGCGCCACGAGGATCCGGGACGCGGCCATGCTGCTCGCCACCACGCCGGGCTCCTGGGCACCCAGAAAGGTGGCGTCCAGCCCCAGGTCGGCGGCGCGTTTGCGGGCCTCGTCCAGCAGCGGCCCGGCGCCGATGAACAACGCCCGGGGGCGCGGATCGCGGAGTCCGCCGAGCGCCTCGATCAGGTCGTCCACACCCTTCTTCGGCACGAACCGGCCGACGAAGAGCACGTCCCACTCTTTGGGGACCGCCGGAGCCGAAGGACGGGGAACGCCGATGTGGTGGACCCGCACCTTGCCGGGGTCGGCGCCCAGCGCGATCGCCCGCTCCCGGATGTGCCCGGAGACCGCGAGGATCAGCGCCGCCCGGCGGAATGCGGTCCGCAAATTGCGCCGGTACCGTCGGCCGCGCAGCCCGGGGGCATCCGGCTGCCGGGTCACGTCCCGCCCGTGCAGCGTGATCACCAGCGGTACGCCAAGCCGGGACGCGGTCCGGCTGATCAGCCACCCGTCGCCGCCGAAGTGCGCGTGCACCACGTCCGCGCGCAGGCCGGCGAGCAGCCGCCGGATCTGCCGGGAGCCGCCGGTCAGCCGCAGCCAGCGGAACACCCAGCGCCCGCGCGGTGTCACGTCGCCGTCCCGGGCAAGGACCGAGTCCAGCTTTGCCGCGCCCAGGAACGCCGGCCGCCAGCGGGTCAGCGCGTCCGCCTGGTTGCGGACGAACGTCTCCGATCCGGGCAGCAGCACGCTGCGCCAGATCACTGCTGTGCCGCCGCCGGCGCCTGGTCCTCCGGACGGCGCGGAGAACCCGGGGAAACCCATGAGGCTGTCGTCAACAGACACGGCGTCTTGGTATCACGAACCGCCACGGCTCGGGCAAGTGCCCCTCAGGCCCGCCGCTGGCCCACGACCGCGTCGCGCAGGGTGCGGCGCAGTTGCGGCGGGATCGCCCAGATCTGCAGGAACGTCAGGTAGTCCACAGCGCTCGGCCGGCCGTACCCGCGCGCCTCGCCGAGCAGCATCCGGAACACCCGGGGGCTGCGGGTGGTCGCGGCCATCGAGCTCAGCACGCTCATCGTGAAGGCGGCGTACGCGCGCGGGGTGAACAGCTCCCGGCTGTCGCGCAGCCACTCCAGCTGCGACTCCCAGGGCGACTCCAGGCTGATCCGGTCCCGGTCCTCGTCCTGGTGCCACAGGACCAGGGGTTCCTCGGCGACGATCAGGGCAACGTCGGGTTCGCGTACCGCGCGGAGGGTCCAGTCCAGCTCCTGTTGCCGGCGCAGCCCGACGGTGAAGGGGACCCGGAGCAGCAACTCGGTGGGCGCGAGGATGGTCGAGGTCTGGATGAACCCGTCGCCGTAGAACAGGCCGCGCCGGACGGTGAGGTACTCGCTCAGCGGCTCGCCCGGCTCGGGCAGCCGTCGCGGCATGATCGAGTCGGCCCGTGGCGTACGGCTGATCAACCGGCTCGCCACGATCGGCCGCCGGGCGTCCGCGCCCTTGGCCAGTTCGAGCTGTACCTCCATCTTGGGCGGCAGCCACTCGTCGTCGTCGTCCAGGAACGCCGTCCACGAAGCCTGCGCAGCGCGCACGCCCTGGTTGCGGGCGTTCGGCGCGCCACCCTTCTCGGGCAGCTCGAGCACGCGGATCCGGTGGTCGCCGAGCGCCTCGAGCGCCTCGACGGTGTCCGCGTCCGGGCCGTCCACGACGACCACGACCTCGAGGGTGTCGACGGTCTGCGCGAGCACGCTGCGTACCGCCCTGGTCACCAGATCGGGCCGGAACCGGGTCGGGATGACCACGCTGACGTCGGGAACGGAGGACACGCGGGCACGGTATGCGGGCCCGGCGGCTCCAAGATGAATGCGCAATAACGATGAGGTGTCAACGGCGGGATTTCTGGCGGCCACGTCGTGGATTGCCGGTGACTCGCCGGTTAACTGCGGATGGCCGGACCGCGGGGACGATTTCCGGGGTGCCGGCCTGCCGTAGACTCGCCGACGATTCCGCCCGGGGAGAATGCGGAGATAATGCAAACAGGTATCGATGGCGCACCGGACCGCCGGCCTCGCGGGCGGGTCGTCATGCTCGTGGACAACGGGGTGGACGGCGACTCCCGGGTCCAGAAGACGGCCCGGTCCGCCGCCGCGGCCGGCTGGGACGTGACGCTGCTCGGCTGCGGTCCCGAGCAGCGGGAATGGCGGCTGGGCGAGGCCCGCGTGCGCGTCCTGCCGATGGGTACGCCCGGGTCGGGCACCGGAGTCCGCGGCCGCCTGCTGGCGCGCGGGGGGCTTCCGCTGCGCCTCGCCCGGCTCGCCCGCCGCCCGTTGGAATACGGCCAGGTGTGGTGGTGGAAATCGATCTTGCGCGATCGCGCCTGGCGCCGGCTCGAGCCCGGATTGTGGAATTACGAACGCGTTTTCGGGCCGGTGATCGACGAACTCCGGCCGGACATTCTGCACGCACACGACTTCCGGATGTTGGGCGTCGCGGCCCGCGCCGTGCGCCGGTCGCGGGCCGCCGGTCACGCCGCGACGTTGGTGTGGGACGCGCACGAATTCCTTCCTGGTGCCCGGCCGCGCCGGGACAACGCCCGATGGTTGCCCGCACATGTGGCATACGAGCGTGAATACGTGCCCGACGCGGACGCGGTGGTCACCGTCTCCGACGACCTGGCCGCCCTGCTCCAGCGGGAACACCACCTTCCGGAGAAGCCGACGGTGCTTCTCAACGCCCCCCGCATCACGGCCGCGGAAGAAGGAGTGCCGGATCTGCGTGCGCTCTGCGGTATCGGCCCGGACACCCCCTTGCTGGTATACGCGGGATCCGCGACCCCCCAACGTGGACTGGACACCGTGGTCCGGGCACTGTCCGAACTGGACGATGTGCACGTCGCCCTGGTGGTCGCGGACCCGGACGCGCCGTACGTGCGGACGTTGACGGCGCACGAGCGGGTGCACGCCGTGCCGTACGTGCCGCCCGACCAGGTGCCCGCGTTCCTCGCCACGGCCGACGCCGGGATCATCCCGATCCTCCACTGGCCCAACCACGAGATCGCCCTGATCACCAAGTTCTTCGAGTACTCGCACGCCCGGCTGCCGATCGTGGTGAGCGACGTCCGCACGATGGCCGAGACGGTCCGCGCGACCGGGCAGGGAGAGGTATTCCGGGCCGGCGACCCGGCGGGCCTGGCCCGGGCGGTCCGTGCGGTGCTGGCCGATCCGGGGCGCTACCGGGCCGCCTACGACGGGCCGGACAGCCCGCTGCCCCGGTGGACCTGGGAGGCGCAGGCGGCCAAGCTCGACACCGTCTACACCGGACTGCTGCGGCGCGAAGAAGATCCGGACGTCACGGTGGTCGTGCCGGTCTACAACACCATGCCGTACCTGTCCGAGTGCCTGGACTCGCTGCTCGGGCAGACCATCGGGCCGGACCGGATGCGGATCGTCGCGGTCGACGACGGCTCCACCGACGGCAGCGGCGCCGAACTGGACCGGTACGCCCGGCGCCACCCCGGCACGATCACCGTCCTGCACCAGGAGAACTCCGGCGGCCCGGCCGGACCGTGCAACCGTGCGCTGGACGTCGCCACCGGCCGGTATGTGCTCTTCGTGGGCGCCGACGACCGGCTGGGCCCGGAGGCACTGGCCAGGCTGGTGGCCTTCGGCGACGCGTACCAATCGGATGTGGTTCTGGGAAAGGTCGTCGGTGTTCACAGCCGGCACATCTACCAGGACATCTTCGCCCACAACGCGGTCGATATCGATCTTTTCGACTCGCCCCTGCCGCGCTCGCTCGCCAACACCAAGCTGTTCCGCCGCGACCTGCTGGAACGGCACGGCATCCGCTACCGGGAGGACATGCCGATCGGCAGCGACCTGCCGTTCACGCTGGAGGCGTGCTTCCGGGCGCGGCGCATCTCGGTGCTGGCCGACTACCCGTGCTACTACGCGGTCCGGCGGCACAGCGCCACGAACATCACCTACCTGAGCCGGCACGCGTTGCGGGTGCGCACGGTCGAGCAGGTGATGGCGTTCGTGGCCGGGCTGATCGAGCCGGGTCCGCGGCGCGACGCGATCCTGCTGCGCCGCTTCGACCACGAGGTGGCCCGGCTGCTCGAGGACGACCTGCTCCGGCTGGACCGGGACACCCAGCAACTCGTGCACGACAGCCTGGGCAAGCTGGTCGCCGAGCACCTGAGCCCGGAAATCGTCGCGCGGCTGGGCGCGGAGCCGCGGATCCGGATGGCGCTCACCAGGGACGGTTCGCTCGACGACCTGCTCGCGGTGATCCGCCAGGACGCGCGGGCCGGGGTGCCGCCGACCGCGATGCGGGACGGGCGCAGCTACGCGGCGTACCCCGGATACGGCCGGCTGCCGGACGCCTCGTTCGACGTCACGGACTCCCCCGATTGGCCGGTCAAGCTCGACGCGAAATCGCTGAGCTGGGCGAACGGGGAACTGATCATCACGGCGCGATCGCCCGTGCGGCGGATCGGGGAGTTCTCGGTGAGCGCCGAGGAGATCGCGGCGCGGGTGGTCACGCTCGCCGAGGGCGAGGGCGGCACCACGGTCCAGATCGGGATCCGGGCCGCGGACCTGCTCGCCGCGAGCGATCCGGGCGGGCAGCGGCGGATCGTGTCGGCGCAGCCCAGCCGGTTCGACCCGGGCCGGGCGTTGGGCGCGGTGAACGCGACCGGCGCAGCGGGTGCGGCGGCTCTCCGGGCTCCCGGGATACGCGTCACCGCCCGGCTGATCCGCTTCCGCGGTGGCCGCCCGTACGTGATCGCGCCGGTGGTCGATCCGTCGGGCCGCCTCATGATCTCGGTCGTGCCGGTGACCGGCCGCCGGGTTCTCGGCCGGTTCCGCCGGGTGGTCGCGCCGACCGGCTAGGTTGATCGCATGGCCGGTGCGAGCAAGTCTCCCGCGGAAGAGATCGAGGTCGGGCCGCACACCGTACGCGTGTCGAACCCGGACCGGATCTACTTCCCGGAGATCGGCGCGACCAAGCTCGACCTGGTCCACTACTACCTGTCGGTGGGCGACGGCATCGTCCGGGCGCTGCGCGAACGGCCGTGCATGATGCACCGCTTCCCGGACGGGCTCAGCGGGGAGAAGGTGCACCAGAAGCGGGTCCCGCACGGCGCGCCGCCCTGGCTGCAGACGGTGCGGGTGACGTTTCCCCGGTACGGCCGGCATGCTGACGAGCTCTGTGTCACCCAGCTCGCCGACGTGATCTGGGCGGTGCAGATGTCGACGGTCGAGTTCCATCCGTGGAACTCCCGCCGGGCAGACACGGAGAAGCCGGACGAGTGGCGCATCGACCTGGATCCGATGCCGCGGTGCCCGTTCGAGCGGGTGCGCCGGGTCGCCGGGGTGGCTCACGAGGTGCTCGACGAGCTGGGCGTCACCGGATATCCGAAGACCTCCGGCGGGCGGGGTCTGCACGTCTACATCCGGATCGAGCCACGCTGGGGGTTCGGCGACGTGCGCCGGGCGGCGCTGGCGTTCGCCCGCGAGGTGGAGCGCCGGGCGCCGGAGGACGTGACGACCACCTGGTGGCGCAAGGACCGCGATCCCGAGTCGCTGTTCGTGGACTACAACCAGAACGCC
>Ga0081539_10004522_pt1 | contig 15275 bp, 19 predicted proteins | sample TabmetS4T2R2_FD_71023 | JGI IMG/M metagenome (GOLD analysis project Ga0081539, IMG submission 71023) | Tabebuia heterophylla rhizosphere microbial communities from the University of Puerto Rico - S4T2R2 | ecosystem: Host-associated > Plants > Roots > Rhizosphere ...
TGGACCGCTTTGGCTCGATCCATCTCGCGCTCGCAGCCTATAATGCCGGGCCGGGATTGGTGGAACGTATCGGAAGAATTCCGGCTAACAAGGAAACGCCGGCCTACGTTCGGAAGGTGCTGGAGCAATGGGGGCTGACTTGACGTCGAGGCGCGAAGGCCAATGAATAGAGACTGGCTTCGACTGACGGGCAGCATCTCCAGAACTGCACGCGGCTTGGCGCTGCAGACCGACGCCGGTGAATTTTGGGTGCTGGAGACCAGCCTCGATGTTCACGAACTTCCCATTGGCCGCGTCATCGCTGAAGGCGTACGGTCGGGATTTGACCGGCTGAAGGTGGAGTGGATCGGAGCTGTGCCCAACGTCGCAAAAGGCTAGCGCCTTGGCCCAAAGAGGATGGTCTGCGGCTTTGCCAACCCGTCCATCAGCATATTGGCCCACACATTGGCGAGCTCCCTCCTGCGCTCCATATAGGCCGCGCGATTGTAGGCACTTTCCGAGCCTGACACGCCTTCCGGGATATGCGCCAGCATCAGATCAATGACATGACGGTCGCCAGCGTTGCCTGCTCGCTCGGCCCATTCATTCATGATTGTCGAAAATGATGCCCGCCAGCCATGGGGGACATGACGGCCCTGATAACCGCAACGGTTATAGAAGTAGTTCACGGTATTCTCGCTCATTGCGACATGAGAGTTGCGGCTGCTGGGGAACACCAAGGGGCCTAATCCGGTGAGCCGGCGCATGGCACGAAGCACATCGACCGCCTGCTGGGGCAAGGGGACAAGATGGTCGAATGCGTCATCGCTCTTCAGTTCGAGAATAAGCTTCATGCGGCTCGCCGGCACGCGCCAGAGCGCTGCCGGGCACGGCTCATCCGAATCCCAGTCTATGCTCTCGAGCTCATTCCATGGGAGTGAGCGGATCATTCCCGGTCGCTGGGCCGTGAGAGCCATGAAGCGTGAGCCCAGCTTGGTCACCGGCGAGGCAGGCTCGCCCTCGGTTTTCCTCAGCATGTCCTGCAATGCCACAAGGCTGACCAGAGCAGGCCGCTTCTTGGATTTCGGAACCTGCTTCAGCGACTTCGTGACCACGGCCGCCGGATCGCGCGTCGCCACGCCCTCGGCAATCGCGTGGACGAATACGGCCGAGATGCGCTGCCGGACGCGATGCGCGGTTTCAATGGCACCGCGCCGTTCGATCTTGCGCAGCACGGTCAGAACCAAAGGTTCGTCGATGTCCTTGATTGGCAGGCGCCCCAGCCACGGGAAGACTTCCTTCTCCATGCTCCGGATGACATCACCTGCATGGACCTTGGCCCATCTTGGGCGCTGCAAATCATACCAGCCCCGCGCGATTGATTCGAAATTCGAGGCGGCGGCAGCGGCCCGTTGTACCTTTTCCTTTTGCGCTTCCACGCCGGGGTCGCGACCTTCCGCGAGATGTTTCTTCGCGGCGTCGCGCAAGTCCCGAGCCGCGCTGAGCGAGACGGCTGGATAGCTGCCGAGGATCAGGCGGCGCTCCTTCCCAGAGAATCGATATTTCAGGCGCCAGGAGAGACGTCCGGTCTTGGCAACGAACAGGTACAGGCCCCCTGAATCGGAAAGCTTGTAGTCCTTGTCCTTCGCCTTGGCCTTCCGAATGGCGAGATCAGTCAGCATCAGTGCCCCCAAATTTGAGTTTTCGTGCCCCCAAAAGTGCCCCCATTTTGCGGGACTTGGCTGGGAAGAAGTGAAACATAACGGGAACACACTTGAGCCAAAAACGGCAGAAATTCAAGTAAAATCGGACAGTCTGGGATTTTGCGGAAAGAGCTTCTGGCGGAGCGGGAGGGATTCGAACCCTCGATACGGTTTTGCCGTATACTCACTTTCCAGGCGAGCGCCTTCGACCACTCGGCCACCGCTCCGCATGCTCTGGAAGGGCTGCGATCTAGGCACCTAATGCACCGAGGGCAAGCCGCCCTTCAGCAAACGCGCCTTCGCCGCTGCGCCGTGTTAGGTTGAAAGCCGGGCCGGCTGTCCGGCCCGCTCAGGCGGTCGTCAGATCACATTCGCATCGCGGAGTTGTCCCAGCCTGTCCCAGTCGAGGCCGAGCTGTGAGATCAGAATCTCCTCGGTGTGCTCGCCAAACTGGGGCGCCTGCCTGTAAATGCGGGCCGGCGTTTCGGAGAGGGTGACGGGAAAGCCCGGCAGCTTGATCTTGCCGTAGGATGGGTGATCAAGCTCGGTGATATAGCCGTTGATGATCGCCTGAGGATCGTTCGCCGCCTCTTCGGTAGTGTTGATCGCGCAGACCGGCAGGTCGTTCTTGCCGACCATCCGTTCGAGCCAGTGCTCTCGCGGCTGGGAAGCGAAGATCCGGTCCAGAACCACGGTCGCCTCGCGCGCGTTCGCGCACCGCGCCCAATGATCGCCATAGCGCTCCGGCTCGGCAAGCTCGGGCGGGTTGCCAAGGACTTCCATGACGACCGGCCAGTGGGGATCGGTGGCGACGCACGCCAAGGCGAGCCATTTGCCGTCGGCGCATTTGAACGTGTTCCACAGCGGATTGCCCGGATCGAGGCGCGTCGGCTTCTTCGACTTCATGTGCTTCTGCATGTCCGAGACGGCGCGCTTGCCGTCCTGCTTCATCAGCTCCAGCACGATCGGCAGCCCGCGCAGCCACATCATCGAGCCCAGCAGCGAGGTATCGACCTTCTGTCCGGTGCCGTGCCTTTCCCGCGCCATGAGGCCGGCAAGCACGCCATAGGCCAGCATGATGGCGCCCATCTGATCGGCAAGCCCGCCGTCGGGCGTGTCGGGCTCGTCCTCGTGGCCGGTGCGAAGCAGGAAGCCCGAACGCGCCTGGCCGAGCAAATCATAGGCCCGCGATCGCCGCTCCGGGCCTTCGGGCCCGAAGGCGCTGGCCGAAGCGTAGACCAGCCGCGGGTTGCGAGCGCGCAGAGTTTCGTAATCGAGTCCGATCTTTTCGGCCACCGAGGGCCGGAAATTCTGCAAAAAAACGTCCGACTGGTCGATAAGCTGGCGGACCAGCTTGATCCCTTCGGACGTCTTCAGGTCGACGGCGAGGCTTTTCTTGTTGCGATTGTTCATTTCCCAGTAGGGGGATTTCCCGTTCTCGAGGAGATTGAAGATCCCCCGTCCGCCGTCGCCGCGCTCGCGTTCCTCGATCTTGATGACTTCCGCACCCAGATCGCCGAGCATGGCCCCGGCAACGGGGCCTTGCTGCCAGATCGTCCAATCGACGACACGAATGCCGTCGAGCGGCCCTTTCGGACCGACTTCGCGTTCTTCGCCCATTCCGGAGTTCCCGCCCATGGTCCTAGTCGCGCGCCCAGATCCCCTGGCGGCGGTATTCGTCAGCCAGCGCGCGCATGCCCTGCGGTCCGTTCAGGTAAGTGGCCGCGCGGCGCATGATGTGCTTGGGATCATCGGGATCGATCGTCGAATGAACCTTGGCGGGACTACCCACGACAAAGGAATGATCCGGGATGACCTTCTGCTCGGTGAGGACGCTGCCCGCCGCCACGGCACAATAAGCGCCGACGCGCGAAAGCGGCATGAGCGAAGCGGTGTTGCCGATCATGGTGTCGTGACCGACGAACGCCTCGATGCAACAGCCGTGCCCGATCATCACATTGTCCTCGATGTGGGTCGAGGTGTGCAGGATGCTGTTTTCCTCGATGTGGACGTTATTGCCGATGCGAATCGGCGTCGTATCCGATCGGATCACGACACCGGGCCAGATCGAACATTCCTCGCCGATCTCGACGTCGCCGATGATGTAGACATTGTCGGCGATCAGCGCCGACTTGGCGATTTTCGGATACATTCCCTTGAAAGGTCTGATGATCATGATTTCCTCTAAGTGACTGGGGTGGGATTGGCCGCGGCGCGCGACTTCAGAGCAATGTGCCGCCGTCGACCTGGATGATCTGGCCGGTCATGAAGCTGGCCTTGTCGGATGCGAGAAAGACGACCGCGCCGGAGACTTCCTCGGCCAAAGCGTAGGGACGCGGCAATTGGCCCTTGCGCTGCCGCCGAGCCTGGTCGGCTTCACTCATCGCGGGAAAGGCGGTGGCGAAGAAATTGTTGTCCGGATGGAAGCGGCTGCCGCGGCTGTAGGCCGCCGGATCCATAGAGATCGTGCCGTAAGGCGCGACGCAGTTCACCGTGATGCCGTGCTGTCCGACTTCCTTGGCGAGAGCGCGGGTGAAACCATGCATCGCCGCCTTGGCCGCCGAATAGAGCGGCATCATATATTCGCCGACGATGCCGGCGGCCGATCCGATGTTGACGATGCGGCCGGCGCCGGCCGCAATCATTTCGGGCAGCACCGCCTGCGTCATGCGCAAGCTTGCGAGCAGATTGATGTCGATATCCGCCAGCCAGCTTTCCTGCGTCGAGTCGACGAACAGGCCGGCCCCCGCATTGCCGCCGACGTTGTTCACCAGGACCGAAACCGGACCAAGTTCCGCAGCGGCCGCAAGGATCTTTGCCGGCGCCGCACGGTCGAGCATGTCCGCATGGACGAAGACTGCCGCCGAAGCGCCGCGCGTCAGGGCATGGTCGAGCAGCCGCTGGCCAGCCTCATCATCGCGGCCGACACCGACAAGCTTCACCCCCTCAGCAGCAAAATCCAACGCGATGGACCGTCCGATGTTGGCGGTTGCCCCCGTTACAATAACAACCTTATCCCGCAGCCCGCTTTCCATCGATAATTTCCTTGGTTCTAAATCAATATGCTAAATCTATACTTGGGGATATTTTGCGTGGTCTTGGCCCTACGAATCCTCAGGTACAAAACATCAGGCGATGCCATCCCTCCGCCGGAAGCGTTCTGGTTCCCAGCGTCTCATCTTGTAGATTGCGAATCGGTCTATATACTGAAATACTCAGTATACAAGCTTAGATTGAGGATATGCGATGACGGAAACGGGTTATGATGCGGCGGCGATCGGGAATGCGGCCGCCCAACTCTCGAGGGCGCCTGAACAGCCCGCCGATCATTGGGCGGTGCTGCGCGCAAGCCGTCAGATCGCCGCCGGCGCCGCCGCACCTGGCGGGCGCAACGCCTATCATGTGACGCGTTGGGATGACGTCGACACGGTATTGCGCGATTCCGAGACCTTCTCCTCGTCCATCAATGCGGAAGGCGTGGGCCGGTTCATGGGACCGATCATGATCGCGCTGGATGGCCAGGAGCATCGCGCGCACCGGGCGCTCGTTGCCCACGCTTTCCGGGCTTCACAGCTGGTGAAGTGGGAGCAGACGCTGATCGTCCCCACCATCATGGGCCTGATCGATCGGGTGGTGTCACAAGGCCATGCGGAGCTGATCGCTGATGTGGTGAGCAAATTCCCGGCACGGATCATCTGCGGCATCGCCGATTTGCCGCAAGACGACGCCGACCAGCTGCTCCTCTGGACCTATGACATTCACCGCGGCATGCTCGATCCCGATGCCGGGATGGCGGCCGCCCAGGCGCTTCGAGACTACCTCGAGCCATTCGTCGAGCGTCGCCGGCTGGAGCCTGGCAGCGATCTGATCAGCGATATCCTTATGGCGGAGCTCGACGGCCAGAAACTGAGCGACGAAGAAGTTTATGGCTTCCTCAGGCTCCTGCTTCCGGCAGGCTCCGAAAGCACCTACCGGCTGATGGCCAACGTCCTGCTGCAACTGTTGACGCGGCCCGAGCTGATGGCGCGCGTTCGCACCGATCGCGACTTGCTGCCTGTGGTCATCGAGGAAACGCTGCGGCGCCATCCCTCGCTCTCGCTGGTGAGCCGGGTCGCAGCGCTCGACACACAACTTGGAGGCTGTCCGATACCAGCCGGCGCGGCGCTCAACGTCTTCATCGCCTCCGCCAACCTGGACGAAAGTCGCCATGGCGATCCCACTGCGTTCGATCCGGACCGGCCGTCGCATCGGCATCTGTCCTTCGGCATCGGGCAGCATCAATGCCTCGGCATGCATCTGGCACGCATGGAAGTGCGCATCGGCATTAGCGCGATACTCGACCGGCTGGCCGACCTGCGATTGGACCCGGATCTCCCGGCACCCGCCATCGAAGGATATGCGTTCCGCGCCCCCAAGGCGCTGCACGTTCGGTTTACCCCGCAGCCCCGCACATCATAGCCGCCCTCCGCCGAGCTCGTCCCCACGCGCGGGGCTTGCATTGCGAAATGCCCGTTGTCCGGTAGAGACGTTCGTCGCAACCGGAGCGAAGAATGTACCGACTGATCTCGGACCTGAAGATGTCGCAGCTCTTGCCCGATACAAATTCGACCCGTCACATTCTCATGGTGACGGCTGAGGAAATCATGGCGGAACAGGGGCTGGAATTGCCGCCGCTCCACGTGATTGCCAGTGAGGCCGGGCTGAAGAACAAGGATGCGGTGCAATACCATTTTCGCGACAGATCCGGCCTCATCCACGCGATTTTGAACAAAAGGGCTGAAGCGATTTCGCTGCGGCGTGGAGAGCTGCTTTTAGAGGCGGCCGCGCAAGACATGTTGAAAAATGTCGGAGCGCTGATTGAAGCGATGTATCTTCCGATCATCGAGCAAGTCGGCCCGACGCACAAGCGCGCGCCAGCGCGCTTTCTGCTGCTCGCGATGACCCAGGCCTGGGCCAGCAACTCGATGGCCTTCCTTCCCGACGTGCAGGAGGATCCCAATACAAATCGAATCCTATCACTTTTGGAAGGATTGTTGCCTCACTTGAGCAGACAGAGATTGAGCTGGCGATTGCGGGTGCAGACGAGGACAATTCTCACGTGCCTCGTCGAAAATGACAATTTCTGCCGACAGGGTGTCGGGGCCACGTCCGAGGATGAGTTGATGGTGGAGGCCCTCAAGATGATCGAAGGAGCCATTGCTTCATCTTGAGTTTTTATTTGGCCCACGGGGATGATGGTCAGCATGCTAGATCTCTCGTTACTGACGTACCGGAGATACTATTATGATGGTGCCGTGACCCCCCCAGCTTTAATCCAGCTGGAATTAGAGCCGCTACCAAAGGGTTTTGAGTCCGACGGCGCGAGAGTCGCTGCTTAGCCTCACTTCACGAAGGCGTCGATCACCTTGGCAAGGTCGATGTCCTTTTGCGTCAAGCCGCCCGCATCGTGGGTGGTGAGCAGAATATAGACCTTGTTGTACACATTGGACCATTCGGGGTGGTGATCCGCCTGCTCCGCCGCCAATGCGACACGGGTCATGAAGGCGAAGGCGGCCGAAAAATCCTGGAAGGTGAAGGATCGGGCGATCGCATCGCGCTTCACATCCCATTCCCACTGGCTGATCTCGGCCAGAGCATTCTCGCGCTCCTGCATGTTGAGCTTCGCCACCATCTGTCATCTCCCTCGCTGGCGCGGCGTATATATTGCCCCTATGTCGCTGTCCGGTGAGCGAACGTCAAACCCTTGCGCCGGATGCGTCGGCAATCGAGCGGCTTGCCCAGGCCGCCATCGAGGGTCTGCCACCGGGATTCCGGCGTCTCATCGACGACATTATCGTGCGGGTGGAGGACTTTGCCGAAGATGCCGTGCTGGACGAACTCGGCATAGAAGATCCGTTCGAGCTTACCGGCCTGTACACTGGCCGGCCCATCGGCGAGCCGGTGCTGACGGGCGCGCTCCCGCCGATGATCCACCTGTTCCGCCGCCCCCTGCTCGACGAATGGGCGGAGTCGGGCGTCAGCCTTGAAGCCCTGATTACCCATGTCATCGTCCATGAGGTGGGCCATCACATGGGCCTTACGGATGCCGACATGCACGCGATCGAAGCGCAGGCGCAATGAACGAAGCGCTGCTGCTGCGCTTCGATCAGGTCACCTGCCTGCGCGGTGGACGGCTGCTGTTCCGCGATCTCGACCTGACGCTGCGGAGCGGGGAAGCACTGGTGGTATCCGGACCCAATGGCGTCGGAAAATCCAGCCTCATCCGGGTCGCCGCCGGCCTGCTGCGGCCTTTGGCCGGAACGGTCGCGCGGAGTGGCGCACTTGGCTTGGCCGACGAACTGACGGCGCTCGATGAGCGGCTCACGCTCGGGCGTGCGCTTGATTTCTGGGCACGGCTGGACGGCAGCGGCCCGGATGCGGCGATGGCAGCCATGGATCTGTCGCATCTTGCCGACGTGCCGGTGCGGATGCTTTCGACCGGCCAGCGCAAGCGCGCGACGATTGCCCGCGTGATTGCGTCGCAAGTCCCACTGTGGCTGCTCGACGAACCGGCCAACGGGCTCGACAGCGATGGCGCAACCCTGCTCGCGCAGGCAATCACCGCCCATTGCCGTGGCGGCGGCGCAGTGCTCGCCGCCTCGCATCTGCCGCTCGGAATCGAGGGTGGCGCGAGTCTGCGGCTGCAGGAAATCCGCCCGTGAGAGCGCTGATCTGGCGCGAGCTACGGATCGCCGGGACGAGCGGCCATGCCTGGCTGCCGCTCGCCTTCTTCCTGCTGATCGCCACCATCTTCCCCTTCGCGGTAGGACCGGACAAGCCCTTGCTGATCCGCACCGGCGGCGGCGCGTTGTGGATGGGGGCGCTACTCGCGGCGCTACTTCCGACCGAACGGCTGGTCGAACCCGATCGGGCGAGCGGAGTGCTTGACCAGCTTTCAGTGCGGGGCCTGCGCGAGGAAAGCGTCGCGCTCGCCAAGCTGATCGGCCATTGGCTGAGCTTCGCGCCGCCGCTGATGGTTGCTGCCATCCCCGCCGCCGCGCTGTTGAAGTTGCCGCAGGAATTGCTGGTCCGGCTCGAGCTCGGGCTTCTGTTCGGAACGCCCGGCCTGGCGGCGCTCAGCCTGATCGTCGGCGCGCTCACGGCCGGCCTGCGCTCCACCAGCGCTTTGGCCGGACTGCTGACGGTGCCCCTTGCGGTACCGACGCTGATATTCGGCGCAGCCTCGATCGGCGAAGCGCCGGCACCGGGAAGCTTCAAGCTGCTCGCCGCCGTCTCGCTGCTGCTGTGCGCCATGGCGCCGTTCGCCGCCGGTGCGGCTATAAGGGCGGGGCGAAGCTAGCGCCCGTGCCGATCTCCCGGTGCCTAACGGCCGCCGGGCTCGAACAATTCGACCGGATTGCTGTCGGGATCGTCCAGCAGGATCTGACGCCCACCGGGTCCGGCCTCCATTGCATTGCGAAAGGCAAGACCGGCCTTCCTGAGGTCCTCGATCCGGGAGGGGAGATCCTCCACTTCGAGCACAACCCTGTTCCAGCCGCCGGACTGTTGCGTCTGCCCGTCCGGCATCGGACGGGAACCCGACGCTCCAGGACCACTCAGGATCAGCTTGAGATTGCCGCATGATACCTGGCCAAAGGCGGGAAGATTCTGGAAATCCAGGTGAAAACCGAGCTTTTGCACGTAGAAGTCAGCGGCACGAGCGACGTCGCTGACCTGGTATCGAACGCCCCAAAGGCTTCGGATGAAGCCTTTCTGCTCCTTGGCCCCGGAGGCCGATGTCCTGGTAGCTTCGACTGTTTGATCCTGTGCCATGGCCTTATCCTGCCGTCGCCAAGTCACCCGCATGTGTTCGCAACGGCTGCCGTTCGCCCGAGGTTCCTCTCAACATCCCGCGATGAGGTCAGTCGGACACAGGTGACGGTTGGCGTGGCACGCCCGGTGTGCGATAGGGTGGCGCAAAGAGCTCGCAATGGGAGACAGGCAGATGGGCGATCAGTGCGTGGAGCAGGAGCACATTCTGGTAACATCGGACACGCTCGCCGAGCTGCGTCCCGAATTGATGGCGGGCTTTGCCGCGTTCAGCCAGGTCATGAAGGCCAACCGGCACCTGCCTCCTCGTCTGGTTGAACTGGTGCGGCTGCGCATCGCCTTTCGCAACCAGTGCCGCCCCTGCATGTCGATGCGCTACGGGTCGGCACTCGACGACGGCCTTACCGAAGGCTTGGTGTGCGAGCTGGAGAGGCCCGAAGAAGCGGCGGACATGACCCCGGCCGAGCGCGCGGCTGTGACCTTCGGCGACAAGTTCGCGAGCGATCACCTTTCGATCACCGCAGAGGATCGCCGGGCATTGAGTGCCTATTTCACGCCCGAACAGATTGCGGAGCTGGCGATGACGGCTGCGATGTTCACGGGGTTTGGGCGGCTGGGCGCGGTCCTCGATACCGGCGAAAGTTATCCGGTCGGCGAACGCCATACCGACGGCTCACCGCTGACGCCCTGGGGCGTTGAAAATCCCCTCACAATGAGGTGATGCCCTTATCCCACCGCGCGAATATGGCGGTGGGCAGCAGCAGGCCGCGGGCTTCCTCGCGAACGGCCATTTCGCCGCATTCGACCGTGCCGCCCAGGTCCGCGGTCGCCTGGGCGAGCAGTTCGCCGATCGCCAGCGCCGACATGCGGACCGCATAGACGGTGAGAATGAGAAAGCGGCTGCCGGGATCGAGCAGCCTGCGGCAATCGGCGATCAGCGGGCCAAGATGCTCTTCAAGCCGCCACAGCTCGCCGTCGGGCCCTCGCCCGAACTTCGGCGGATCGAGTATGATCCCGTCATAGTGCCGGCCGCGGCGTACCTCACGCGCGACAAACTTCGCCGCATCGTCGACAATCCAGCGGATCGACCGGTCGGCCATACCGGAGAGCCGCGCATTTTCGCGCGCACCAGCGACCGATTTCTTCGAGGCGTCGACATGCACGAGGCCGGCCCCGGTCGCGGCCATGGCGAGGGTGCCGACGCCGGTGTAGGCGAACAGATTGAGCGCCTCACTACCCTGCCCCAGCCGGTCGCGCATCCAGGACCATTGCGGCGCCATGTCCGGAAAGAAGCCGAGGTGACGGAAGGGTGTGCATTGCGCCCGGAAGCGTACATCCTGCCAGGCCAGCTCCCAGCCTTCGCGCGGCACGGGTCGTTCGAAGCGCCAGCGCCCGCCACCCTCCTCGTCCGATCCCGGCACGAACTCCCCGTCAGCATCCCATTGCGGACCGGCTGGATCCCACATGGCCTGCGGCTCGGGGCGAATGAAGCGGTAGCGGCCGTAGCGCTCCAGCTTGCGGCCGTAACCGCTGTCGACGAGCCCATAGTCGGGCCAGGGCTCGGCGACCAGCGTCGCCAAGGCAGCGGACAAGGTCATGCCGCGCGTAGGGCGGGAAAGCCGATCGTCGCCCGCGCACGCGGACCCGAAAGCATGGCGCGCCCGGCGGTGCGCACGTCCTCCAGCGTCACGGCGTCGAGGTCGGCAAGCACTTCGCTGGGCTCGACCAACCGGCCATGCAGGATCAACTGGCGGGCGACATAATGGGCCTGGCCCCACGGGCTTTCCATCGACATCAAAAGGCCGGCGCGGGCCTGGGTGCGCACCCGGTCCAGTTCCCGCTGGGACATCGTCTCGGCACATTCCTCGAGGATCTGCTCGATGAGCTGAGCGGCGGCGGTCGCCTCCCGGGGAGCAGTCGCCGCATAAATCGAGAGAAGACCAACGTCGCGATACGGGAAGAGGGCTGCATAGACGGTATAGGCGAGCCCCCGCTCCTCGCGCAGCTGCTGGAACAGGCGCGACGACATGCCGCCGCCGAGCGCATCGCTGAACAGGCGGGCCGCGTAGAAATCCCCGGCAAGCTGGCGCGGCCCAGGGAGACCGAGCGCAAAATGCGCCTGGTCCGAGGCCGAGCGGCCGACCCGCGTGCCGCCGGTGAAGTGCGCCGACTCCGGCTCGCCGTGCCGCCCGGCCGACAATTCGCCGAACAGCCGATCAGCCCATTCGACCAACTGGCCGTGGTTGACCTTGCCGGCCGCCACCAGGGAAAGGCTGCCCGCGCGATAATGATCGTGGCGCCAGCGGTGCAGATCCTCGACGCTGATGCCGGCGATGCTGTCCTCATGGCCGAGGATCGAGCGCCCGAGCGGCTGATCGCCGAAAGCCACTTCCTGCAGATCGTCGAAGATGATGTCGGAAGGCGTGTCGCGCGCCTCGCCCAACTCCTGCAGCACGACATATTTTTCGCGCTCGAGCTCCTCGGGCGTGAAATGGGGCCGCAGGATCATGTCAGCGATCAGCTCGATCCCGAGCGGTACGTGCTCGGCCATGACCGAGGCCATGAAGCTGGTGGCTTCGCGGTCGGTTGCGGCATTGAGGTCGCCGCCAACATCTTCGATCGCCTCGCTGATTTCGCGCGCGGAGCGGCCGCCGGCGCCCTTGAACACCATATGCTCGTAGAGATGCGCCAAGCCACTGAGCTGCGCTGCCTCGTAGCGCGAGCCGGTTTCGGCATAGAGGCCGACGGCTGCCGTTTCGATGCCCGGCATCTCGCGGCTGGCGACCTTGAGGCCGTTGGCAAGGGTGGTGAGCTGCATCATCACCGCCGCGGATAGCGGTTCATGACTCGGGCGGCAACTTGCCTGCCGCCAGCCGTTTGCGCAGCGCAAGTACGTAGATCACCAAGGCGGTCGCCGCGAAGGCGAACCACTGGAAGGCGTAGGCCATGTGATTGTTGGGGATGGACTCCAGCGACGGCGGCTGGCTGGGCTCCAGCCCCGGTGCGGACCTGTCGGCGACCAGTCGCATGCGAAAATGGCTGTCCGGCGCGATCATCCCGTGGACTGGCCCGCCGCGCCAGTTCGGGGCATCACTGCTCAGCGACCAGCCGATGTCCGCCTGCATGCCTGGACCTTCGGCACCGGTGCGGCAGGCAGCGATATGCGCCCAGCCGGGTTGGTCCTTGAGATTGCGCCCGGCGATCGCTCGCCATCCGGTCACCTGGAGGCAAAGCCCTGACGCACGGCGGAAGAGATAAGGCTGCGGATCGCGCGACGCCTGCGGCCATGCCACCTCCGGCAAATGCTGCGCTTTGGCATAGCGGGCGAGCAAATCTTCCTTCCACGCTGCGCGGTGGATCTGCCAAATGCCAAGCCCGATCATGGTCGCGACGGCGGCTATGACGATCAGCGTGGCGAGCCACGGAAACTTCACGGCTCGCTCTTGCGAATGGCGCCCTCGCGGGCGTTGTGGCGATATTCAAGCGCAAGCAGCGCGGCCTTGGAGACGCGCAGCGAGCCCAGCACGGCCACCACAACGACCGGCGGCCAAAGCAGGATATGGACCCAGATCGGCGGCGCAAGTGTGAGCTTCAGCACGATCGCCAACGCGGTCACCAGCGCGCCCACCACCAGGATAAGGAAAGCGGCCGGGCCATCTCCCACGTTGAAGGCGGCGAAGTCCAACCCGCAGGCTCGGCATGTGGGGGTGAAACGGATCAGCCCGGCATACAAAGTCCGCTGGCCACAGCGCGGGCAGCAGCCGGCAAGCGCCGCCCGCGCGAGCGACGGACGATGCTCAGGCGACGTGGGGAGCGCCCCAGCCGCCCCAGACATAAATCGACGTGAACAGGAACAGCCAGACGACGTCAACGAAATGCCAGTACCAGGCGGCGGCCTCGAAGCCGAAATGCTGCTCCGGCTTGAAGTGACCCGCATAGGCCCGCCCCAGGCAGACCGAGAGGAAGATCGTGCCGACGATCACATGGAAGCCGTGGAAGCCGGTCGCCATGAAGAAGGTCGAGCCGTAGATGCTGTTCTTAAAGTTGAACGGGGCATGGGCATATTCATAGCCCTGGATGGTGGTGAACAGGGCGCCCAGCAGGATCGTGCACCACAGGCCCTGGATCAGCCCCTTGCGGTCGCCGTGGATCAGCGCGTGATGCGCCCATGTCACGGTCGTTCCCGAGCAGAGCAGGATGAAGGTGTTGAGCAGCGGAAAGCCGAACGGCGTGAGCACCGTGGTTCCCTTGGGCGGCCAGACGCCGCCGACGGCATCGACCGCTGAGGGAAACAGCGAGTTATCGAAAAATGCCCAGAACCAGGCGACGAAAAACATCACCTCCGAGGCAATGAACAGGATCATGCCGTAGCGCAGGTGGAGCTGGACGACCGGCGTGTGGTCTCCCGTATGGGATTCGTGAATGACGTCCTTCCACCAAAGGATCATCGTCACCGCGACGCCGATCACACCCGCAAGCATCACCGCAATGCCATGCGCAATGTCATGCATCCACATGACCGTGCCGCCAAACAGCAGAAAGGCGGAAAACGAACCAACCAGCGGCCATGGGCTCGGATTGACGAGATGGTAATCGTGATGCTTGGCGCCGGCCATCTGCTGCGGTTCCTTCCTGATCTCGGGCGGGCTCTAGCCGCGACTTTTCGTGGGGTCTACCGGGTAAAAGGTGTAGCTGAGCGTGATCTCGCTGATCGCCCGGCCGTCCTTGTCGTTGAGCATGCTGGGACCGACGTAGAAGACGACGGGCATGCGCACGTCCTCACCCGCCTTGAGAGTCTGCTCGTTGAAGCAGAAGCATTGGATCTTGTGAAAATAGATGCCCGCTTCGGACGGTGTCACGTTGAAGCCGGCCTGCCCGGTGATCGGATGATCCGACAGATTCTTTGCGTCGAAATAGGCAATCTGGCGCTCACCGATGCGGACCGTTTGCGTCATCCGTTCGGGCTTGAAATCCCAGGGAAGGGTTGACGCGACATTGGCATCGAACCGGATCGACACCGTGGCATCGACGGCTCCCGGCGCAGAACCGCCGCGCTGTGTCGTGCCGGCAAAACCGGTCGCCTGGCAGAACAAGCGATAGAGCGGCACGCTGGCAAAGGCGAGGCCGACCATGAACACCACCACGAGTGCGGTGAGCGCGGCGACACGTCCGTTCTTCTGGGCGAGCGTCGTCATTTGGCGAGGCCCATGCGCGCGATGGTGATCGCGAACATCAGCACGGCGAACGCGACAAGAGCAATTGCCATGGCAATCGAACGGCTGCGCTGGCGGGCGCGCACTTCGTCGCTGCGAGGATCATGGGCCATCGTCAGCCGAGCCATCGATCCACGACCAATGCGCCGAACAGGGCGAAGAGGTAGAGGATCGAGAAACCGAACAGGCGCTTCTCGGGGCCCATTGCCGCGGGATCGGTGGCCCCATTGGCGAGGACCTGTAGCGCCAGCAGCAGGAAGGCGAGGCTGAGGCCCAGCGCACCAACACCGTAGATCGCCCCAGTCAGGCCCAACGGCCACGGGGAGACGGCGGCAGCGCCCATCGCCAATGTGTACAGGGCGATCTGCTGCCGGGTCGCAGTCGGCCCCGACACCACCGGCAGCATCGGCACTCCGGCGGCCGCATAATCGGAGCGGACGAACAGCGACAGCGCCCAGAAATGCGGCGGCGTCCACAGGAAGATGATCGTGAACAGCAACAGCGGCATCAGGCTGATGTTCCCCGTCACCGCGACCCAGCCGATCAGCGGCGGAAAGGCACCGGCAGCACC
>Ga0081539_10004523_pt1 | contig 15270 bp, 16 predicted proteins | sample TabmetS4T2R2_FD_71023 | JGI IMG/M metagenome (GOLD analysis project Ga0081539, IMG submission 71023) | Tabebuia heterophylla rhizosphere microbial communities from the University of Puerto Rico - S4T2R2 | ecosystem: Host-associated > Plants > Roots > Rhizosphere ...
CTCCGCCGTTGCCTGATCAGCGGGACTGTGCCAGCCACCGACGCCTGGTCCTGTCGGACGGCGCGGAGAACCGGAGAAAACCCGGAAGCCAGCCATCTCAGCCCGGTCCTCCGGACGGCCCGGAGGACCGGGGAAGAGGCTGCAAGGATGGATGACGTGGATCCGTACCCGTCCGGGCCCATCGACTGGGAGCCGGAGCGGCCACGGCCCCGGCGCCGCACCCTTCTCGCCGCGGTCGCGACCGCGGTGGTCGTCGCGGCCCTGGGCGGCCCGCTCGGGTTGCTCTGGCGCGCCCTCGCGCCGACCGTTCCGGTGATCGACGCCGGCCCGAGCGGCATCGTGGTCAACGACCCGTCGCCGGAGCAGTACATCGCGGCCGAGGGTTGGTTCACCATCCTCGGCTTCGCGTTCGGGCTGCTCGTGGCGGTGGCGGCGTGGCTGGTGCTGCGCCGGCACCGGGGTCCGGGGCTGCTGGTCGGCGTCACGGCCGGCGGGCTGGGCGCGGCGCTGGTGGCGTGGCAGCTGGGCCGGCAGATCGGCCTCGTGGCGTACGAGCGGTGGCGCGACACCGCCGTGGCGGGCGCGACCTACCATGCCCCTCCGGACCTGCACGCCCACGGCGTGCTGCTGGTGCCGGCGTTCGCCGCCGCCATCGTGCTGACCCTGATGGCCGGCTGGTCGAACGATCCCGACCTGGACCGGCCGGGCGCGCGGCCGGGCTACGGGAACGACTGGCCGGCGCCGGACGGGCCCGGCGGGTACCGCCTCAGTTCGGGCTTGCCGGACGCGCCAGATCCGACAGCGGCACCGGGACCGCCCGTACCCGGGACAGCAGTCCGGCCTCTCGATTGAGCAGCTTCAGCTCGGTGCGCAGCCGGGTGGCGGTGTCCGGCGCGGCCAGCAGGAGCTGGCGCTCGTCGGTGGTCAGCTGGGCGGTCGCGGCGACCAGGTGGGACAGCACGGTCGCGTCGTCCGGCACCTGGTCGAACGTCTCGGAGTCGGGACGCAGCAGGTCCAGGTAGGCGCGGAAGGCGGAGAGCACCCGCGCGGCGAGCAACTCGGCCGCCTCGCCGGAGCCTTCCTCGTCGGGTAGCCACTCGACCTCGGCGGTCAGGTACGGCGCCGCGCCGGCCGCCGCGAGGTTCAGCAGCCGGAACCGCCGCCGGCCGACCGTGACGATGTCGAACCGGCCGTCCGGCAGCTCCGTGACCTGGCGCAGCTCGGCCGTGCATCCCACGTCGTAGAGCTGGGGGGTCGTCACCGGCCTCGCGTCCTCGACCTGCTCCGCCGCACCCTCCGTGGTGACCTGCGTCTCAAGTCCGCGACGCAGGGTGACCACGCCGAACTCGTGCGGGCCGTCGTCGGTGCTGGCGACGAGCTCGCGGACCAGCGTGCGGTAGCGCTCCTCGAACACGTGCAGCGGCAGGACCAGACCGGGGAAGAGCACCGTGTTCAGCGGGAAGACCGGGAGAATCGTGCCCACCATGCGAGCGTATCGGCACGGTCGCGGTCTCCGCGCCCCCCGAACGGTGATCTTGGGATGACCGCGGGCGCGAATGCCGTATCGATCGCGAACCGGACATCCCGCGTGCTGGAACGGCGGCCGGGTCCGGTCGGCGGTGGCGCCTAGACTTGGCGGCGTGCTGAACCGGATCGACCTGCGCGGTTCCCGCCGGGACCCGCGCGGCCTGCTGCCCCGCGCCCGGGTCGACGTGTCCGCCGCCGTCGAGCGGATCCGTCCGATCGTCGAGGCGGTGCGCGAGCACGGGCTCCAGGCGATCATGGACGCGAGCGAGCGGTTCGACGGGATCCGCCCGGCCCGGCTGCGGGTGCCCCGGACGGCCATCGCGGCCGCGGTCGAGACCCTCGATCCGGACGTACGGGCGGCGCTGGTCGAGTCGATCGCCCGGGCCCGGCGGGTGCACGCCGACCAGCGCCGGCAGGACGTCACCACCCAGGTCGTGCCGGGCGGCCGGGTCACCGAGCGGTGGGTGCCGGTGTCCCGGGTCGGGCTGTACGTGCCGGGTGGCCTGGCGATGTATCCGTCCACCGTGGTCATGAACGTGGTGCCCGCCCAGCTTGCCGGCGTCGAGTCGCTGGTGGTGGCCAGCCCGCCGCAGCGGGACAACGGCGGCCTGCCGGACGCCCGGGTGCTGGCCGCGTGCGGGCTGCTCGGCGTCGACGAGGTGTATGCGGCCGGCGGCGCCCAGGCGATCGCGATGCTGGGGTACGGGTCGGCTGGCGCCGCGCCGGCCCCCACGGCAGGCCTCCCCGCGGATTCCGCGGCCGGGTTTCCGGCGGCCGCGCCGGCCGCCGCGAGCGACGCCGATTACTGCGCGCCGGTCGACGTGATCACCGGGCCGGGCAACATCTGGGTGACCGCGGCCAAGCGGCTGCTGCGCGGCACGGTCGGCATCGACGCCGAGGCGGGCCCGACCGAGATCGCCGTCCTGGCCGACGACACCGCCGACCCCGTGCACGTCGCCGCCGACCTGATCAGCCAGGCCGAGCACGACCCGATGGCCGCGTCCGTGCTGGTCACCGACTCGACCGAGCTGATCCGGGCGGTCGAGGACGAGCTCGCCGTGCGGGTGCCGGCCACCAAGCACGCCGGCCGGATCACCGAGGCGCTGACCGGTCCGCAGTCCGGCGTGGTGCTGGTGGACGACCTCGAGCAGGGATTGCGCGTGGTGGACGCGTACGCCGCCGAGCACCTGGAGATCCAGACCCGGGATACGCGCGACGTGGCGATGCGGGTCCGCAACGCCGGCGCGGTCTTCGTCGGCGCCTGGTCGCCGGTGTCGCTCGGCGACTACGCGGCCGGCTCCAACCACGTGCTGCCCACCGGCGGCTGCGCGCGGCATTCGTCCGGCCTGTCGGTGCAGTCGTTCCTGCGCGGCATCCACGTGGTCGAGTACGACGAGGCCGCGCTGCGCGACGCGGCGCCGCACGTGGTCACCCTGGCGAACGTCGAGGATCTGCCCGCGCACGGCCAGGCCGTCACCGCGAGGTTCCAGTCGTGAGTCTCGAAGAATTACCGCTGAGGGACGACCTGCGCGGGTTGCGTCCGTACGGCGCGCCGCAGCTCGACGTGGCCGTGCGGCTGAACACCAACGAGAACTCGTACCCGCTGCCCGACACCGTCGCCGACGCGATCGGCAAGGCGGTGCAGGCCGAACTCAGGGACCTGAACCGCTACCCGGACCGGGACGCGATCGCCCTGCGCGCCGACCTCGCGGACTACCTGGGCCACGGGCTCACCACGGCGAACGTCTGGGCGGCCAACGGCTCGAACGAGGTCCAGCAGCAGATCCTGCAGGCGTTCGCCGGCCCGGGCCGGTCGGCGCTGGGCTTCGGGCCGTCGTACTCGATGCACCCGATGCTGGCGGCCGGCACCGGCACCCGCTGGATCGGCGCGTTGCGCGACCCGGACTTCGGGCTCACCCCGGCGTCGGCCGTCGCGCAGATCGAGGAGTACGACCCGGATCTGGTGTTCCTCTGCTCGCCGAACAACCCAACCGGCACCGCTCTCGACCCGGCGGTGATCGACGCGGTGCTGTCCGCCACTCGCGGCATGGTGGTGGTCGACGAGGCGTATGCGGAATTCGCCCGGCCCGGTACCGCCAGCGCGCTTGTCCTGCTGCCGGGGCACCGGCGGCTGATCGTGACCCGGACGATGAGCAAGGCGTTCGGTTTCGCCGGCGGCCGGCTCGGCTACCTGGCCGCCGATCCGGCCGTGGTGGACGCGGTGCAGCTGGTGCGGCTGCCGTACCACCTGTCGGCGCTGACCCAGGCGGCCGCCCGAGCGGCGCTGGCCCAGCGGGAGGCGCTGCTCGGCACCGTGGACGCGATCAAGGAGCAGCGCGACCGGATCGTCTCGGTGCTGCGGTCGCGGGGCATCCGGGTGGCCGATTCCGATGCGAACTTCGTGCTGTTCGCTGTGTCACCAGGCGAGGCGAGCGGTGACCAGCGGGTCGCCTGGCAGCGGCTGCTCGACCGTGGTGTGCTGGTCCGCGACGTCGGCCTGCCCGGCTGGCTGCGGGTCACCGCCGGCACACCGGCCGAAACCGACGCCTTCCTGACCACCGCCGAGGAGGTGCTGTGAGCGCGAGGAGTGAGCGAGCGCAGCGAGTGAGCCCCGCAGTCGCGAACGAAGGGCGGGAGCTGTGAGTCGCACCGCCCGGGTGGAACGCGTCACCGCGGAGACGAAGGTCCTGGTCGAGATCGACCTCGACGGCACCGGCGTGGGGCGGCTGAGCACCGGCGTCGGCTTCTACGACCACATGCTCAACCAGCTGGCCCGGCACGGCGGGTTCGACCTGACCGTGCGCACCGAGGGCGACCTGGAGATCGACGCCCATCACACGATGGAGGACACCGCGATCGCGCTGGGCGAGACGTTCGCCCGGGCGCTCGGGGACAAGGCGGGGATCCGGCGGTACGGGTCGGCCACCATCCCGATGGACGAGGTGCTGTGCCGGGCGGCCGTGGACCTGTCCGGCCGGCCGTACGTGGTGCACGACGAGCCGGAGCTCGCCCCGTACATCGGTCCGGTCTACCCGACGAGCATGACCCGGCACATCTTCGAGTCGTTCGGGCTGGCCGCCAAGCTGACACTGCACGTGTCGGTGCTGCGGGCCGCTCGCGACGGCGGCCGCCCGGACGCGCACCACGTGGTCGAGGCGCAGTTCAAGGCGGTGTCCCGGGCGTTGCGGGAGGCGGTCGAGATCGACCCGCGGACGGCCGGTGTGCTGCCGTCGACGAAGGGGGTGCTGTGATGGCGATCGTGCTCTTCATCGTGGCCGGCATCCTCACCGGCGGCGTGGTGTCGCTGGTCCGGCAGGGCGCCACGAAGTTCAGCATCGGGCTGGTCGCGGCGCTCGCCGTGCTGGCCGCGGCCGGAGGCGTGCTGTGGCTGATGCCGGGGGACGGCTCGTGAGGCGCGTTGTCGTGCTGGACTACGGGTCGGGTAACCTGCGGTCGGCTGAGCGGGCGGTGGCGCGTACCGGGGTGGATGTGACCGTGACGTCCTCTCTGGACGCGGCGCTGGCGGCGGACGGGCTGGTGGTGCCCGGCGTCGGCGCGTACGCGGCGTGCATGGCCGGGATCGAGGCGCTCGGTGCCGGGCCGGTCATCGCCGAGCGGGTGTCCGCCGGGCGCCCGGTGCTAGGGATCTGCGTGGGCATGCAGATCCTCTTCGACACCGGTGTCGAGCACGGCGTCGAGACCAAGGGGCTGGGGCTGCTGCCCGGCGCGGTGACCCGGCTGCCCGCGGAACGCGTGCCGCACATGGGGTGGAACACCGTCGAACCGGCACCGGGATCGGCACTGTTCGCGGGGCTCGGCCGGGCAAGCCGGTTCTATTTCGTGCACTCGTACGGCAGCCTCGATCTTTCCGTGTTGCACCAAGCCGGTGCCCGGGTGACCACCGCGACCCACGACGTGCCGTTCGCGGCGGCGGTCGAGCTGGGCGCGCTGTCGGCCGTGCAGTTCCATCCGGAGAAGAGCGCGGACACCGGGTTCGCGCTGCTGCGCAACTGGGTGAGGGGAATCGCGTGACACTGACCCTGCTGCCGGCCGTGGACGTGGCGGACGGGCAGGCTGTCCGGCTCGTGCAGGGTGCGGCGGGATCGGAGACGAGCTACGGCGATCCGCTGGAGGCGGCGCTCACGTGGCAGCGTGACGGCGCGACCTGGGTGCATCTGGTGGACCTGGACGCGGCGTTCGGCCGGGGCTCCAACGCGGACCTGCTCGCGGACGTGGTGAAGCGGCTGGACGTGCGGGTCGAGCTGTCCGGCGGTATCCGCGACGACGAGTCGCTGCGGCGCGCGCTGGCCACCGGTGCCGCGCGGGTCAACATCGGCACCGCCGCCCTGGAGGATCCGGTATGGTGCGACCGGGTCGTCGCGGAGTACGGCGAGCGGGTGGCCGTCGGGCTGGACGTGCGCGGCCGGACGCTCGCCGCCCGGGGCTGGACCCGCGAGGGCGGCGACCTGTTCGAGGTGCTGGAGCGGCTGGACAAGGCGGGCGCGGCGCGGTACGTGGTCACCGACATCACCAAGGACGGGACCATGCGGGGGCCGAACCTGGACCTGCTGCGGTCGGTCTGCGAACGGACCGACCGGCCGGTGATCGCCAGCGGCGGAGTGTCCACGCTGGACGATCTGCGCGCGCTGGCTGCGCTGGAGCCGTTGGGCGTGGAGGGTGTGATCGCGGGCAAGGCGTTGTACGCCGGGGCGTTCACGGTCCGGTCGGCGCTTGGGGCGCTGGCACCCGCATGACCGATCGCTACTCTTCTGGCGGCCCCTATGAGGAGCGGTACGGGTACGCGCGGGCGGTGCGAGCCGGCGACTGGGTCGTCACTGCCGGCTGCACCTCGATCATTGACGGTTCGGTTACTGGCGCGGGTGATCCGCGGGCGCAGACGCTGACCGCGTTCCGGATCGCGCTGGATGCCCTGGCCGAAGTGGGTGCGACGATCGGAGATGTGGTGCGGACCCGGATGTACGTGACGGATCGTGCGCACGCCGAGGCGGTCGGGCGGGCACACGGGGAGCTGTTCGGTTCGGTACGCCCGGCGGCGACGATGGTCATTGTGGCGGGGCTGATCCACCCGGACATGCTGGTCGAGGTGGAGGCCGAGGCTTATCTCCCCGGGGTGGCCGCATGACGGTCGCGGTTCGGGTGATTCCCTGCCTGGACGTGGACGCGGGACGCGTGGTCAAGGGCGTGAACTTCGTCGACTTGCGGGACGCGGGCGACCCGGTCGAGCTGGCCGCGGCGTACGACGCGGCGGGCGCGGACGAGCTGACTTTCCTCGATGTCACCGCGTCCTCGTCCAACCGGGGCACGATGCTGTCCGCGGTGCGGCGGACCGCCGAGTCGGTGTTCATCCCGCTGACCGTGGGCGGCGGCGTACGGTCCGTCGAGGACGTGGACGTGCTGCTGCGCGCCGGCGCGGACAAGGTCGGCGTCAACACCGCGGCGATCGCCCGGCCGGAGCTGATCTCGGAGATCGCGTCGCGGTTCGGGAATCAGGTGCTGGTGCTGTCGCTGGACGTCCGGCGGGCGCCGGGCGTGGGCGCGGGCCCTCCGTCGGGCTGGGAGGTCACCACGCACGGAGGCCGCCGCAGCGCCGGGCTGGACGCCGTGGAGTGGGCGCGGCGGGTCGCGTCGCTGGGCGCGGGCGAGATCCTGCTCAACTCGATGGACGCGGACGGCACCCGGGCCGGCTTCGACATCGAGCTGATCGCGGCGGTGCGGGCCGTGGTGGACATCCCGGTGATCGCGAGCGGTGGCGCGGGCGCGGCGGAGGACTTCCCGCCGGCGGTCGCGGCGGGTGCGGACGCGGTGCTGGCGGCCAGTGTCTTCCACTTCGGAGACCTGACGATCAGCGAGGTGAAGGATCGGCTCCGCGCGGCGGGGCATCCGGTGCGCTGATCCCCTACCGCGGCTGCTCGCCCAGCCGGTGGCTGTACTCGCGCAGGGCCAGTGCGTAGGTCTGTTCGTCGAGATGCCAGTCGAGATCGCCCGGACGGCTTGATCGATTTAGCTGCGCCTGTAAAGAAACGACGGCGGACGACAGGCCGCTGAACGGACGGGTACGCCACAGCTGCTCACCGGCCGGGGCCACCTCGACCAAGTCGTCGTCGATGGTGATCAGACCGGCCCCGGCGAGCCGGCGTACCGACTCCTCCAACTCTTCCCGGGTGGGCACGGTCTGGTGCAGGAAGTCGGCCGCGGCCAGCACGTCCGCGAGGCTGGCGCCGGTGATGGGCAAGGCGGCATGCAGGGCACGCTCACGCTCCAGACGCTCGGCGATCACCGCGGACACGAAGATCCACGCGTCGTTCCAGCGCCAGCCACCTTCCTCCATTCGGCAATGATGCCGCGTGGCCGCCGTGCCCGAAAGCGGAGGGGGCCATGGTGATCGCCGACCGGTCGGCCGGCTGTGCCGAGCGGCGGCCCGGCGTGCGGTTCGTCAGCGTGGCGCCGCCAGGGCGGGTTCCGCCTCCGCGGCGGCCCGGACCGTGAACATCGGGATGAAGATCTGCGCCAGCGGCCCGATCGACAGCGCGAACGCCAGCGTTCCGATGCCGACCGTGCCGCCGAGCAGCCAGCCCAGCCCGAGCACGGTCAGTTCGATAGCGGTGCGGACCAGCCGTATCGACAGACGCGGGAAACGCGCCACCAGCCCGGTCATCAGGCCGTCGCGGGGGCCGGGGCCCATCCGTGCGCCAATGTAGAAACCGGTGCCGACGCCGATCACGCCGATGCCCGTGACCAAATAGACCACTCGCAGCCAGAGCGCCGCCGGATGCGGCAGGGCAGCGAGCGCGCCGTCCACCACGAAACCGATGACCACCAGGTTGGCCATCGTCCCGAAGCCGGGCCGCTGCCGCAGCGGGATCCACAGCAGCAGGATCGGGATGCCGAGCAGGACCACCACCAACCCGAAGCTGAGGCCGGTCACCTTCGACAGGCCCTGGTGGAACACGTCCCAGGAGGTGAGACCGAGGTTCGACTCGACCATCAGGGCCATGCCGACGCCGTACAAGACAAGGCCGGCAAAGAGTTGGGCGGTGCGGCGGATTACCATAGCTGCCACCCTGAAGGCCAATTTATGATGTCGAAAGAGCCAATCTGGGGGAGGTGGCCGTGACGACCGCAATACGTGGGGGCCAATTGGCGCGTCTGCTCGGTCAGTGGCATTCGCTGCCCGGCCGCCATCGGCGTCCCGACTACGCGGCGCTGGCCGGCGCGGTCCGCGGACTGCTGTCCGACGGACGGTTGCCGCTCGGCGTGCGGCTGCCCGCCGAACGCGAGCTCGCCGACTCCCTGGGGGTCAGCCGGACCACCGTCACCGCGGCATACCGATCGCTGCGGGAATCCGGCCACCTCACCAGCCGGCGCGGCGCCGGGAGCTGGACCACCCTGCCGGCCGGAATCCGGGTGGCCAGCTCCGGCCTGTGGACGCCGGACGACGACCTGGACATGATCGACATGGGGGTGGCCGCGTCCGCGGCGCCGGTCGAGCTCGTGCCGGCGGCCCGGGCGGCGGCTGACGACCTGCCGCGCTACCTGGGGAGCGCCGGGTACCACCCGACCGGCCTGGCCGAGCTGCGCGCCGCGGTCGCCCGGGGCTACACCGAGCGCGGCGTAGCGACGAGCGCCGAGCAGATCCTCATCACCAGCGGTACCCAGCAGGCCCTCGACCTGGTGCTGCGGCTGTCCGTGCCGGTCGGGGCGAGCGTCCTGATGGAGTCCCCGACCTACCCGAACGCGCTGGCCGCCCTGTCCGCGCGCCGGGCCCGGATCGGCACGCACGGCCTCGACGCCGCGGCCGGCTGGGACGGCGAGATGCTGCTCGGCGTGCTACGGCAGACCAGGGCACGGCTGGCGTACGTGATCCCCGAGTTCCACAACCCCACCGGCCACCTCATGCCCACCGGCCTGCGTGAGCGCCTGGTCGCCGCGGCGCACGCGACCGGCACCGAGCTCATCGTCGACGAGTCCTTCGTGGACCTTCCGCTGGACGGGCAGCCGATGCCGCCCCCGGTCGCGGTGTTCGACCGGCACTCCCGGGTGGTGTCGATCGGCGGGATGAGCAAGGCGTACTGGGGTGGCCTGCGGATCGGGTGGATACGCTCATCCGCCCCGCTCGTGCAGCGGCTGGCGGCGCTGCGGGTCGGTGTGGACATGGCCAGCCCCGTGCTCGAGCAGTTGGTCGCCGTACACCTGCTCGACCGGGCTTCGTCCATCGTGGACGCCCGGCGCGCGCAGCTCCGGTCGCGCCGGGACGCCCTGGTCGAGGCGCTCGGCACGTACCTGCCGGAGTGGCGGTTCACGGTGCCGGCCGGCGGGGTCACGTTGTGGGCCGAACTGGACGGGCCGATCTCCAGCGCGCTGTCCCGGGCGGCCGAGGACGTCGGCGTACGGCTCGCGCCGGGCCCGCGGTTCGGGCTGGACGGCACGCTGGAACGGTTCTTGCGGCTGCCGTTCACGCTGCCCGCGGACGACCTGGCCGAGGCGGTACGCCGGATCGCCTCGGTGCGCCACGACCTCGACCGGGCGGCCCGGCCGGCGTGGCGGACCCCTGCGGTGATCGCCTAGGGGCCTTATAGCTGCGCCAGCGTCCCCTCGTACATCTTGTCGATCTGCTCGGCGAAGTTGGTCTCGACGTTGCGCCGCTTGATCTTCATGGACGGGGTGATCTCGCCGGCCTCGATGCTCAGATCGCGGGGCAGGATCGCGAACTTCTTGATCGTCTCCCAGCGGTTGAGCTTACCGTTGAGCTCCTCGACGTACCCGGCGATCAGCGTCTGGGTCTCCGGCGCCGCGCAGATCTCCGGGTAGGTCTTCCCGTCCAGCGGTCCGCCGGCCGCCCAGCTCTTGATCGAGTCCTCGTCCAGCGAGATGAGCATGGTGACGAAGTTGCGCGACTGGCCGACCACCACCGCCTGTGAGGTGTATGGGCACACGGCCTTGAACATGCCCTCGATGGCGCTCGGCGCGATGTACTTGCCGCCGGAGGTCTTCACCAGGTCTTTCTTGCGGTCGGTGACGGTCAGGTACCCGTCGGCGTCCAGCTGGCCGATGTCACCGGTCCGGAAGAACCCGTCCTCGGTGAACGCCTCCTTGGTCTCCTCCGGCATGTTGTGGTAACCGCGCATGACCGGCGTGCCGCGCAGCAGCACCTCGCCGTCCGAGGCGATCTTGCATGCCAGGTCGCCCAACGGCAGCCCGACCGTGCCGATCTTGAGCCGGTCCAGGCGGTTGACGAAGTTGGCCGCGCTCGTCTCGGTCAGGCCGTAGCCCTCCATGATCGGCAGGTTGGCGGCCGCGAAGAACTCCGCGATGTCCCGGCTCAGCGGCGCCGAGCCGCTGACCAGGACACGCAGCCGCCCGCCGAGACGCGCCTGCAGCTTGCTGAACACGAGCTTCTCGGCGATCGCGTACTGCGCCTTGAGCACCGGGCGCACCGGCTTGCCGGCCTGTTCCAGCGCGACCTTGCGCTTGCCGGTGGCCACCGCCCAGGAGAAGATTTTGGCCTTCGCGCCGCCGTGGGACAGCGCCGTGGTGACCGACCGGTTGTAGACCTTCTCGAAGATCCGCGGTGCCGCGCACATCAGCGTCGGCTTGACCACGGCCAGCATGTCGACGAGCTTGTCCACCCGGCCGTCGACGTAGGTCGGCACGCCCACGTGGATGATCCCGCACAGCAGCGTCTTGCCGAACGAGTGTGACAGCGGCAGCCACAGATACTGCAGGTCGGACGGGTCGAACAGGCCCAGGTCCTGCTGCGCGACACCCTCCCAGGTCCAGCCGCCGTGTAGCAGCTGAACACCCTTGGGGCGGCCGGTCGTACCCGAGGTGTAGATCAGCGTCGCGAGATTGTCCGGTCCGATGCCCTCGACGACCTTCTCGATCATGTCCGGCTCGGCGGCCCGCGCGGCGCGGCCGCGCTCCTCCAGCTCCGCCAGCGTGAGCTGCGGCGGCGTCGCGCTGGTATCCGGCAGCCCGTCGATGAGCACGACGTTTGTGATCGAGGTGTCGGCGCCGGCGAGCTTCATCGCCTGCGCCGGGTTCTCCGCCACCAGCACCTTGGAGCCCGAGTTCGAGACGATGTACGACGCGTCCTCCGGCTCGGTCGTGGGGTAGACCGTCGTGGTGGCCCCGCCGGCACAGTTGATCCCGAGGTCGACCAGGACCCACTCCAGGCGCGTGCTCGCCAGGATGGACACCCGGTCCTCCAGGCCGACGCCCAGCCCGCGCAGACCGGCCGCGATGTTCTTGGCACGCTCGCCCACCTGCGCCCAGGTCAGCCAGCTCATCCCGGAGTCGTCGGCGGTCGGCACCGCGAACGCCCGTCCGTCCGGGGTCGCCTCGATTCGGCGCAGGAACATGTCCGGGATTGAGCGGTAAGGAACCTCGAGTGCCATCGGGGACCGCCTTTGCCTGACTGTGGGGATTTATGCCGCGGGTGGGCGCGGCCCGTTACCCCTCCCCGAGCCGCACGGATCGGTCCGGTCATCCTATCCGCCGGGGAGATCGCTGGAGAATGCCACGACCCGTCCGGCGGGGGGATAGTCGGGGTGTGACCCGTGGATCGCTGCTCGCGGCCGGCGGCCGGCCGGACCGGACTGCGCGGGACGAAGGCTGACCGTGGACCTCGTCATCGAGCCACCCGCCACGACGGCACGGGTGTATCGCGCGCTCCGCGAGGCGATCGTGGACGGCCGGCTCCCCGGCGGGCACCGCCTGCCGGCCAGCCGGGCCCTCGCGGCCGACCTCGGCGTGGCCCGTAACAGCGTGACCGGCGCGTACGAGCGCCTGATCGCCGAGGGTTATCTCGAGGCCCGGGTGGGCGCGGGCACCTTCGTGGTACGGCTCGGCGGCGAGCCGCGTCCACGCCGTGCGCCCGGCGACCCGCTGCGGCCGCGCGCCGACTGGGCGTTCGCGCCGATGCCGGTGAGCGGCAGCGCGGTGCCCGGGTACGACTTCCGGATCGGCATCCCGGACGCGCAGCTGTTCCCGTTCGACCACTGGCGGCGCCTCTTGGCGGCGGAGGTGCGGCTGCGGGCGAACGGGCCCGGCACCTACGCGGAACCCTCCGGGCACCCGGCCCTGCGCGCCGCGATCGCCCGCTATCTCGGCGTGTCCCGCTCGGTCCGGGCCGGCCCGGACGACGTGGTGGTCACCAACGGCACCCAGCACGCCCTGGACCTGATCGCCCGGGTGATGCTGCGGCCCGGCGACACGGTGGCGGTCGAGGAGCCCGGCTACCCGCCGGCGCGGCGGTTGTTCGCCTCGCTCGGGGCTCGGGTCGTCGGCGTACCGGTCGATGACCAGGGTCTGGTCGTGGAGCGCCTGCCGGCGAACGCCCGCCTGGTGTACTCGACACCCTCGCACCAGTTCCCGCTGGGCAGGGCGATGAGCCTGGCTCGGCGTGCCGCGCTGGTGGACTGGGCTCGCCGGCGCCCGGCCGCGGTCGTGGAGGACGACTACGACAGCGAGTTCCGGTTCTCGGCGCGTCCACTGGAGCCGCTGTACAGCCTGGACACCGCGGGTCGCGTGCTGTACGTCGGCACGTTCTCCAAGAGCATGATTCCCGCGGTGCGGACCGGGTTCGTGCTGGCGCCGTCCGCCGTCCGCGTCGCCCTGGTCGCGGCGCGGCAGCTCAACGACGGGTACGGGCAGATGCCGGTGCAGGCCGCGCTGGCCCGGTTCATCGACGAGGGCCAGCTGGCCCGGCACGTGCGGCGGGCCAGCAAGGTGTACGCGCGCCGGCACGCGCGGATCGTTGCCGGGCTGGCGGCGTTGCCAGGCGTCGACGTCGTGCCGTCGGCGGCCGGCCTGCACGTCGCCGCGCTGCTCCGCGACGGTGACGTGGGCCGGGCCGCCCGCACCGTCCAGGCGGCCGCCCGGGCCGGTGTCGCCCTGGATGACCTCGCCGCCTTCGGTCAGCCCTCGGCGACGCAGGCGGGTTTCGTGTTCGGGTTCGGCGCGATCGACGCCGACCGGATCGACGCCGGCCTGGCCGTCTTCGCGGCCGCACTGCGCCGCGGATCGGGGCGCTGAGCCGGGGCGCCGCGCCGGACGAGTCGCTGGTAGGCGATCGCGCCACCGGCGAACCCCAGGCTCAGCAGCGCCGGCCAGCCGGTCAGCCACAGCAGCCCGATGACCGCGGCGAACGCCACCGCCGCACCGCGCCGGGACCAGCCAGCCGGCAGCAGCCGGAGCGCGGCCGCCGTGCCCAGCACGTACACCAGCGTGAAGCATCCGGTGACCAGCAGCATCGACGTGTGCAGCGGCAGCGGCAGGAGCGCCGACCCGACCGCCGCGACCGCCACGAAAGACAGTGACCGGCGCTGGGTATGGAAAAGGGGCAGCGCGCCGTCCCGGGCCAGGGCCACGCCGAGCCGGGACGCGCCGGCCAGGTACGCGTTGACCGCGCCGACGGTCAGCAGCACGGCCACCACCGCGGTCACCGCCCGGACCGGCCCGCCGACCCCCGCGGCGAGCAGATCGGCGAGCGGCGCCGGGCGGTCGCCGAGCACCGGTCCCAGGACGAGCACGCTGGTCGCGGCGACCGCCAGGTACAGCGCGCCGACCACCGCGACCGCCACGGCGGTGGCCCGGGGCACGTCCCGGCGCGGGTCGCGGTACTCGCCGGACAGCGACGACACCGCCTCCCAGCCGGCGAATCCCCACACCAGCACGGCGGCGGCCGCGCCCACGCCGGCCCAGCCGTGCGGGGCGAACGGGCTCAGGTTGGCCAGGCGGGCCTGCGGCAGCGCGCTGATCACCGTGACCAGGAGCAGGGCGGCCAGCGTGCCGGTGAGGAGCAGCTGGATCCGGCCGGAGACCCGCAGCCCGAACCAGTTCATCACGAACACCAGGGCCAGGATGCCCAGGAACGTGGCGCGAACCGTGGTCCGGCCGCCGCCCATCACATCGGCCACGTACCCGCCGGCGAACGCGGCGGCGGCCGGGGCGCCGAGCGGCACCGCGAAGTAGAAGCACCAGCCGACCGCGCCCGCGGCGCGCCGACCGAACGCGAGCCGTACGTAGGTGGACACCCCGCCACCGTCCGGATGCCGGGCACCCAGCGCCGCGAAGGTCCACGCCAGCGGGGCGGACAGCAGGATCAGCGCCAGCCAGGCGACCAGCGACGCCGGACCAGCCACCGCGGCGGCGAGCGCCGGCATCGAGATCACCCCGGTGCCGAGCACGGCTCCGACGGACAGCGCGGTCCCCTGGTACACGGTCAGCTTGCTCATGAGATCACCGTACGGGCGAGATTGGTCCTGATCCTGAGCCAATGCCGGCCGATCTGGAGGAGCCAATCAGAGGCCCAGCCGCGCCGTCTGCACTCGTTCGACCGCCGCCGGTTCACCCTCGGCCGTCACCCGCGCCGCTCGCTGCCGTCCGGAGAGGAAGATCGCCAGCTCGCCCGGGTCACCGGTCAACGTCACCCGCGGCGTGCCGCTGCCGACCGTCACCTCGCCGACCCCGGGCGCGCGCACGAGCACCGGGATGCCCAGCCGGCGCAGCCCGAGCCGGGCGGAGAACCGCACGGTCCGCCAGAGCGCATGCTGCTGCCCGGCGTCCAGGGTCCGCGGCTGCCAGCCGGTGCCGCCGCGGCGGACGTCCTCGTGGTGGATGAAGAACTCGGCGCCGTTGAGCAGTTCGTCGGTGAGCGGGTTGCTGACCGGGCTCCCCCACGGCGGGGTGCGCACCAGCTCCACCACCTGCGGGTACGGCCGG
>Ga0081539_10004524_pt1 | contig 15269 bp, 18 predicted proteins | sample TabmetS4T2R2_FD_71023 | JGI IMG/M metagenome (GOLD analysis project Ga0081539, IMG submission 71023) | Tabebuia heterophylla rhizosphere microbial communities from the University of Puerto Rico - S4T2R2 | ecosystem: Host-associated > Plants > Roots > Rhizosphere ...
CGCAAGCTGCCAGGCCTGCGTGCTCGGCCAGACGTACGGCCACTACACCGAAGCACCGTTCGACGCCCGCTGGGACGGCCACGCGTTCGTCGGCGACGCGCGCGGCTTCCACAGCCTCGCCGAGCTGCACGGGAAGGCTGAGGCCGCCGATGACGCTGCCCTGACCGAGGTGTGGCGGGCCCTGGTCGAACAGCGGCGCAGCCCTGGGGAGACCGCTTGACCGGACGCCGCACCGTCGACGACTCCGCCCAGGACGCCTATCGCGGCGCCCTGGGCGGCTCTGCCGTCTTCGAACGGGCCACGAACGGCCCAACCACCGAGGAGATCACCCGCGCCCAGCAAGCCGCGCTGCGGGCCGCCGCCAGGATTCTGGCCCGGCACCACCGCCCGGACTGGCGTCCCGGAACCGACGGCGAGCTGGACGCCTGGGGGCACGGCTACAACACCGGCTACAACGCGGCCATCGGCAGCAACCGCCCGGACGGCAGCCGATGAGCGACCGAACGGGGGCGATCCGTGCAGCCTTCGCGGACGTCGACATCAGCATCCCCAGCAACCTGTTCGCGTACGGGTTCGCCCTGGGTCAGGCCGCCGAGCGCGAGGCCCAGGAGGCCGCCGACGACGAGCTTCACCGGACCGCCGTGCGGGCCATCGTGCGCGACGTCGCGCGCGCCGACCGGCGAGCCCACTTCGATCAGCTCGGGATAGTGCGATGAGCGATGACCCCGACGCTCCGACACTGGAGGGGATCCACGACGCCGCGGTGTACCTCGCCGACCTCGGACACGCGGCCGAGCGGGCCAACCGCCGGACCACGATCGAACCGGACCCGATCGATTGGTCGGATGTCTTCGCGGACGACGTCAAGCCAAGCGGGCCGCGGTACCCGAAGTGCCCCGTGTGCCTCACGGCCGGCGAGGACTTCAAGCTCACCTGCTCGTGCGAGGTCGGTACGAAGACGCCAGAGACGCACAACGCGTTCGCCGCCACGCTGGTGCGGCGGTCCGCGCTACGTGGCCTGCCGAAGCCTGAGCCGCTGATCGACGGCCTCATGTCGAGGCGGAGCGTGGTGCTGCTCGTCGGCCCGTCAAATAGCGGCAAGACGTTCGTGAGCCTGTCGTGGGCGTGCTCGGTGGGCACCGGGCACGACTGGCTCGGCCACACGGTGTACCGCACCCCGGCGCTGTACACGGTCGGGGAGGGGGCGGGTGGGCTCGATGGCCGGATCAGCGCGTGGGAGCGGTCGTGGGACCGCAAGGTCGGGGACGACGACGTGGTGTTCTCGGTGCGGCCGAAGTCGCTGCGTGAGATCGACACGTGGATCGAGATCGGTGCGACCGCCCGCGACCTCGGCGCCGGCCTCATCGTGCTCGACACGTTCAGCAGCCTCGCGCCGGACGTCGACGAGACCAAGGACGCCGCCACGATGACCCGGCGGATGCAGGACCTGGCGGCCGCGACCGACGGCACCGTGGTGCTCGTGCACCACCCCGGATGGGGTGACGCCACCCGGGCGCGCGGCGGCTCCCAGCTTGAGGCGAACGCGGACGAGGTGCTGATCCTCCACGGCACGCCCAGTGACCCGAACCTCGCCCTGGAGCGCAAGAAGGTCAAGGAGGGTGCCGCAGGCGACAAGATCTGGTTGCGCCGCAAGCCGGTCTACGAGTCGGTCGTGATCGAGGGGGTGACCCGGTCGGAGCGGAAGGAGGACGCCGCGGACAGTGCGGTGGCGGTCATCCGGGCGGTGTTCGCGGACCCGTTCACCACGGCGCAGCTACGCGACGCACTGGAGGAGCGGCTGGGCGTGTCCCGGACGATCGCCTACGAGCACATCAAGTCGCTGCGTGAGCAGAAGAGGATCAAGCGGGTCAAGGGCGACGGCCGTAACGCTTCGTATGAGCTGGAGGACCTGTGAGGTTACTCTCCGCACAGTTTCGTCCGGATGATCTTCCGGACGAAGTCCCGGACGAAGTCCCGGACGATCTCCGGACGAACTCACTGTTTCAGCAGGTCAGACCAATTGTCCGGCCCGGACGAACTCATCGTACAGATCGTCCGTCCGGCAACCCCTGTCTAAGGACAGGGGGGTTGCCGGACAAACGGACGACCACACGAACCCGGACGAGCACCAGGAGAACCCGATGAAGCCCGACCTGAGCGAGATCCGCGACCAGCTCGACCGCGCCATCGCCGCCGCACTACCACACTCCGGCGGCCGCGTCCGGCCGCTCCTGCAGGCCCTGGCCGCCGAGCTGGCCGCCGTCGACGCACGCGCCCCCACGCTCACCTACGCGCCGGCCACCGGCAGCACCGTCATCCCCGACGAGTGGATCGACGGACCATGAGCCGCACGTGGGCCGGCGGCAGCACCCGCGCATGGCGACGCACCCGCGCCTACGTCCTGACACGCGACGCCGGCAAAGGATGCCGCGCCCACACCGAAGGCTGGTGCGACCGCGTCACCACACAGGTCGCACACACCTGCACAGGCCGGCAGGACGTAGCCCACCACACGCTCGGCCGAGCAATCACGGGCGACAACCCGGACCACATCATCGCAGCCTGCCAGCCCTGCAACCTCCACATCGGCGACCCCACCAAGGCCGCTGACCCGCCACCAAGGACGAGACGCCAATGGTGATCCGGTTTTTCCGGCGAGGGGTACCCCTGGACACCCGCCGCAATGTTCTTGTGTGTTTCCCGGACCAGCTCTCACTCCCGGGGGCGTAGGTGGCTGTGCTGCTCGGGTCGACGCGGCCGCGGCTGTTCACGCCGCCGCTGGTCGCCAACGCGCGCGGGTTGCCGGTGCACACGCGGGGGCGGGAGTTCATCCGCTTCGCGCGGGCGTTCGGGGAGCCGGTGTGGCCCTGGCAGGAGGAATTGGCCCTGCGGGGCCTCGAGCTGGACGAGAACGGCCGGTATCGGTTCCGGATCCTGATCGTGCTGGTGGCGCGGCAGAACGGGAAGACGCGGTTCCTTCGGCTGCTCGCGTTGTGGTGTCTGTTCGAGCGCGGCGTGCGCCTGGTCGTCGCGGCCGGGCAGGACCGGTCGCGGGCGTTCGAGGTGTGGGAGGACGCGATCGAGGCCATCGAGGCGCATCCGACGTACTGCGAGCGGCTTGGGAAGGTGTGGCGGCGCACGAACGACGAGTACTTCCGGGTGCTCGACGCCGACGGGGCGCCGGCCGGCCGGTACCGGATCAAGGCGGCCACCCGGTCGTCGGGGCGCGGCCCGAGCGCGGACTTGGTGCCGTTCGACGAGCTGCGCGAGCAGACCGACTGGGAGGGCTGGTCGGCGCTGTCGAAGACGACGATGGCCCGGGAGGACGGCCAGCTGTGGGCGTTCTCGAACGCCGGCGACCGCAAGGCGGTGGTGCTGCGTCACCTGCGCTCGGTCGCGCTCGCGGGCACCGACCCGTCGATCGGGATCATGGAGTGGTCGGCGCCGGACGGGTGCGCGCTGGACGACCGGAAGGCGTGGTCGCAGGCGAATCCGTCGCTCGGCAGGCCCGGAGGGCTCACCGAGGCGGCGATTCGGACCGCTCTGGCGTCGGATCCGCCGGAGGTGTTCCGCACCGAGGTGCTGTGCCAGTTCGTCGACGACCTTGAGCACGCCGTCGACCCGGACGCGTGGATGCAGTCCGCTGACCCGACGTTGGACGATGTGCGCCGGGACTGGGTGGCGTGCGTGGATGTGGCCCCGGATTCGGCTCATGTGACCCTCGCGCTGGCCGCGAAACTGCCTGACGGGCGGGTGCGGACCATGATCGCGGCCTCGTGGGAGTCGACGCGGGAGGGGCCGGCGACGGAGCGGGCGCGGCGCGAGCTCCCGGCGAAGCTGGCCGAGATCGGGCCGCGGCTGGTCGCCTGGTTCCCGTCGGGACCGGCCAAGCCCCTCGCTCCGATTCTGCGGCCGACGGACCCGAAAAAGGCCAAGAAGTACGTCGAGATCAAGGGTTCGGAGGTTTCGGAGGCGTGCATGGGCTTCGCCGACCTGGTGGCGGCGCGGCTGGTCGTGCACCCGGCGGATCCGTTGCAGACGGCGCATGTGACCGGGTCGCAGAAGCTGACCGAGGGTGACGGGTGGCGGTTCGTGCGGCTGGGTGCGGCGCACTGTGACGCGGCGTACGCGTCGGCTGGGGCGGTCTACAAGGCGCTGACTCTGCCGGCGGGGGTGGGTCGGCCACGAATTGTCAAGGCTCGACAACGCGAGTTGTAGGGTTCCTACAATCCCGGCTGTACCCTGTGCTCGTGGCCTGGTCGATCCGCAAGATCTTCGGCGGGCCGGAGCCGGCGAAGATGCAGGCCAACCGGCCTGACGCCCGCTTCGCCGTGACCATTCCGCCCGAGTTGCTGCAGGGCATGACCGCCGGCGGTGCTCTGGCCCCCCGGATCAGCCGTGCGGAGGCGCTGCAGGTGCCGGCGGTGCTGCGGGCCCGGAACCTGATCTGCGGGTCGCTGGCGACGCTGCCGCTCGGCGTGTACGGCCCGGACCTGCGCCCGGCCACCGACCGGCAGTACCTGGCGCCGAACCCGGACCCGGAGATCGCCCAGGTCGTCGTGATGGCCCAGACGTACGAGGATCTGCTCTTCGAGGCCGTCTCCTGGTGGCGGGTAACCGCGTTCGGGCCGGGCGGGCCCGGCCGCGGCTTCCCGATCGAGGCGGTGCACGTGCCGCACGACGCGGTGACCGTGGACCCGCCCGGCGGGCTGCTGCCGTCGCAGCAGCGGATCTCGCCGGACATCGCGTTCCCGGTGGGCGGTCAGGTGCGGATCGACGGCCGTCCGGTGCCGGATGAGGAGATCATCCGCTTCGACTCGCCGAATCCGCCGCTTCTGGTAGCCGGCGCCAGGGCGATCCGGACCCTGCTGCGGCTCGAGATGTCGGCGTCCCGGTACAGCGACGACCCGCTGCCGCTCGGCTACTTCAGCCCGGCCGACGGCGCCGACCCGGTCGACGACGAGGACATCGAGGAGATCCTGTCCGACTGGGAGGCGCAGCGGCAGAAACGCGCGTGGGGGTACGTGCCGGCGGCGATCAAGGCGAACACCGTGCAGTGGTCTCCGGAGCAGTTGCAGCTCGCCGACTCGCGGCAGCACGCGGTGCTGGAGATCGCCCGGCTGACCGGTCTGGACGCGGAGGAGCTCGGCGTCAGCGTGACGTCCCGGACCTATCAGAACCGGGTGGAGCGCAACCAGGACAAGATCACGTACACGTTGGGGCCGTACGTGACCTCGGTCGAGCAGCGGCTGTCGATGCGGGACGTGCTGCCGCGCGGCTACGAGACGCGGGCCGACTACTCCGGCTTCCTGCGCGCGGACCCGAAGTCCCGCATGGAGACGTACAAGACCGGCCGCGAGGTCGGGGTGTGGGCCGACGACGACGAAGTGCGGGCGGAGGAGCGGCGGCCGCGGCTCACACCCGCGCAGCGGGCCGCCCGCCAACCCGCGCCAGCGGCGGCGGTCCCGCCCGCGGCGCGGACGGATGCGCCGGAGCCGCAGGCCGGCCAGTCGCGACGGGAGGGTCGTGTGATCCCCATGCCGGAACGGGCGGTGTTCAACGCCGCCGAAACGGTCACCATGCAGTTCGAGGTGTCCACGGAGGACTTCCAGGTCGATACCAGCCGGCGCACGATTACCGGGCTGCTGCTGCCCTGGGGCAAGGTCGCGAACAACGGAATCGCGAAGTGGAAGTTCCGACCCAACTCACTCGACTGGTCGGACGTCAGCCGGATCAAGCTCAACCGCCATCACGACAACAGTGACCTGATCGGCGTTGCAACTCGCCTTCAGTCCGCGAATCGCGGTCTCATGGCGACTTTCAAGGTGGGTCGTGGCCCTGATGGTGATCGGGCGCTGGAAAAGGCGGAAGACGGCATTCTCGACGGCTTCTCAGTGGAGGTCGATTTCGACAGTGCCGATTCCTGGGAGCCGGATCCCGAGGACTCCTCGGTGCGTCTGGTGCATCAGGCGACTCTGCGCGGCGTTGCCCTGACGGGTACCCCCGCATTCGACGACGCGCGGCTGACGTCTGTGAAGGCCAGCCGGGACAACACGAAGGGAAACGCCATGGGGACCGATACGAAGGTCACCACCGGCCAGCCCGACAAGCCGGAGACCTTCGACTTCGAGGGCTTCGTGGTCGGGCTGGCCGACTCGATGAAGGAATCCCAGTCCAACCTCGTCGCCTCGCTGACGCAGTCGATAGGCGAGTCGGTCAGTGCCGGCGTCAAGGTGGCGCTGGAGAACATCTCCAGCCCGCAGGACGGGCCGCAGCCCGTGCGGGCCGCCCGGTACACGGTGACCCGTGAGGCGCCGGTCTACGCGCTGAACGGGGTGGGCCCGTCACTGGTGCGGGACGGCTGGTACGCCGCGATGCACCGCGACGACGAGGCGATGGATCGGCTCCGGAAGTTCCGGATGCAGACCGAGGACCTGGCGAAGCTGGCCCGGTCCGAGATGGGCCGCCAGGCGTTCACGACGATCACGACGGCGAACGCGTCGCAGGTGATCCCGCCCGGCTACCGGCCGGACCTGTTCGTGCCGATGCTGGCGCAGCAGCGGCCACTGGTGAACGCGCTGTCCCGTGGCGTGATCGAGAACGCGACCCCGTTCGTGGTTCCGGTCTTCACGTCGTTCACCGGCGCCACGGCGGACCACGTCGAGGGCACGAACCCCACCGACGGGTCGCTGGCCCTGGGCACGAAGACGGTCACCCCGGGCGCGGTGTCCGGGCGGCTGGTGCTGACCCGGGAGATCGCCGACTCCAGCAACCCGGCGATCGACCAGATCGCGCTCAACTCGATGATCGAGTCGTACAACCGGCAGACCGAGGGCAAGGTCTACACCCTGCTGAACGGCGCCAACGGGGCCGGCGGCACCATCACCACCGGGTTCGTGCCCTCGGGTGCGCAGGCCTCGACGTACGTGGGCTCCACCGGCACCCCTCCGGCGCTGATCGCCGGCATTCGCGGCGAGCTCGCCCGGTATCCGTTCAACCGGTTCAACGCGCCCACCACGGCCCTGATGGGTCAGAACGCGACGTCGATCCTGGCTCGGGCGACCGACTCGACGGGGCGGCCGATCTTCCCGTCGGTCGGGGCGCAGAACGCGTCCGGTCTCGGCAACGCGGTGCAGCAGGGCTGGTCGGTGGACGGGCTGATGTTCCAGCCGGCCTGGGCGATGACCGGTGTCGCGGCCGGCGACACGCAGATCGCGATCCTGAACGCGCTCGACTTCTGGGCGTGGGAGTCGCCGCTGCTCACGTTCCGGTACGAGGAGAAGTCCGGGCCGGCGCTGATCGAGCTGGCGCTGTTCGGCTACTTCGCGACGCATCTGCTGCGCCCGGTCGGGCTGAGCGGGATCCGGATCACCTGATGACCGGGAAGACGGGCGCACGGCCGAGCTCGCCGGCGAAGAGCACTGCGCCGGCGGCGAAGGCCGCGCCCAAGCCGCAGCAGCGTGAGCCTGAGCCGCCGCCCGCGCCCGCTGCCCCGCCCGCTCCCCGCGTACACCGTGCCGGCGGCTGGATCGACCGCGGCGACGGCCGCGGCTGGGAGCTGGAGGAGTAAGCCATGGCCGTTCTCGCGGTTCAGGATGCCAGCAAAGGCATCCAGGACCTCACCATGAACGCTGCGGCCGGCGGCGGCGACAGCGTGGCCGGCGGCGTCAAGATGGGCGGCTGGGAGCTGCCGGTCGTCATCGTCGTGCGGAACACCGACGCGTCTACCAAGACGGTGACCGTGCAGGGTACCGCCTACGTGGTGCCGGCCACGACCGGGATCGCGCTGATCCCGATCCGGGGCAGCGCGAAGTACGGCGACTCGGTGGCCATCACCTACTCGGCCGTCACCAACGTGACGGTCGGTGTTGGCCGGCTCTCCGGGCCGCTGGACTGACAGGGGGGGTCTCGGTGGCATGGGCGCCGGCGTACATCACGCTGGCCGAGCTGAAGGCGTTCGTCCGCGTCACGGACGCGGTGGACGACGCCGAGCTCACCGTTGCCATCGAGGCGGCCTCACGGGCCATCGACCAGCACACCAACCGGCAGTTCGGCAAGACCGACACCGTCGAGGAGCGGTTCTACACCGCTCGCCCGGACCGCAAGCGGGGCATGTGGGTGGCCCCCGTCGACGACTTCATGACGGTGGCCGGCCTGGTGGTGAAGGTCGGCGGCGTGACGACGACCGAGTTGACGAAGGAGCCGGTGAACGCGGCGGCCAAGGTCCGGCCGTGGACGCGGCTGGCCATCGACCCGACGGCCGCGGTGAAGCCGACCGGCGAGGACTACGAGGTCGCGGTCACCGCTACGTGGGGCTGGTCGGCGGTGCCGGTGCCGGTGACGCAGGCGTGCCGGCTCCAGGCGTCGCGGTTCGCGTCCCGCCGCAACAGCCCGTACGGGATCGCGGGTTCGCCCGATGACGGCTCGGAGATGCGGCTGCTGGCCCGCGTCGACCCCGACGTGGGGGTGGCTCTGCGTAGCTTCGTGCGGCCGCGGAGGTTCGGATGAATCTCGCGGACGTCATGACGCAGGTGGGCGCCCGGCTCGACACTATCGCCGGGCTGAATGTCTTCGCGTTCCCGCCGGACAACCTGCACCCGCCTGCGGCCTGGATCGGCTATCCCGAGGAGTACACGTTCGACGAGACGTACGGGCGGGGCATGGACCGCATCACCAACCTGCCGGTGATCGTCGTGGTGGCGAAGGTGTCGGACCGGTCGGCGCGGGACGAGGTCGGCGCGTACGTCAACGGTGCGGGCGCCAAGTCGGTCAAGGGTGTGTTGGAGTCGGGTGCGTACTCGGCGTTCCACACGCTGCGGGTTACCGGGGTGAGCTTCGACGTGCTGACGCGGGGCGGCACCGACTATCTCGCGGCTCTGTTCACAGTGGACATCGCAGGGCAAGGGAGCGCCTGACATGACGTTTGTGCATGGGAAGAACACGTTCATCAGCATCGGCGGCGTTGACCTGTCCGCGTACGCCAGCTCATCGGACCTGACCCGCAAGTCGGACAAGCACGACGTGACCACGTACGGCAAGAACAGCCACGTGTACTTCGGCGGGTTGGGTGACGGTGAGGGCAACGTGTCCGGCGTCTACGACAACTCCGCCACTGTCGGCCCACGTGCGGTGATCCGGCCGCTGATCGGCACCATCGCCGCGATCATCCGCCGCCCGGAGGGCACGGGTGCCGGCAGGCCGCAGGACGCGGTGAACGCGCTCATCGAGGAGTACGTGGAGACGGCGCCGGTGGCCGACATGGTGACCTGGTCGGTGAAGCTGCAACTGTCCGACGAAGTGACCAGCACGACACAGTAAGGGAGGGGGCCGCGATGGGGGCTTTGGTGGCGACGCAGCCGACGCGGGTCGGTGTGGTGTCGGCGGGTGCGGCGGTGGCCGCGTCGGACACGATTTCCCGGACCATCCTGGGCACGCGGGGGGCGATCCTGGAAATCATCAACGGGAACGCGTCGCCGGACAACATGACGATCTCCGACGCGACGGTCACGCCGACGGGTGCGGCGGCGGCGGCGAACGCGCCGTCGGTGACGAACGGCACGGCCAAGGTGTTCTTCATCGACCCGCGGCAGGCCGACCCGGTGTCCGGGAACGTGACCGTGACGCATTCGGTGACGGCGACGGTGACGTACAAGCTGTATCCGCTCGGCTGAGGGAGGCCCACGGTGGACAAGGATCTGTTGCTCAAGCCGCGGCTGGCCGAGGACGACGTGGAGATTCCCGGCGTCGGCACGGTGCGGGTGCGGGCGCTGTCGCGGGCCGAGGTGCTGATGGTGCGTAAGGCCACCGACAACGCCGACAGCGTCGATGGGCCGCGGGTGCTGGTGTTGGAGCGGAAGATGCTCGCCGCGGCGATGGTGGATCCGGTGCTGAGCGAGGCCGAGGTCGGAGCGTGGCAGCAGGTGTCGGCGGCCGGCGAGCTGGACACGGTGATGACGGTGATTCAGCGGCTGTCGGGGATGCTCGACGATTCGGCCAAGGAGGCGGTGAAGGAGTTCGAGGCCGCCCCGGACGCCGAGTTTCGAGCACTTCCTGGCGGAGAAGCTGGGCCGGACGGTGGCCGAGCTGCGGGAGATGGATAACGGGGAGTTCGTGCGCTGGCAGGTGTACTACGCGCGTGAGGCGCAGCGCCTGGAGTTGGAGCGGCTGAAGGCAGGGGTGTGACGGCATGGCCGGTGAGATCCGCGTCGATGGGCTGGCCGAGTTCTCCCGCAACCTGCGCAAGCTCGACAGCGACCTGCCGAAGATGCTCCGGCTCGGCCTCAACGACGCCGTCAACGTAGTCCTCGACTACGCCCGCCCGCGGGTGCCGTCCCGCACGGGCAAGGCCCGCAAGTCGATGCGGGCGCAGTCGACCCGCACCAAGGCCCGGATCACGGCCGGAGGGAAGCGCGCGCCCTACTACCCGTGGCTGGACTTCGGCGGCAAGGGACCGAACAACCGGCCGGCCAAGCGGCCGTTCTACACGGACGGCCGCTACCTGTGGCACGCCCTGGTCGTGAAGCGGGACGCGTTCAACACCGCGCTGACCCGGGCGCTGGTGTCCACCGCTGAGGCGGCCGGGATCGAGGTCGACTAATGGCGAACGAGGTCAAGCTCACCTTCGCCGGGGACACCGCCCAGCTCGAGCGGGCCTTCGACCGGGTCGGTAAGGCCGCCGACGGCATGGACCGCAAGGTCCGCGACTCCGCCGACGGCTTCGACCGGGTCGGTGAGGCGGCGGACACCGTCGACACTCGGGCGATGGGCTTCCGAGACACGATGACCGGTGTGCAGGACTCGGCCCTTGGTGTGTCGGCCATCATGAAGGGGAACCTGTTCGAGGGCACCATGCTCCTCGCCACCGGTATCGGCGACCTCGGCTCCGCGTTCTTCAACTTCCTGGTACCGCTCGCCAAGTCCACGGCCGGGCTGATCGCGAACCGGGCGGCGGCGGTCGCGCACGCCGTATCGACGGGTGTGGTGACGGCGGCGACGAAGGTGTGGGCGGCCGCGCAGTGGCTGCTGAACACGGCACTGCTCGCCAACCCCATCGTGCTGATCATCATCGCGATCATCGCCCTGATCGCGATCATCGTGCTCATCGCCACGAAAACCGACTGGTTCCAAAAGCTGTGGAAAGCGATCTGGAAAGGGATCGTCGCCTACATCGGCTTCGTCAAGGACATGTACGTCGGCGCGTTCAAGCTCATGATCTCCATCGGGGAGAAGCTGATCGGCGCGGTGCAGAAGATCCCCGGCCTGCTCAAGAAGGCGTTTAGCGGGCTGTTCGACATCATCACCGGCCCGTGGCGGGCGGCGTTCAACTTCATCGCCCGGGCCTGGAACGCCACCGTCGGCCAGCTGTCGTGGACGGTCCCGTCGTGGGTGCCGTTCGGGCTGGGCGGCAAGACGATCAGCGCGCCGAAGCTGCCGCAGTTCCACACCGGCGGCACCGCGTCCGGCGCCATGGGCGGGGAGTTCCTGGCCCTGCTGCGCTCCGGCGAGCGGGTCGTACCCGGCGGCAGCTCCGGCGGCGCGGTGACGGTGCGCGTCGAGGCCGGCGGCGGCGGAAGCCGCGCGGACCGGGCGCTCGCCGACGCGGTCATCGACCTGATCGACCGCGGCGCCATCAAGCTGCGGGTGCTGCCCAACGGGCGGGTGGCGAGGGCCTGATGCCGCGCCACTACGTCCGGGTCGAGCTGTTCTACCGGCACACCGAGTCCGGGGTGACCAAGTACGCCTGGCTACCCCAGCTCGAGCCGGACGGCACCGCTGCCGTGTACGCGCGGGACTCGATCAGCATGAGCCCGGGGCGCAGCCCGCAGCAGACCGAGCCCGCGTCGGGTAGCGGGTCGCTGACGTTCAAGGGCCACACCCACAACCCGCGCAACCCGGCGTCGCCGCTGTACGGGCTGATCGGGGAGAACACCCCGATCCGCATCCTGGTCGGCGACAAGCCGGTGCTGACCGACACGTTCACCCGCACCACCGTCGACGGCTGGGGCGGCCCGGGCGCCCTGGCCTGGGTGCTGGCCGGTGGCACGGTGCCGGACGACTACGACGTCAACGGCAGCGAGGGCACGCACACGCTGTCGACCACCAGCGTGCGGCGCACGTCGCTTGTGGACACCGGGGCGACCGATCATCTGGTGCGAGCCATCTGGGACTGGTCCGTCGACGACCTGACCGGCGGCTCGGTCATCGTCAGCCTGTGCGCGCGGGCGGTCGACGCCAGCAACTGCTACCGCCTCGACGTCACCTACGACACCGGCGAACAGGTCACCGCCTCACTGGTGCGGGTGGTCGCCGGGTCGGCGTTCCCAGTCGCCACCTGGTCGGGGTCGATCAACCTGCTGGGCGTCGCCGGCTCCGACGTCTACGGCGAGCTCGTGGTGGAGGGCGGCCGGTTGTACGGCAAGGTGTGGCGCCGCTTCGGTGGTGTCGACGAGCCGATCGCCTACCTGGTGTCCGGTGTGGACGGCACGCACACGGCGGGCACGTCGGCGGGGGTGAGTTCGTTCCGCAGCTCCGCGAACACGAACGCGAACCTTCAGGCCCGCTTCCACGACTTCACGGTCGTGCCGGGCACGGTCCGCTACGCCGGTTACGTCAAGCGGTGGCAGCCGATGCGGGACAAGGGCGGCGACACCTGGGTTGTGGCCGAGCTGCACGACGCGCTCGGCGTGCTGGAGAAGGCCGAGCCGCTGCGGTCGGCGCTGTGGCGGGAGAACCTGTTCGGCGGGCCGCTGGCGATGTGGCCTATCACGGACGGCAAGAACGCCGCCATCGCCGCGTCCGCGTTGCCCGGCGGCACGCCCATGTCCATCACCAGCCGCGACTTCGTTACCGGTGTGCTGGTGTCGCTCAGCTGGGAGCCGGTGGCCTACAACGAGTGGGTCGAGCCGATCGGTACGCCTGCGCTCGACACACAGCTCACCTTCATCGCCCCGATCGCCATGGGCTCGGCGGCAACCGAGTGGGCGGTGGACTTCGCGTTCACCGCCACCGCCGACACCGCCGCATCGGGCGGAGCGCTCGTTCTGCTCCAAAACGGTGGCAGGCGCACCGCCAGCGACCCACTCATCGAGTGGATCCTCGCTTTCACCAACGGCCAATGGGAGTTGGACCACCGGCTGTGGACCGGGGATACATCGGTCGTCACCACGGTGATCGGCAGCGGTGCCGTCGCATACCAGGACGGGCGCATCCACTACGCCAGAATCACCACCACCCGGGTCGGTTCCGATGTGGACTGGGAAGTGTGGTTGGACGGGCTTTTGCTCGGCTCTGGCACGCAGACGCTGGACTGGGAGCCGCTGGCGGTCTTCCAGGGCGCCACCGGCACGGGTACGGCCGGGCAGACGTCCATGGGGTTCGTCACCGTGTGGGACACCGCCACGCCGCCGTTCAACTCGTTCAACGCCGCCGTGGTCGGCCGCGCCGGCGAGCTGGCCGGCAACCGCCTCGCCCGCCTCTGCGGCGAGGAGGGCATCCCGTTCGAGGCCTTGGGGACGGCCGACGCGCCGATGGGCCCGCAGCTGATCGACACGCTCGCCGCGAACGCCGCCGCCGTCGAGGCCGTCGACATGGGGCTGCTGCACGGCACCCGGCACCAGCCCGGCCTGACCTACCGGGCCCGGGTCTCGCTGTACAACCAGAGTCCGGTCACGTTGGACGCGGCCGCCGGGGGCGAGGTCGACGACCCGCTCAACCCGGAAATCGGCGACCTCGGCCTGGCCAACGACGTCACCGTCCACCGGCCCGGCGGATCGTTCGCCCGCAGCGTGCAGGACAGCGGGCCGCTCAACGTCCTACCGCCGCCGGCCGGCGTGGGCCGCTACGCACCCCCGGACCTTGATGCCCACGTCGACGGCGACGACCAGTTGCAGCCGATCGCCGACTGGCGCCGGCAGAAAGGCACCCAGGGGAAGATCCGCTACCCGGAGGTGACCGTCAACTTCGACGCGCTCGCCGCGGCCGGCAAGGGTGTCCTGGCCGCCGCCGTGGCCCGGCTGCGGGTCGGTGACCGCCTCGACGTCGCCAACCTGGAGGCGGCCGGGGTGTCGCAGGTCGCGCCCGGCTACACCGAGACGGTCGGCCCGTTCGACGCGCGGCGGATCGCGTTCCACGCCGAGCCCGCCGCGATCTACGACATCGGCGTCTACAACGACGCGCAGAGCCGCTACGACAGCGGCTACTCCACGACCGTGGCCCAGATAACCACCGGCACGAGTACGAGCCTGAGCGTGGCTGTGGCGGCCGGCCGCGTGCTGTGGGTGACCGGCTCGACCGGGCCGCTGTTCCCGTTCGACATCGACCTGGCCGGCGCGCGGGTGCGGGTGACCGCGATCTCCGGCGCGACGTCGCCGCAGACGTTCACCCTGTCGACCACGGTCGTCAACGGCATCGCGAAGGTGATCCCGGCCGGCACCCCGGTCCGGATCTGGGCACCGAGGAGGTACGGACTCTAAATGGTTGCGGCAGCAGGGGCGATCATCGAGATCGACGACGTGCTCACCAATGCCGTGGTGCAGCAGTTCACCAGCGGCGGCACCTGGACCAAGCAGGCCGGGGCGCAGCGGGTGCGGGTGCGGTGCTGGGGTGGCGGCGGAGCCGGCGGCGGCGCGGCCGCCACCGGTGCCGGGCAGGCCAGCGCCGGCAACGGCGGCCAGGCCGGCGGCTACAGCGAGAGCTGGTTCGACGCGGCCAGCCTCGCCGCCACCGAGACCGTCGCCATTGGCGCCGGCGGGACCGGCGGCACCGGGGCTGGCGCGGATGGCGGCGCCACCACGTTCAGCAGCGGCGGCAACCTGGTGTCGGCGGCCGGTGGCAACGGTGGCGCCATCCTCGGCGCCGCGAACACGTGGGGGACGACGAACCCGGACGCGACCGGTCAGACCAACACCGGGCAGATCACCTGCCGGGGCGGGGCGGGCGGCTACGGCATCCGCAACGGCCCGGACGCGGCCGGCTCGGGCGGCAACGGCGGCCTCGCGGCGGGCATGGCCGGCTCGGGCGCCGGGCGGGGCAACAACACCGGCACCGCGGGCGAGGCCAACAGCGGGGCGGGCGGCGGCGGGGCGGGCAACAACGCGTCCCAGTCCGCCCGCAACGGCGGCAACGGCGGCTCCGGCCGCTGCATCGTGACCACCTACATCTAGGAGGGCGGCATGCCCGACTGGTACCTGAACCGCGCGCTCAGCAACTTCCGGGCCGCCGTCGACCGGGCCTACCCCAACCGCGACAAGACCTCAGACGGCACCATCGGC
>Ga0081539_10004525_pt1 | contig 15269 bp, 13 predicted proteins | sample TabmetS4T2R2_FD_71023 | JGI IMG/M metagenome (GOLD analysis project Ga0081539, IMG submission 71023) | Tabebuia heterophylla rhizosphere microbial communities from the University of Puerto Rico - S4T2R2 | ecosystem: Host-associated > Plants > Roots > Rhizosphere ...
AAGTGCCCAACGCCGGGGACGATCACGCCGCGCGCGCTGACGATATCGGCCGGCAGCCGCGCGACGACGAAGTCGGCGCCGAGGGCCGTCAGCGCCTTGCGAACGGATGTGAGGTTGCCCGCACCGTAATCAATCAGCGCAATCACAGCAGTCCCTTCGTGCTCGGCAGCATCTTCGCCAGCCGCGCATCGCGCGCGCACGCCACGCGCAGCGCCCGCGCAAAAGCCTTGAACACCGCCTCGATGTGGTGGTGATTGGAACGTCCGTACAAAACCCTGGCGTGGACGTTGGCGCGCGCGCCCATGGCGAAGCCATCGAAGAAGTCGTGCACGAGCTCACTTTGCAGGTCGCCGACCATCCGCACGCGCACCTTCAGATCGACAACCGCATGCGGCCGGCCACTCAGATCGATCGCCACCACCGCCAGCGTCTCGTCCATCGGCATCACGAAATAACCGGCGCGATTGATCCCCTTGCGGTCGCCCAAGGCTTTGAGCAGCGATTCGCCGAGCACGATGCCGACGTCCTCGACGGTGTGATGCTGATCGACGTCGAGGTCGCCGGTCGCGTGCAGCGTCAGATCGAAGCCGCCGTGCCGGGTGAACAGCTCCAGCATGTGGTCGAAGAAGCGAATGCCGGTGCGCACGTCATATCGACCCTGTCCGTCGACGACCAGGCGTCCCGAGATCTGCGTCTCCGTCGTGCGGCGGTCGAACGCGGCTCCCCGTGCTCTCGCCGTCATCGCGACCTCCCAACGGACGTGACGACCGACTCGAGCGCGGCGATCGCGGCGTCGGTATGTTCGAGCACTCCTGCGGTGATGCGAATGCAGCCGGGCGTCGCCGGATCCTTCGACCGGTCTCGCACGTGGACGTCGTGGGTGGCAAGCGCAGCGACGAAGATCTGCACCGGATCGCCGACGCGAACGAGAACGAAGTTGGCCGCGCTTTCCCAGTACTCGAGTCCGAGACGCCGGCACGCCGCGTACAGACGTTCGCGTGACGCATGAACCTGCGCGGCGTAGCGCGGCAGGAAGTCGGAGTCTTCGAGCGCCGCCTGCGTGGCTGCACGGGCGACCGCGTTGATGTTGAACGGCAGCGTGACGGCGCGAACAGGGTCCAATGCAGGCGGTTGACCGATGACGATGCCGACGCGCATGCCGGCGAGTCCGTACGCTTTCGAGAACGTGCGACCGATCAGTACGTTCGGATATCCGGCGAGCTCGGGCAGAAACGACGTCCCGCCGAACTCGATGTATGCCTCGTCGATGAGCACGATCGCATGCGGCGCTGCGGCTGCGATCCGCTTCAGATCGGGTATCGAGATGAGCTGCCCGGTCGGGTTGTTGGGCGTGTTGAGGAAGATCATGCGCGTGCGCGGCGTGAGCGCACGCAGAACTTCGTCGGTCGGAAATGCGAACCCCGCATCCGGCATCACGCGAATCGCGGTCGCCCCGACGGCAGCGGTCGCGTTTGGATACGGGTCGAATGCCGGCAGCGGGATGATCGTTTCGGCATCGTGCACGCGAGCCTTTGCGATGTGCCCGACGGCCGCCATCAGGATGCCCTCGTCGAGCCCGTTCGTCAGCAGCACCCACTCGGGATTGACATCGAAGTGGCGCGCGCAGGCGAGGACGAGATCCGTGTACGAGGGGTATGTCGAGATCTCGTTCGACGCGACCCGCCGGATCGCCTCGAGCACCCGCGGTGAGCAGCCGCCGGTGTTCTCGTTGAGATGGAGCCGCAGCCCCGGGCCCGGGTCGGGATAACCCTGCATCCGCACGTCAGTTGCCCCTCAAGCGCAGCGCGACCGACTCGGCATGAGCGGTCAGCCCTTCCGCGTTCGCCAGCGCGACGACACTGTCGCCAATGCGGGAGAGGCCGCGCTGCGTGAGCCGTTGAACCGTGATCTGCCGGACGAAGTCCGCGCTCGACAGTCCACCGCGGACGCGAGCGGTTCCCGCGGTCGGCAGCACGTGATTCGAGCCGATGGCGTAATCGCCGGCGACCTGTGCGGACCATGCGCCGACGAAAAGGGAACCGGCGCACCTGACCCGCGCCGCTACGCGGTCATCGTCGACGACCAGATGCTCGGCGGCCGCCTCGTTGGCGAGCGCGATCGCCTCGTCCAGCGAGCGGGTGACAATCGCGCCGCCATGCGCGTCGAGCGACGCGCGAGCCGGACCATCGGTCGGCATCCGCGTCTCGACGTGTGCAGCAACCTGCTGCGCCAATCGCCGGCTTGGCGTGATCAGCACTGCCCGCGCGTCGGGATCGTGCTCGGCCTGAGCGATCAGGTCGGCAGCGATCCACGAAGCCGGCCCGCGCGCGGACACGATGACGATCTCGGTAGGTCCGGCGTAGAAGTCGATGCCGCAATCGGATGCGACCAGCGCTTTCGCCGCGGCCACGTAACGATTGCCGGGCCCGACGATCTTGTCGACTCGCGGGACCGACGCGGTGCCGTAGGCGAGCGCCGCCACGGCGTGTGCGCCACCGATACGAAAGAGGCGCGACACGCCCACTTCGAGCGCTGCCGCCATGACGACAGGCTCCGGGCGCGGGCAGACGACGACGATTTCCTTGACGCCGGCAGCGGTGGCAGGCAGCGCCGTCATCAGCAGCGACGAGGGCAGGGGATAGCGGCCGCCCGGCACGTAGCAGCCGACTCGATCGAGCGGAACCACGCGTTGCTCGACGCGAACGCCAGGAGCGATCGTCGCGCGCCAGCCGCGCGGCACCTGCCGTTTGGCGACCGCGCGGATGTGGCGAGCGGCCGCCTTGATGGCGGCGCGCACGTCGCTCGCCACGGCCCGCGCGGCGCTCCGCATCTCGTCGACGTCGACTTCGATCGGGTCGCGCAGACCGTCGAAGCGCTGGGCGTACTCGGTGAGCGCGGCGTCGCCTCGTTCGCGTACGGCGGCGACGATTTTTGCGACCGCCCGCTCGGTGGCGGCGTCACGCGTCCGTTCGGGCGCGAGGAGTGTGGCGACGGCGCGCCGGTTGGTCGAGTCGACGATCTTCATAGGACGATCTTGTTCAGCGGGTATTCCACGATTCCCTGGCCGCCTGCCGTCTTGAGTCGCGGGATCAGGTCGCGCACGGTGCGCTCCTCGATGATCGTGTTCACCGCCACCCACTCGGCATCGCTCAGCGACGAGATCGTCGGCCGCTGCAGCGCGGGCAGCAGGGCGAGCACCTGGGCCAGGTCGTCGCGGCGCACGTTGAGCATCAGGCCCACGCGCCCCTGCGCCTCGATGGCCGCTTTCAGCAGCAGGGCGATGTTGTCGATCTTCGTCCGCTTCCATTCGTCGCCCAGCGCCGATCCGTTGGCGATGAGCTGCGTGTTCGACTCCATCACCGTGTCGATGATGCGCAGGCGATTGGCCCGCAGCGTCGACCCGGTCTCGGTGGCCTCGACGATCGCGTCGCACAGCACCGGCGGTTTGACCTCTGTCGCGCCCCATGAGAACTCGACGCGCTTCACGGGCACGCCGAGCCGATCGAAATACTGACGCGTCACCTGTACCAGCTCGGTGGCGATCACCCCGCCGGCCAGATCCTGCGGCGACTTGACGTGTGAATCCTCCGGCGCCGCCAGCACCCAGCGCACCTTGCCGAAGCTTTGCTTCGAGTACACGAGATCGGCGAGCGGGGTGACGCACGTGTGCGCGTCCCGACCGTAGCGGTGTTCCGCCACCCAGTCGAGACCCGTCAGTCCGGCGTCGAGCACCCCTTCGCACACATAGCGCGTCATCTCCTGCGCGCGAATGAGCATGCACTCGATTTCGGAGTCGTCGATGGTCGGAAAGTACGACCGCGAGCTGACGTAGATGTTGAAGCCGGCGCGCGCGAACAGCTGGATGGTGGCGTCCTGCAGCGAGCCCTTGGGAATTCCGAGCTTCAGCTTCATGGCACCGTGACTCCGTCGACGCGCTGGAAAAAGCACGTGCGCTCGCCCGTGTGGCAGACGTTGCCGTCGCCGAGCCGCTCGGCCTTGATCAGCACGGTGTCCTCGTCGCAGTCGATCAGCACGTCGCGAACGGCCAGACGATTACCGGACGTCTCGCCCTTCATCCAGAGCGTGTTTCGCGTCCGGCTGAAGAACGTCACGTATCCACTCTCCTTCGTTCGGCCCCACGCTTCCTCGTTCATGAAGCCGACCATCAGCACTTCGCCGCTGACGTGGTCCTGCACGACCGCTGGTATCAACCCGTCCAATTTCGAAAAGTCCATAAGCATCCGTACAACAAAAAACCCCGCCATCTCTTACCGGCGGGGCTGCTTGCCTGCGAGTTCCGTGTGGAAGCGATTCAACTCTCAGCGCGCGCAACTCCTCCGCCGGCCCGAATGGCCGTGATGATGGTGCCGCGCGTGATGGACCGCCAGGCGCATGGAATCCTCAGCCTACTCGAAATCGAATCGGAAGAAAACCCCTGTTCCATGTTCCCGGTTCCAAGTTCCGAGTTCCCGGTTCAGAGTGCCGGTTCAGCGTTCCCGGCTCATCGTTCCACGACTCGGACGGCAGTTCAGGCTACGTAAGCGTCCGCCTCGATCTCCACCAGCATCTCGGGATCGATCAGCGCCGCCACCTGCACCATGGCCGTCGCCGGACGGATCGTGCCGAAGACCTCGCCGTGGGCGCGACCGATCTCGGCCCAGCGCGAGATATCGGTCACATAGATGCGGGTGCGCACGACGTGGTCGACCGTCGCCCCGGCCTGCCGCAACGCCCATTCGATGTTGCGAAGAATCTGCCGCGTCTGCGCGTACGCGTCGTCTTTGCCGACGATCGCGCCGCTGTCGTCGGTCGCCGTCGTTCCGGAGACGTGGACGTATGGCCCGACGCGGACCGCGCGTGAATAGCCCACGATCGGTTCCCAGGGCCGGCCGCTCGAAATATTCTGGCGAGGCATGAGGCATTGGTACTTGAAAAAGCCCAAAGCCCAAAGCCCAAAGCCCAAAGCCCAGAGACGAGAGCCCAGAGACCAACCCCCCCGCATTGACAGAACCGAACTCGTCCGGTTAACTCTGAAGCCATGAGCTCACGAATGTTGCTGGGACTGTGTCTGGCGTGCGGGCTGTTCGTCGGCGGGTGCCGCCAGCCGGATGGTCAGTTGCCCAGGGCGGAAGGCGACGTGCCCAATCGCGTGGGCGATCTCGGTCGCGATCTCCAGAGCATCGCCGGCGGCGACAGGCAGGCGCCTCAGGATCTCCGTGACGATCTCGTCGTCTTTCTCGACAACAAGCGCGAACGGGTTCCCGCGGTCGAGGAGCTGTCGCGCCGCACGTCAGAAGCGATCGCCGGCAGGAAGCTGCCTGACCAGCAGGCGCAGCAGCTCGCGCAACAGTTGTGGACGACCGTTGCCGCTCGGCAAATGAGCGACAAGCAGGTGGAGACGCTGCAGAAGGACGTGCAGGCGACGCTCACGGCGGTCGGTGTGCCTGACGATCGAACCGAGCGCGTCGTCGCGCAGGTCAGCGACGTGCAGAAGGCCGTCAGCGACCGGAAGCGGCGCTGGTATGAATGGTTTTAGGAAAACACGGGAAGAAAACCACGAAGGTCGTCAGGCCTTCGTGGTTTCGTCGGACTCTACTTCGCGACCGCGACCGCCTTCTCGACAACTTCCCACGGCAGGCCGGTGCGGCCGAAGTGACCGTAGTTGGTCGTCTCGCGGTAGATCGGACGCAGCAGATCGAGCTTGTCGATGATCGCGCGCGGACGGAAATCGAACGCGTTCATCACGAACTCCTCCGCCGCCCGCTCATCGCCCGTCCCGAACGTGTCGACCTTCACCGACACCGGCTTGGCCATCCCGATCGCGTAGCCGACCTGGATTTCCGCCTTCTTCGCAAACCCTGACGCGACGACCTGCTTGGCGACATAGCGGCAGAAGTACGCGCTGCTGCGATCGACCTTCGACGGGTCCTTGCCGCTGAACGCGCCGCCGCCGTGACGGCCCCAGCCACCGTAGCTGTCGACGATGATTTTGCGGCCGGTGACGCCGGCGTCGGCCGACGGTCCGCCGTGGATGAAGCTGCCAGTGGGATTGACATACAGCGTGAGCCTGCTGTTCCACCACTGACCGAGGGCGCGCGGTCCGAGTTCTTCGCGCACGTATTCGGTGATTCGCTTCTGATCCGCGGCGGGGGAGTGCTGGGTCGAGATGACGACGGCGGTGACTTCGCGCGGATCGTTGCCGTCGTAGGTGAGGGAAACCTGAGACTTGCTGTCGGGACGCAGCCAATCGACCTTGCCGGCCTTCCGATCGTCGGCCATGCCCTTGGTCAGCTTGTGCGCGAGCAGAATCGGCAGCGGCATCATTTCCGGTGATTCATCGGTCGCGTAGCCGAACATGATCCCCTGGTCGCCTGCGCCCTGATCGCCGCTGAGGCTCGTCGCTTCGGTCACGCCCTGCGAGATTTCGTTCGACTGCTTGGTGATGAGCGAGATCACCTTCAGCGTGGTGTCGCAGAACGGCTCGGAGGCGTCGGTGTAGCCAATCTCTTTGACCGCCTGACGGACGATCTGTTCGTAATCGAGCCTGGCGTTGGTCGTGATTTCCCCGGCGAGGACCACCGTGTCGCTCTTGCACAAGGTCTCGCACGCCACGCGGCTGCGCGCGTCCTGCGAAAAACAGGCGTCGAGCACGGAGTCGGAGATGTAATCGCAGACCTTGTCGGGATGACCTTCGGACACCGATTCGGACGTGAACGTGAAACGCGACATTGATGCTCCTAACGGACAAAAAAAGACCCGCCGACTTGAGTCGCGGGTCCGGGTTCGCGACTTAGATAGATGTTCGGTTGCCAGTGAGCTGGCTGCGCGGCCCATCAAGTCGGTGAAATCGCCGCGCCCGACGAAACGCTCAACTATAGCGCAGGGAAGGGGGTGGAAGGAAGGGTCAGACAGCGGACGGGAAATACCGCGAAAACCCCAAAACCCAAGTCCCGACTCCCAAGCCCGAACGCACGAGCGTTCGGGGCGTGGGAGTGGGTGATTGGGATTTGGGGATTGTTCGTTACCAGCGGAACGTGAGCCCCGCGGTGGCGCGCCAGAAGTCGAAGCTGCCGAAATCGATGTCGAATTCGTTGTCTTCGTCTGGATCGACAAGCGATCGGAAATAGCGCACGTCGCCGCGGATGCCGACGTGATCCGACACGAAGCCCATCGCGCCCGCACCGATGTTGACGCCGAACTCGCTGTTGTTCACCTCGAACAGGGACTTGGCGCTATTGACGTTGGTCTGCAGTAGACCTGCACCGCCCGAGACATAAGGGCGGAAACCGCCGCCACGCTGACCGCCAATCGGTACGCCGAGTACCGCGTTGAGCATGAACGTGGTCGCGTTGCTGTCGTCGATGAGATCGATGTCCCCATCCCCAGCCTCGAAGAACTCAGGCGTATAGGCGAAATCGGCTTCCCATCCAAAGATGCCAGCGCCCATCCACCCGATCGTGGCACCGTACGACAGGTGCTCGTTGCCGCTGGCGTTGCCGCCGAAGCTCGTGCCGATGTTCGGTGTGAACAGCCAATCAGCGCGCGCGGTACCTGGCGCAAGGACCAGCAGAAGCGCGGCTGTCAATGCGCATTTCCTCAGCATTAACATTCCTCCTGGGCCGGAACGTAGCAATCGACATTCCGAACCCAGGAGGCGTGAGCTGAGCAACTGACAGATTTACAAGGAGTTAATGCCCGTTCTACTTCTCGACCGTGACCGTGGCCGGCTCCTGCAGTCGCACGGTCACGGGCGATCCCGACGACAGGGTGGCCGCGTTGCGCCCGCCTGTCATGACGGCCGCGGTGCCCGCGCCCGCGCCAACCGATCCGCCGATCGCCGCACCCTTCGCGCCGCCGAGAATGCCGCCGATGATCGCGCCGCCGATCGCTCCGCCGCCGATCTTCGCCGCGCTCTGCGTGCCCTGACCTTCGCCCTCACGGTAAATCGTGTCCGTGTCGATCGGCACGCGCGTCCCGTCGGCCAGCACGATCGAGGTGAAGCGAACGCCCAGACGGGCGCGATCCTTCACCTTGCCCCCGCGTTCGACGAGCGTCACCTCGCCTTGCGCCTTGGATCCGGAGGGGATGGCGACGCGGTCGCCCACCTTCACGTCACGCGTGACGTGCGCGACAACCTGATCCTCCACGCGCGCCGTCTCCGTTGTCACCGGCGTATCGACCTGCAGTCCGATCACCGCGTCGGACGGAATCACGAGGTCGACGAACAGCGGCGCAGGCGGAGCCGACGGCCGCGGCGGTTCGGGCTCGATGAGCCGGGGCGCTTCGACCGCCGGCGGCGTCAGGATCCGTTCCTGGCTCGGCGGACTCGGGGGGGCCTGCTCCCGGACAGGCGCAGGCGACGGGCGCTGGGTCCGCACGGGTGACGGTCGCTCGGGCGCGGTCCGGACCGGCGCCGCTGGAACCGGGGCCGTGGTCCGCGATACTTCGGGAGCCGGCGTGGTCGGTGCGGCTGGATCGCTGACGACGCCTTCGGACTGTTCCACTCCGGCCGGAGCGCCCGGATCGGCAGGTGCGCTCTGCGCAACCGATGCGGTGCCGGCGTCGCGCCCGCTGGTCGCGAGCCAAGCGCCGCCCGCGCCCGCGACGAGGCTGATCGCCGCTACAAAACCGAGGGTGACCTTGCTGTTCTCCATAACTGTCCGACGCTCCTCATCAGGAGGTTGAGCAAGCCCCATGCCCTGCGCCACCCTGAGTTTTGGCGCCTATTTTCTTCGATTTGCCAGGATCCAGGCGCCCTATTTCGGGGGCGTCGTCCTCAGCGCCGGGCAAGCGGCCGAGCCAACTCCCACCCGGCGTGGGAGTTGGCACCAGCGAAGTGAGTTGGAAGTTGGGAGTTGAAATCATCCAACGAACTTGTATCCCAGTCCGTGGACCGTCTGGATGTACTGCGGATGCCGCGGATTGTCTTCCAGCTTCTGGCGCAGCCACGCCACGTGTACGTCGACCGTGCGCGTCGACGGCATCGCGTTGTAACCCCACACCTCGTTGAGCAGCTCGTCGCGTGAGAGCGTGGCGCCGCGATGCTCGACGAAATAGCGCAGCAGCTTGAATTCGCGCGCCGACAGCTCCAGCGCCTGCCCGCTCTTGATCACTTCCGCGCGCCGAAAGTCGACGGCGACGTCGCCGAAACGATACGCGTCAGACGAACCCGAGGGGGGCGCCTGCCCGTGACTGCGACGGAGCAGCGCTTCGACGCGGGCGAGGAGCTCCGCCATCTCGAACGGCTTGACCAGATAGTCGTCGGCGCCGAGCTTCAATCCGACGACGCGATCCACGACCTGGCCGCGAGCCGTCAGCATCAGGATTGGCGTGTGTATGCCGCGCTGTCTGAGCGTGCGGCAGATGTCGAAGCCATTGCCGCCCGGCAACATCACGTCGAGCAATATGGCATCGAACTGGCCCGTAGTCGCCGACTGCAGTGCCGTCTGCGCGTCGCCGGCTTCCTCGACGTCATATCCTTCCGCTGCCAGGCGATCGGTGAGCGTCATGACGAGCCCGGGCTCGTCTTCGACCAGAAGCAGGCGATAGGGCACTACTGATGGGTGGGTGCGGGCGCGCCGAACTCGCTGGCGACCGGACTGGCCCTGCTCTCCAGGGCCGCCGCCGGTAGTGTAATCGTAAACGTGCTGCCGACGTCCGGACGCGAGCTCACGCTCACGCGACCGCCATGCGCGTTGACGATCCGCTGAACGAGCGAAAGGCCGAGACCATTGCCCTCGATCTGCCGGTTGACCGCGTCGGCCCCACGATAGAACGGCTCGAAGATGTGTGGCAGCTCCGACGGTGGAATGCCCGCGCCATGATCGGTCACGGTGATGCGCACGATCGGCTGGCGACGCTCTCGTGACGATTCCGCGCGGACGCCAACCCAGCGATCGGCGCCGCCGTACTTGAGGGCATTGGCAATCAGATTCTGCACTGCCGATCGCAGCGCCGCCGAATCGCCGATCACCAGCGGGAGCGCCGGGGCGATCTTCCGATCGATGACGACACCGGGATGAGCGCCGGGCATCGCGCTCTCGATCGCCGCGTCGATGATCTCCTGCACGTCGAGCGGCGCCCGCGCCGCAACGGCGCGGCCTGATTCGATGCCCGCGTATTGCAGGACGCGCTCGACCATCTCGCCCAACCGGCGCGCCTGCGTTTCGATCGTTGCGCCGTACCGCTTCACCCGATCGACGTTGCCGATGACGCCTTGTGACAGGTTCTCGCCCGCCGACCGGATCACCGCAATCGGCGTGCGCAGCTCGTGCGAGATGCCGGCGACGAATTCGATCTGTTGGCGCGCCAGACGCTGGGCCCGACGCGAGGAAGCGGCGAGGAGCGCGACGCTGATCGTGAGCAGCAGCAGAATGCCGAAGCTGATGGCGACGTTTCGCCGCCGCGCGCCGGCGACCGCGGCCTCGAGCGATCCGCTCTCGTGCTGTACGAGCAGCGTCCAACGGAAGTCGGGACGTCGACCGCCATCGCCAGGACCGCGCGCGCCGTTGCGCTGCCGGAAGGGAGGACCTGGCCCGCCGCCGCGGAAACCAAAGAACGACTCCGTGGCGTCGGCTCGCGCCACGTCAATCGGCGCACCCGGATCGGACCGGTAGATCACGTCATGCGGTTCGTCGGTCGTGACGACCGCCACGCGATACATGTCGCCGTCGGGATGCGTGAAGTGGCGCTCCGCGATTTCTGGCAGCAGTTGCTGGCGGATGAACTGCAAATCCAGCTGGACGACCGTGAACCCGAAGAGCGGCGTCACCGTTTGTGGGGTCGACGCCGAGGGGTTCACGACAAAGCTCCGCAGCGGCGCCACCAGCAGTGAATCCTCGCCGCGGAAGGCCAGGCGCCGGTCCGGCAGCTGACCAGCATTGAAGCTGGCGAGCTCCTGCTCGAGTTGCGGGCGCCACTTCTCGAGAATGGAAGGCCAGGCGCTCGCCGTAAACGCGCGGGAATCGCCGTCCCAGCGTCTCAGGCGAAGGCGGCCGTCTTCAGCGTCGATCAGGTAGGTGTTGGTAACGATCTGGGGGTGCGCCGCCGTATTTACCCATGTGTCGTACGTCTCGGAGTAGCGATCCGACGATCCCTCTCGCGCCGTGAACGGGCCAACCTGGAGCGCCAAAAAGGCACGCCCGATTTCAAGGTCGAACTCGTCGCGAAACTGCGCGGCGGCAATGCGCAGGTTGCGTTGCATCCGATCGCGTTCGGCGGCGCTCACCTGACCGACCCAGCGGTACTGCAGCACCGCGAGGGCTGGGAGCAGTATCAGCAGGACGACGGTGACGAGGGTCAGACCGGACGGCCGTCGCACGATCACGGCTGGAGTGTAACACGCGTGAAATTCCTGTAAAACGCTGAAGCGCAAGGTTTTACATTCTTAACAAAGTCTTTGCTCACGCTTAACCTGCGACGTGGACGAGGAACCGAATAATGGGTTGCATGAACGGGGCACGACTCGTGTGCGCGGCAGCGGCCGCGCTGGCCATGGCGACCGTCGGCAACATCGGTGCGGGCGCGCAGACGCTGGACACCGCCAAGGGCGCATCGCTGATGGCCGATGCGCGGAAGGCAATCGGCGGCGAGGACAAGCTCGCAGCCGTCAAGCGCGTACAGGCCAACGGCACCTTCAAGCGTGCGGCCGGCAACAACACGCTCGAGGGCGATTTCGATATCTCCATCGAGTCGCCGGACAAGTACCGCCTTCATGAGGAGTCCGGTACGGCGGGCGGACCGATCGCCGAGCGGACGCAGATCCTCAACGGCAACGACGTCATCGACGACGTGAGCGGCACCAACGGCGGGTTCTTTCCTGGCGGCGGCGGTCGCGGAGGATTTCGTGGCGGTGGTGGCGGCGGCGGTGGGCGCGATGGCGGCGGTGGTGGCGGGTTCGGCGACGGACGACGCGGTCGCTTCGGCGACGGCGGGAACAACAGCGGCCAGAACCCCGCGGGTCCAGCGGCAGGCGGCCAGGCACAGGGCCAACCACAGATCGATCCCGAGCGTCTCAGAGAAGCGCAGCGACGCCAGCGTCAGACCGATCTCTCCCGCTATCTGCTCGCGTGGCTGCTGTCGACCGATCAGCCCGCGGCGTGGATCGGAACGGCGCAGTCCCCGGACGGCAACGCGGATGTTCTGCAGGTGACGCCGCAAAACGGTGTGCCTATGCGGCTCTTCCTCGACACGAGCACGCACATGCCGCTGATGATCACGTGGGAAGCCGGTGGCGGGGGTCGCTTCGGCTTCGGTGGCGGCGGCGGACGCCGTGGCGACGCTGCTCCCGCGGGTGCACCGGCCGATAACCCGGCTGCCGCAGGCGATCAAGGTGCGCGGCAGGGTGGTCGGCGCGGCGGTGGGCAACCGATCACCAACGAGCTTCATCTAAGCGAGTACAAGGCCGTCAGCGGGATCAAGCTGCCGCACCTGATTACGCGCAGCGTCAACGGTCAGACCGCCGAAGAGATGACGGTCAAGAGCTACAAGATCAATCCCAACTTCAAGGCGAACACGTTCACCAAATGAGACGCGTATTCCTCGCTCTGCTCGCGCTGCTGCTGACGGCGGCGCCGATGGCCGCGCAGAGCGCCAATCAGGCGCAGCTGCGGATGGTCATCATCGATGAAACGGGTGCCGGTATCCCCGCCGCCGCGATCGCCGTCACGCCCGCCAACGGCGCGGCGGTGACGGCGATGGCCGACGATCGCGGTCTGGTCACCGTATCCGGGTTGCCGGTTGGTCCGGTGCAGCTGCACGTCGAGTTCTCGGGATTCGCGACCTTCGACCAGACGGTCACGCTTCGTCGCGGCGCCAACAACCAGACGGTCACGCTGAAGATTGCCGGCCTCCAGGAAGAGGTCGTCGTCAACGATACGAGCGGAATCCTCGACGATCGCAGCGGCAATTCGATGACGACGACGCTCGAGGAGAGCGAGATCGCCGAGCTCCCCGACGATCCGGACGAACTGCAGTCGGTGCTCGAGCAGATGGCCGGGGGCGCCGGCGCCGTGTTCCAGGTCAATGGCTTCCGTGGCGGCCGCTTGCCGTCGCGCGACGAGATTCGGCAGATCCGGTTCCGCACCAATTCGTTCGCCGCGGACAATCATGACGCCGGCCGCGTCTACGTCGAGATCATCACGCGTCCCAACGTGCGCGAATGGAGTGGCAACGCCAACATGGGGCTGCGCAGCGACGTCCTGAACGCGCGCAATTCCTTTGCGGCCACCAAAACGCCGGAGTCGATCAACCGATTCAACACGGGTTTGCGTGGCCCACTCGTCACCGGCAAGACGGCCCTGCGCTTCAACGTCGACGGCAACCGATCGACCGAGTCGGACACGATCTTCGCCGTCGACGAGAACGGCCAACGGGTTGGGACCGAGTTCCGGCGTCCATCGGATCGAACCAACGTAATGGTCGGTGTCGAACACGCGCTCACGAAAAGTCAGACGCTGCGGCTCGAGTACAGGAACGGCGCCAACAACAGTCACAACCTTGGCGTCGGGGGATTCAACCTGCTCGAACGCGCCTACGAGCGCAGCTCCGACGAACATCAGTTCCGCGCGCAGATCCAGGGGCTGGTCGGCAAGCAGACGCTGAACGAGCTTCGCTTTCAGTACCGGTCGACGAGCAACGAATCGACGTCGCTCTCGGACACGCCCACGGTGATCGTGCTCGACGCGTTCAGCCGCGGCGGCGCCGGCGTCAACAGCCGTGGATCCAATCGCACGTTCGAGCTGGCCGACAACCTCGATTTCAACGTCGGGCGCAAGCATGCGATGCGCGCCGGATTCCTGCTTCAGGGCGGCCAGTACTCCAACTTCGACGCGCGCAACGCCAACGGCACGTTCACCTTCAGCACCCTCGACGCGTTCGCCACCGGCCGTCCCACTCAGTACACGCAGCGCATCGGCCAGGTGAACACGAAGTTCGGCAACTACGATCTCGGCATCTACTGGCAGGACGATGTGCGGGTGAACAAGTGGTTCTCCTACAGCCTCGGCGTGCGGCAGGAGATGCAATCGCACATCGGCGACAAGCTGAATCCGATGCCGCGCCTCGGCTTCACCTGGAATCCGTTCAGCAAGACCGCGGTGCGCGGCGGCTACGGCATGTTCTACGACTGGTACGACACGAACCTCTACGACCAGACGCTCCGCGTGAACGGCATTGCGCAGCGCGATCTGCTGATCCTGTTCCCTGGCTATCCGGATCCCTTCGCCGGAACGACAGCCGTGGTCCTGCCTGGCGGTCGCGTGCAGTCGGCGGCCGATCTGCAGCTGCCCTTCGAGCATCAGGCGTCGATTGGCGTCGAGCAGCAGATTACGCCGAACCTCACGCTGCAGACCTCATATCTGATGCTGCGCGGCCGCAACCAGCTTCGCTCGCGCAACCTGAACGCGCCCGATGCGTTCGGCGTGCGGCCGGAGCCGACCGTCGGCACCGTCACACAGATCGAGTCCACCGGTCGCTCGCAGACCGACCGCCTCACCGTCCAGGCGAACTACCGCATGCCGCAGCGGCGCATCTTCATGGGCGCGAACTACACGCTGGGCAGCGTGAAGAATTACGCCGACAACCCGCTGCAGCTTCCGGCGAACAGTCTCAATCCGGATGCCGAGTGGGCCCCGTCGTCGCAGGACGTCCGTCACCGCGTGAACGCGATGATCAATTTCCCGATTGCCGGCGGCTTCCGGCTGAACACGCAAGCCAACGCGCAGTCGGCGGCGCCGTTCACGATCACCACCGGCCGTGACGACAACCAGGACGGCGTCGTCAACGATCGTCCGTTGGGCGTCGGGCGCAACAGCGAGCGCGGCTCGGCGCGGTTCGACATGAGCATGCGCTTCAGCAAGTCGGTCGGCTTCGGGGGTGTGCGGCAGAACGGTCAGGGCGGTGGACAAGGCGGACGACAAGGCGGACGACAGGGCGGCGGCCAGGGTGGCGGTCGCGGTCAGGGTGGCGGTGGACGCGGGCAAGGTCAGGGCGCCGGCGGTCAGGGTGGCGGCGGCGGTCAGGGCGGTGGTCAGTTCGCGCAGTTCGCGGCGGGTGGTGCTCCGCAGGGTGGTCCTCCTCCGGGTGCACCCGTGCAGGGCGGTCCTGGCGGACCTGGTGGTGCAGGCGGCCCTGGTGGTCCCGGCGGGCCTGGCGGCGGCGGCGGTGGCGGTGGCTTTTTCGGCGACGGCAGCAATCAGCGCTTCTCCGTCGAGTTCTACGTGCAGGGGAACAACATCTTCAATCGGACGAACTTCCTCAACTACAGCGGC
>Ga0081539_10004526_pt1 | contig 15268 bp, 11 predicted proteins | sample TabmetS4T2R2_FD_71023 | JGI IMG/M metagenome (GOLD analysis project Ga0081539, IMG submission 71023) | Tabebuia heterophylla rhizosphere microbial communities from the University of Puerto Rico - S4T2R2 | ecosystem: Host-associated > Plants > Roots > Rhizosphere ...
CCCTCGAGCTCGCCTTAGACTTCCTACAAAGAAAATCTTTGACAGGATCTACATGATGTAATCCTGCTATCATGTGAACCAATGCTCTACTTGTCGCAGGTGTTAGGTCGGCCGATACGCGACCTCGAAGGTGAACGTGTGGCGACCGTGAAGGATGTTATCGTCCGCCTCGGCGCCGACGATCATCCGCCGGTCACGGGCCTCGTCGCGCGTTATCGTCGCCGTGATTTCTTTCTTCCGAGATGGCGCATCACCCAGTTGAATAAACATGGCGTGCGCTTGAACTCTGACATTCTTGACTTACGACCGTTCGTGCGTCGTGAAAGTGAAGTCCTGCTTGCGCGCGACGTGCTCGATAAGCAACTCATCGACGTCGATGGCAAGCGAGTGGTTCGCGTCAACGATGTTCAGATCATCGAGGCTGCCGGCGAATATCGGGTGACGGGCGCCGACGTCAGTCTTCAGGGACTCTGGCGGCGACTTGCGCCGCCTGGATTTGTAGGGACAAAGAAACCCGTAGAAGTACTCGATTGGGCTGATGTCGGATATCTCGCGACAGATGCAGCTACGGTCCAGTTGAAGTCGTCGAGCGATAAGCTTGCTCGCCTGCACCCGGTCGAGATCGCTCGTCTCGCGGAGGCGCTTTCATATCATCACGGATCCGAAGTCGTCGAATCTCTCGACGATGAAACCGCGGCTGAAACACTGGAAGAGATGCCGGCTGAAAGCCAGGCCAGAATACTCGGAGACATGGACCAGGAGCGCGCCGCCGACATTCTCGAGTGGATGTCGCCGGACGAAGCCGCCGACGTGCTCGGAGACCTGCCGGAAGAGAAGGCGGAAGAGCTGCTCGGCCTGATGGAACACGAGGAGCAGGCCGACGTCGCGGAACTGCTTCCTTACGAAGACGACACGGCGGGCGGCTTGATGACGACGGAGTTTGTCACGCTGCCGCGCCAACTGACCGTGGGCGAGGCGCTCGCGCGGCTGCGCGAAATGGCCGAAACGCCAAACATGATTTACTACCTCTACGTCGTCGAGGAAGAGCACTCCTGGAAGCTGTGTGGCGTTATTGCTTTGCGCAGTTTGATTCTCGCCGACCCGTCGATGCCGCTCGAAGACGTGATGCGCACGGACATTCAAAGTGCCGAGCCGCAGGAGCCGGCGCGCGAAGTCGCGCAGCGGATCGCGGAATATAACTTGCTCGCGCTTCCCGTGGTTGATGAGTCAGGAGATATACTCGGCATCATCACGGTAGACGACGCGATGGAGATCCTTTTGCCGAAAGACTGGCGGCAGCGTCTGCCGCGTTTACTTGGTTGAGCGCACCACGACCTGAGAAATGAAGGACGGAGAACCTCCAAGTGGCCGAATCACGAGCGGCAGTGCGAGCTGCGGGACGCCGTTTAATGCGGCGCGGAGCCCACGGTGTGCGCCGCACGGTGGCGCGGCGCGGCCGGCTGCTCGCGTTGCTGGCGATTCTCGGTCCCGGCATGATCACCGCCAACGCCGGCAATGACGCGGGCGGCATCGCCACCTTCGCCTCAGTCGGCGCGGAGTTTGGTTATTCCCTCCTCTGGATTCTCATTCCCATTGCAATCAGTCTCGGCGTCGTCCAGGAGATGTGCGCGCGCATGGGCGCCGTCACGGGAAAAGGCCTCGCCGATCTGATTCGCGAACGCTTCGGCGTGCGTTGGACGGCGCTCATCATGCTCTCGCTCCTGATCGCCAACGCCGGTGTGACTGTCTCAGAATTCGTCGGGATTGCTGCGGCCGCGGAACTGTTTGGCGTTTCGCGCTTCGTCGCCGTGCCGCTGGCCGCAATTCTCGTGTGGTGGCTGGTGGCGAAAGGCTCGTACAAGAAAGTCGAAAAGGCGTTTCTGCTGATGTCGCTCGTCTTTCTCGGCTACATCATTTCGGCTTTTCTGTCGCGACCTGCCTGGAGCGCCGTTGGCATTGGCCTGGTGAAGCCAACCTTGCGGCTCGAACACGCCTTCATCTTCACGCTGGTGGCGGTGATCGGCACGACCATCTCGCCGTACATGCAGGTCTACGTGCAATCGTCAGTCGTCGAAAAGGGCGTCACTTCCGACAACTACAACGCGACGAAGACCGACGTCTGGGTGGGAACGATCTTCGCGATCCTGATCGTGTTCTTCATCATCATTTCGACGGCGGCAACGTTGCACAAAGCCGGGGTTCAAATTGTGACCGCGGCTGACGCCGCGCGCGCGTTGCGCCCACTCGCCGGACGCTACGCCGAATCGCTTTTCGGCCTCGGCTTGTTCGGGGCATCGATGCTGGCGGCCGGCGTGTTGCCGCTGGCGACGGCGTACTCGATCAGCGAAGCGCTCGGGTTTGAGAAAGGCGTCTCGCGTACTTTTCGCGAGGCGCCGATCTTTCTCGGCACGTTTACGTTTCTGGTGGCGGTCGGAGCGGCGATTGCCGTCATCCCCAACCTGCCGTTGTTTCGCGTGCTGCTAGTGACGCAGGTAATCAACGGCCTGCTGCTGCCGTTCGTGCTGTTTGCGATTCTAAAGCTGGTGAACAATCGCGAGTTGATGGGCACGCAAGTCAATGGGCCAGTCTACAACCTCGCGGCGTGGCTGACCGCGATTATCGTGACCGCCCTGTCGGTCCTTTATATACTCATGACAATTTTCCCGGGGTCCGTGCGTTTGTGATAAAAATAGCCCGGTGTCGCGCCCTCGTTTCACAAATAAGCTGATCATTTTCCTGGTCGCGCTGGTCGCTGCGCTGCTCGCGATGTACCTGTTCTGGTCGTTCGAGGGGACGATCAGAACGCTGCTCGATCACCGCATGGGCGCGAGCCCATCGCCTTCGGCAGGAACGATCGTCAACGCAGTCAAGTTACTGCTCATCGGTATTCTGGCGTACCTCTTCGTTCGAGCGCTGAATTTCCTCTTCTTCGCGCTCGCGTTCCGGCTGAAACGCATTGATGCTCCCACGCTGATCCGCAACATCTTCACGATCGTCGTCTTCACGATCCTGTTCCTAATCGCGTTCACGTTTTTATTTCCGGACGTCCCGCTCGGCTCGCTGTTCACCACCTCCGCGATCTTCGGTGTCATTCTCGGTCTCGCGCTCCAGGACACGCTCGGCAACTTCTTCGCCGGCATCTCGCTGCAAGCGGACCGGCCATTTCAGGTAGGCGACGTGATCGTCGTGGGCGCCGAACGCCACACGGGCGTCGTCGAAGGGATTAGCTGGCGCGCTATCAAGATTCGCACGTTTCAGAATCACGTGGTGCTGATCGCCAACAGCAACGCCGCACGGGCGCCGATTGAGGTTTGCCCGCGAGAGAACCTGAATGCGCGGCTCGTCTTTTTTAATACGTTGTATTCCGACTCGCCCGCGAAGACGATCCACGTGGTCCGCGAAGCCGTGCGCGAGGCGGAAAACGTCTCCACGCGCGTGCCGCCAATCGTCAGAATCAGAAACCTCGGTGACAACGGCGTCGATTATGAGGTGAAGTACTGGCTCGAAGACTACGCCAAGTACAACGACACTGACGCGCTGGTGCGACAACGCATCTGGTACGCGTTTCGTCGTGCCGGTTTGAACTTCGCCTTCCCGACGCGAACGCTGCACGTCGAACGCCGCGGCTCACTGGTACAACGGGATGGCGATGGCGGCGCCGTCGTCGAACGTCTTTCGGCCGTCGATATCTTCGCGCCGTTATCGGTTGAAGAAACCGGCATGCTGGCGCAGGCGGCTGTCCGCCACATCTTTGCGCCGGGTGAGATGGTTATCCGGGCGGGTGACCCCGGCTCGTCGATGTTCGTGGTTCATAACGGCAAGGTGCGCGTGCAGGTCAACGACAACGGGCGCCCGCGAACCGTGGCCACGCTCAACGAGGGCGACTTCTTCGGGGAAATGGCGTTATTTACCGGAGAGCCCCGGACGGCTAACGTGGTGGCGCTCGAGGAAACTGAAGTCCTCGAGATCGGCCACGCTGCCATGAAACGCGTCTTCGACACCAACCCTGATCTGGTCGAATCGCTCAGCTTCATCATCGCGGAACGGCGGCAGGGTCTCGCCTCACCAGCCGATGCCTCTGCGCCCGCGACCGACTCTTCGGCGGGCCTGCTGTCTGCCATCAAGCGCTTTTTCGGCCTATAAAACCGCGATTTTCCGGCCGCCAAAATACGATTAGCCGCACTCCAATCCGTGTGAGAATGAGCATCTCCTCACCTACTTGACAAGAATACACTCAACCTTTATTATGCGGCTACGCTCAGCTAGAAAGACTGAGCTACCCCATACAAGGAATAAAGGAGGAGATTCGCGTTATGAGTATTGTTCGTTATGACCCCTTTCGGGACCTGCGGACCCTGCAGGAAGAAGTAAACCGGCTCTTCTCGAGCAATCTAAGCCGCTCGTTTGGCGACGAGGGCATCGGCCGCGGCGCCTGGGCGCCCAGCGTCGACATTTATGAGAACAAGGACCAGATCGTGCTCGAAGCCGAATTGCCGGGCATGAAGCAGGAAGAGTTTGACCTGTCGATTGAAAACAACGTCATCACCCTGCGTGGCGAGCGCAAGTTTGAGAAGACAGACGAAACCGATAACTACCATCGAGTCGAGCGCTCGTACGGTTCGTTCACCCGGTCTTTCACGCTGCCTCAAACCGTCTCCGCGGAAGGCGCGACAGCCGAATACAACAACGGCGTCCTGCGCGTGACGTTGCCGAAACGCGAGGAGACCAAAGCTCGTCGCATCGAGGTGAAAGGCATGGAGGGCGAAAGTTCTCCGAAGACGATCGAAACGACCGCGCAATCCGGCAGGAGCAAAGAAGCCTCAGCCGGACGGTAAAATTTTTCGGGCGGCACATCGCGGACGGGCTCGTCGCAGTTTGGGATGCGAACAACCGAGCCCGTTCGGCTCTTTTTAGTAGGTTTTATTCAGATGCGTTTAGACAAATTCACCCTGCGAGGGCAGGAAGCAATCCAGTCAGCCATCGAACTGGCTGAACGAAATCAACACCAACAGGTCGAACCAGAGCACCTGCTCATCGCGATGCTCGATCAGCCTGAAGGTATTGTCAGACCGGTACTGGGAAAACTGGGCGCTAACGTCGCTGTCATTCTTAACGACACGCAGGCGGCGGTCGCGCGCTTTCCGCGCGTGCAAGGCGGCCAGCAGTATTTCAGCCCGCGCCTGAGCCAGGTTTTCACTGCGGCGCAACAGCAGGCAGACAAGATGCAGGACGAATTTATTTCGACTGAGCATCTGCTGCTCGCGATCGTCGATGACAAAGACGGCGAAGCGGGAAAGATCCTGCGCCAGCACGGCGTCAAAAAAGACGATCTGTCCAAAGTGATCGAACAGATGCGCGGCGGTACTCGCATCACCGATCAGAACGCCGAACAGAATTACCAGGCGCTTTCGAAATACGCGCGCGATCTCACCGAAGCCGCGCGCAAAGGGAAACTCGATCCCGTCATCGGCCGCGACGACGAGATTCGCCGCACGATTCAAGTTCTTTCGCGGCGCACCAAGAACAATCCCGTATTGATTGGCGAACCCGGCGTCGGCAAAACAGCGATTGTCGAAGGCCTGGCCCAACGAATCGTTTCCGGCGACGTGCCGGAGACGTTGCGCAATAAACGTCTGGTCGCGCTCGATCTCGGCTCGATGCTGGCCGGCGCGAAGTATCGCGGTGAGTTTGAAGACCGGCTGAAAGCGGTCTTGAAAGAGATCGAGAACGCGCAGGGTCAGATCATTCTGTTTATCGACGAGCTGCACACGCTGGTCGGCGCGGGCGCTGCGGAAGGCGCGATCGATGCGTCGAACATGTTGAAGCCCGCTTTGGCTCGTGGCGAATTGCGCTGCGTCGGCGCGACTACACTCAACGAATACAAGAAACACATCGAAAAGGACGCGGCCCTCGAACGGCGTTTCCAGGTCGTGTTTGTTGGCGAACCGACAGTCGAGGACACGATCGCCATTCTGCGTGGCTTGAAAGAGCGCTACGAAGTCCACCACGGAGTGCGGATCAAAGACTCCGCGATCGTTGCTGCGGCCACGCTTTCGAACCGCTACATCACGGATCGTTTCCTGCCGGACAAAGCCATCGACCTGATCGACGAAGCTGCGTCGCGGCTAAGAATCGAGATCGATTCATTGCCGCAGGAGATCGATCAGCTCGAACGCGAGATCATTCAGCTCGAAATCGAGCGCCAGGCGTTGCAACGCGAAGAAGACGAGAAGTCGAAGGCGCGCCTGAAAGAAATCGAACAGCGCATCGCCGATCTGAAAGAAAAATCGTCGGGCATGAAAGCGAAGTGGCAGTCGGAGAAAGAAGCCATCGACCACATGCGCACGGCGAAAGCCGAGCTCGAACAACTCCGGCTACAGCTCGACCAGGCGCGCAACGCGGGGGATCTCGCGCGCGCTTCGGAAATTCAGTACGGCAAAATTCCGGAGCTCGAGCGCAAACTCAAGGCAGAGCAGGACAGGCTCGCAGGCTTTCAGCAGGACGGCGTGATGCTGAAAGAAGAAGTTGACGAAGAAGACGTCGCGGAAGTCGTCGCCAAGTGGACGGGGATTCCGGTTTCGCGAATGCTCGAAGGCGAGATGCAGAAGCTGATCACGATGGAAGAACGTCTTGGCCATCGCGTGATCGGACAGGAAGAGGCACTGACGGCGGTCGCGAATGCGGTCAGACGCGCGCGCGCCGGGTTGCAGGATCCGAACCGGCCGATCGGCTCGTTCATCTTTCTCGGTCCGACCGGTGTCGGCAAGACCGAAACGGCGCGGGCCCTCGCGGAGTTCTTGTTTGACGACGAGCGCGCCATGATCCGGCTCGACATGTCGGAGTACATGGAGAAGCACGCGGTTGCCCGCATGATCGGCGCGCCGCCGGGATACGTCGGTTACGAGGAAGGCGGGCAGCTCACCGAAGCAGTTCGTCGGCGTCCGTATTCAGTGATTTTATTCGACGAGATCGAAAAGGCGCATTCCGACGTCTTCAACGTGCTGCTGCAAATTCTCGACGACGGACGCCTGACCGATTCGAAGGGCCGCACGGTAGACTTCAAAAACACCGTGCTGATCATGACCTCGAACCTCGGCTCGCGTGAGATTCAGTCAGTGCAGGATGACGAGAAACAGGTGCGCGAAGCGGTGCTACAGGAACTGCGCCTGCACTTCAAACCGGAGTTTCTAAATCGCATTGACGACATCGTCATCTTCCATCAACTCTCACGCAAACAGGTCGGGAAGATCATCGACGTGCAACTCGAACGCCTGCGCGCGATGCTCGCCGAGCGCAACGTGACGCTGGAGCTCGATAATTCCGCGAAGGAATTGCTGATGCGCGAGGGTTACGATCCGACTTACGGCGCGCGGCCTTTGAAACGTGCGATTCAGTCGTACATTCAAAACCCGCTGGCGGTGAAGCTGCTGCAAGGCGAAATACAGCCGGGCCAGACGGTGCACGTGTCGGCGAAAGGCGATCAGATGGAGTTCAAAACGGACCAGGCATTTGCTACGGCGTAATTTGGGGGAGAGAAAGAACTATGTCACAGTGGAATCCGTTGCAGGATTTGATGGTGTTGCAGGACAGAATGAATCGGCTCTTCGAGGACGCCACGCAACGGCGCACTCAAACAGGCGGCGAAGGCGGCGACGAGTTTGAGCGCGCGGATTGGACGCCGGCCGCGGACATTTACGAAACTGAAACCGGCTACTCGATCGCGATCGATCTACCCGGTATCAAGCGCGAAGCACTCGAGATCGATATCGACGACAATCGTTTGCTCATTAAAGGCACGCGCATCGTCGAAGAAGCGCAAGCTCGCCGCAGCGAAAGACCGCGCGGCCGGTTCGTGCGTACTTTTACCGTCCCGACTTCGGTGGACCAGGGCCGGATCGGAGCGGAGTACAAGGACGGGGTACTGCAGATTCGCCTGCCGAAGCGCGCTGAGCAGAAGGCGCAGAAAATCGAAGTTAAGATATCATGAAGGACCAGCAAAGAGCGGACATGGGTGACGAGCAAAACGAACTACGCGTTACTGATCGCCGTCGCATTTATCTGGACCAGGACGGAGCCGAACACGTGAACGCGGAAGCTGAAACGCCAAATCTGAAACCCTCCTACGTGGAGGAACTCGAAGCACGAACGAAAGCGGCTGAAAAGCAGGTGCAGGAAGTGCAGGCGCGTTTCGATCAGTTGCGGCAGCAGTTGCAACGTGAAACTGATGAAACGCGACAACGGCTGAATCGTGCGGCTGACGAACGGGCCGCGGCAAGCAAAGCGAAGTTCGTCGAATCGCTTTTGCCTGTGATGGATGATCTCGAACGCGCGATCGACGCCGCTGCGAAAGAAGGCTCGAACGAGGCAATCTTGCAAGGTGTCCGCGGCATCGCGAACCGGTTTCAGGGTGCGTTGACGAGTGCGGGTGTCGAGGCGATTGCTTCCGTTGGTGAGCCGTTCAATCCGGAGTTGCACGAAGCGGTCGATACTGAAGAAACGGATCCCGAGATGGACGGAATCGTGGTTGACGAATACAGCCGCGGCTTTCGCATGGGCGATCGCTTGCTGCGCCCGGCGCGCGTGAAAGTCGGTCGCGGGCCGGAACAGGCAAGACGAGCTGGTGAAGAGTAAAACGGATAAGGAGAGAGACGAGAGTGCCGGCAAAAGACCTGAAGTTTAGAGAAGAAGCTCGCAACGCGATGCTTCAAGGTGTGGATACGCTCGCGAATGTGGTGCGCGTGACGCTGGGACCGAAGGGACGCAACGTGATCCTTGGCAAGAAATTCGGCCCGCCCGTGATCACGAAAGATGGCGTCACGGTCGCGAAAGAGATCGAATTAAAAGACAAGTATCAGAACATGGGCGCGCAAATGGTGCGCGAGGTCGCCATCAAAACCAACGATAAAGCCGGCGACGGCACGACCACGGCCACTGTGCTCGCGCAGGCAATTTTTCGCGAGGGCGTGAAGAACGTTGCCGCCGGTGCGAACCCAATGGCCCTGCAGCGCGGTATTCAACTCGCCACCGAACAGGTCGTGGCCGAGCTCGAGCGCATGTCGAAGAAAGTAAAAGGCAAGGAAGAACTCGCCAACGTCGCTACCGTTTCGGCGAACAACGATCGTTACATCGGCGAGCTTATTTCGGAAGCGATGGAAAGCGTCGGTAAAGATGGCGTCGTCACCGTCGAAGAATCGAAGACGCTGCAAACCGAGCTGGATATCGTGGAAGGAATGCAATTTGATCGGGGCTACCTGTCGCCGTACTTCATCACGAACCCGGATCGCATGGAAGCGATCCTCGACGAGCCTTACATCCTGCTTTACGAGAAGAAGATCTCCGCCATGCGAGATCTGATTCCGTTGTTGGAACAAACTGCGGGTGCCGGACGAGCGTTGCTGATCATAGCCGAAGACATCGAAGGCGATGCGCTGGCGACACTGGTCGTCAATCGACTGCGCGGCACGATCAAAGTGTGCGCCGTGAAAGCTCCCGCGTTTGGCGATCGCCGTAAAGCGATCCTCGAAGACCTCGCGGTGCTTACCGGCGGCAAAGTGATCACCGAAGATCTCGGCATCAAACTCGAAGGCGTCACGCTCGCGGATCTCGGCACCGCCAAGCGTGTCATTGTCGACAAGGAGTCAACGACGATTGTCGAAGGCGGTGGCGACCGCCGAGCGATTCAGGGCCGGGTGGCGACGATTCGCCGGCAGATCGAAGAAAGCACGTCCGATTACGATCGCGAGAAACTCCAGGAGCGACTGGCGAAGCTCGCGGGCGGAGTGGCGGTCGTGAAAGTCGGTGCGCCGACAGAAACCGTGATGAAAGAGATCAAGATGCGCGTCGAAGATGCGCTCAACGCAACCAAAGCCGCGGCGCAGGAAGGTATCGTCGTCGGTGGCGGAGTCGCGCTGCTGCGCGCTTCGAAGGTGCTCGACAATCACCACGCGGAAGAAGCTGACGTCCAAACGGGGGTCAAGATTGTCCGCCGCGCGCTGCAAGAGCCGCTGCGCCGCATTGCCGAGAACGCCGGCATCGACGGCGCGATCGTCGCCGGTGAAGTCGAACAGTTGAAAGGAAACAGAGGTCTGAACGCCGTCACTGGTGAGTATGAAGACCTGTCGGCTGCGGGCATCATCGACCCGACGAAAGTCGTACGCACCGCCCTGCAAAACGCTGCGTCGATCGCGGGCCTGTTGTTGACCACCGACGCCGCTGTTACCGAACTACCGGAAAAGAAGAAACCCGCCCCACCAATGCCAGGAGGCGATGACTACGATTACTGACGACTTCACTTCCTGACATTTCTGCACGGTCGAGACCGTAACTCGCGGCAGGAGAATTGCTAGAACATGCCTGCCGCAGTTAGTTATTGCATCGAAACGCAACGGCGCTTATGCTGGCGACATCCAACGCTGTACGTTGGATCGGTCAACGTTGTTTGAAAGTTGAGCAGTACCGTCGCAAACGGAATTGAAAACGAATCTCGTTGGCCGCGGCGGTCGTAAGAGAGAATTATGGTTGATTTAGGTTCATACAAAGATAAGTTTGGCGACAGTGGACAGCGCATCCTGGAGCACGCGCTGGATGAGTCGCGGCGTCGTGACCAGAACTTCGTCTCGGTCGAACATATTCTGCAGGCTTTGACTGTCGAAGAGCCGGACATGTTCAACTCCGCGATGCGCGAGCTGTCGTTGGATCCGGTGGTCGTGAAGATGGCCATCGAGAAAAGATTAACTAACAGCCGGCAACAGCACGTTGGCAAAGGATTCCGCATCGGACCCGACACCACCGATCTGTTCAAGCGAGCGATGGAGCGCGCGAGAACTCAGGGGCGCAAAGTAATCGAGGCGACTGACATCTTCGAGGCCCTCAGCAGTCACGACGGTTTGTTCGTTGAAGTTTTGCGCACCATGGGTGCGAATCCCGAAGCAGTGCAGGAAAACGTGCGCGCGCAAGTGCAAAAACGCGAACAGGAAGAAGAGCTGAATCGAAAGAAGTTCGAGCTCCCGCCGTATCTGAAGCACTTCGGCGTTTCACTCAACCGGCTCGCACGCCAGGACAAAATTCCACCAACAATCGGAAGAGAAAAAGAGATCCAGCAGATCATCGAGATCCTCTGCCATCGCGAGCGCGCGAATTCGCCGATGCTCGTCGGCGAGCCGGGCGTCGGCAAAACGGCGGTAATCGAAGGTCTCGCGCGTTTGATCGAATTGGAACCGCACAAGGTTCCGGCGCGTCTGCGCAACTCTCACGTCGTGCAGTTGCAAATGGGCGGCATCGTTGCCGGCACCATGCTGCGCGGCATGTTTGAAGAACGAATCAAAGGCATCATCGACGAAGTCAAAGAACGCGACAACCTGATCCTGTTCATCGACGAAGCCCATACGATAATCGGCGCGGGCGCGGCGTTGGGAACGTCGTCCGACGCAGCGAACATGTTCAAGTCCGCACTCGCGCGCGGCGAGATGCGCATCATCGGCGCCACTACACTTTCAGAGTACAAAGAGTACATCGCGGAAGACGAAGCTTTGGCGCGTCGCTTCCGGCTCGTGAAGGTGGTCGAACCTTCGATCACCGAGACGCGCGAGATCCTGCTCGGACTGCGCTCACGTTTGGAGAAGAACTACTCCGTCAAGATCTCTGACGCCGCCATCAACATGGCGCTGGAGATGGCCCCGAAGTACATCCGCAACCTGCACCTGCCTGACAAAGCCATCGGCTGGCTCGACACGGCGGCGGTCAAAGTTGAAATCAACGAACCCCAGAAGATGACGGTGCAACCGGAACACATCATCGACGTCATCTCGCAGGAGTCGCGCATTCCGCGCGACATGATCTTCCGCGACACCAGCGATCGGTTCGCGACGGTAGAGGGGATGCTGGGACGCCGCGTGATTGGTCAGAAAGAAGCGATCAAAGCGGTCGCGCAGCGGCTGCGGTTAAACAAGGGTCCGCTGAAAGAGTCGCACTACAAGCCTGACGGCGTGCTCCTGTTTCTTGGCCCAACCGGCGTCGGCAAAACGGAGCTGGCAAAAGCTGTCGCCGAATTCATGTTCGGCGACGAGGAGAAGATGGTGCGCATCGATATGTCCGAGTACAGCGACGGCACAGTGAGTGTCGAGAAGCTGATCGGCATGCCGCGCGGCATCGTCGGTTCAGAACGCGGCGGCATTCTTACCGAACAGCTCCGCGAGAACCCGTACACCGTGTTACTGCTCGACGAAGTCGAGAAAGCGTCGCCTTACCTGATGAACCTGTTCCTGCAGGCATTCGATGAAGGCTGGCTGACCGACGGCCGCGGCAAGAAGGTTTACCTGTCTGACGCAATCATCATCATGACGTCGAATCTCGGCTCCGAAAGCTTCAAGCGTTTTGAAAAGCCTTTGGGCTTCGGCACCAAGACTGCGTCGGACGTCCGCGCCGTCAAGAACGAAGTGATGAAGGCTGCGGAGCAACGTTTCTCGCCGGAGTTTCGCAATCGTATCGACGAGATCGTGGTGTTCTCGCCGTTGACGATGGACGAGGTGCGCCAGATCGCGAGGCTCTATCTCGACAAGGTGCGCCGCCAAATGGAGCGTCAGGGCAAGGCGGTGGAAATCACGGAGGCGGCAATCAACAAGCTGACGCAAGACGGTTATAGCACCGCTTACGGCGCGCGGTTCCTCAAGCGTCATATCGACGAGAAGGTGAAACTCCCGATCACCGGGATGTGGAAGCTTTCATCGCGCTTCACCGTTGACGTTGAAGACGGCGAAGTTCTCGTGAAGCCGGAAGGCGGCGGTAATCCGGGGCTCAATTAATCGAGTTGAAATTCGTTAGGTTCCTCCTGCTACAGGTACTCTTGGTCTTCGGGCTCGGTGTTTCGTCCTTGGCGCAAACACCCAGCCCGAGCCCTGCTTCTGCTCCTCCCGTCACGATTGACGAAAAGTCGCAAAAGATAATCGACCAGGCAATCACGGCACTCGGCGGACAAGCCTATGTGAACGTGCAAAACGTCGTCGGCCGGGGCTTCTACAGCGAGTTCAAAGAAGGCGTGGCCCAGGTACCTTCCAAGTTTGTCGACTATCTCGTTTATCCGAATCGCGAACGCACGGAGTTCACGCAGTCGGGCATCAAGACGATTCAAACGAACGACCGCGAGACGGGTTGGATGTTTGACGGCGCGGTGAAGAAGATTTCGGATCAGAGTCCCGCGCAGATCGAGGAATTTAAACGCGTGATGCGCGCGAGTGTCGAGAATATCCTGCGCGGCTGGTGGCGCAACGAAGGCGGCACGGTAAAGTACGTCGGTCGGCGCGAGGCGGGACTGGCGAAGCGCAACGAAACGATCCGGCTCACGTATCCGAACGGTTTCTGGATCGAGTATGAGTTTGGCGCGAAAGACTTCCTGCCCGCGAAGGTGATCTACAAACGCATGCGCAAGGACATGGACCTCGCTGAGATGGTGGAGACAACTGAAGAAGACGTGCTGCTGAAGTTCATCACCGTTGACGGCGTGACCTCGCCGTGGGTGATCGATCACTTCGTCAACGGCAAACAGACTTCACGCATCAACTACGAGCAGGTCCAATACAACCAACGCATCGCCGACGCCCTCTTCGCGAAACCCGACAACGTAAAAGCCATCAAGTAGTGACTCCAATCCCGTTCCCCTGTTGTTCCTCAAGCGCGAGTCAGGAGGGACAAGGGATAAACCTCAAATCGCCAAACCGCCGTCGACCTGGATCACTTGCCCGGTGATGTAGCGCGCGTCGTCTGACAACAGAAACGCCGCGATCCGCGCGACCTCTTCCGGTTCGGCAAACCTTCCCAACGGAATCTGCTCGATGATCTTCGCCTGATAACTTTCGTCGAGCTTGCCGGCCATGTCAGTCGCTACCATTCCCAGCGCCAGCGCGTTCACCGTCACTTTCCGACTCGCGACTTCTTTCGCGAGCGCTTTCGTCAGTCCAATCATTCCGGCTTTCGAAGCCGAGTAGTTTGACTGGCCGGGCATCCCGACCTCGCCGCTGATCGACGAGATGTTGAGAATCGATCCGCCCGTCTCTTGCCTGAGCATCACGCGCAACGCCGCTTTGGCGAAATTCCACGCGCCTTTCAAATTAGTATCGATCACCTGATCCCAATCTTCTTCCTTCATGCGCAGGATCAGATTGTCGCGCGTGATACCGGCGTTGTTGACCAGAAAATCGATCCGGCCGAAAGCGTCTTTGACCTGTTTGACCATCTCCGCGGCGGCTTCGGTATTGCCGACGTTGCACTGAAAAGCGAGCGCCCGCACTCCGAAATTTTCGAGTTCGGATTTCAGCGTCTCGGCTGACTCGGCACTCTGCGCGTAATTGAAAGCCACGTCAGCGCCGCGGCGCCCGAGTTCGGTGGCGATGGCGCGGCCGATACCGCGCGTGCCGCCGGTAACGATTGCCGCCCGCCCGGCGAATGGTTTTTGCCCGGCAACTGACTCTTGATTAGCCAAGTTTCTCGACCTTTCTGGACACTATCTTCCGGTGTCACACGGCTGCTTGTTTCCCGGTTCAGGGCGGTCTCTAATAACACATCTGATCGAGCGAGACCAAACGAACAGTGCTCGAGTGGACGAAACGTACGTGAGCGAACGGCAGACTCTTCTCAGTTACCTCGATGATTACGCGCGGCGCGGGAGCGCGACTGTGTTCGTGCATCATCGCGGGCTGCGGACGGTGCGCTGGTCGTACGAACGGCTGCTGCGCGAGGCGCACGAGTTTGCGCGTGGGCTGGAGGCGCGCGGCATTCGCCGCGGCGATCGAGTGCTGTTGAGCGGTGAAAACAGTCCGGAGTGGGCGGTCGCGTTTTGGGGATGTTGCCTGCACGGCGCGGTGGTCGTGCCGCGCGATCCGAAGGCGAGCGATCTCGTCCGACGCATCTCGCTGCCGCCGGACGACAAGGACTTCATGCCACATGATGGTAAAACGCCGCTCACCGCTGAACAGACGGCCGCCGTCCACTGGTGGGTCGCGGCCGGCGCGCCGCGAAGCGCATCGGTTGCCTCCCTGAAGCCGCCCCCCGAGATGCTCGCCAGCCTGGAAACCGCGCTTGGGTTCCGCGCCCGGCCAGCCGCGGCGAGTGCCGGTTCTTCGACAGGCGTTGCTGCGGCAACCATGCCCGCTGCCCCCGCTGCGGACGTTCCGCCACCGGATGCCCGCGTGCTGGACGTGCTCGAAAGCAAAGGCTTTTCAGTACGGGCCATCACGGTGGATAGTCCGTTCGTGCAGGTGGACTACACGGCGAGCCA
>Ga0081539_10004527_pt1 | contig 15263 bp, 17 predicted proteins | sample TabmetS4T2R2_FD_71023 | JGI IMG/M metagenome (GOLD analysis project Ga0081539, IMG submission 71023) | Tabebuia heterophylla rhizosphere microbial communities from the University of Puerto Rico - S4T2R2 | ecosystem: Host-associated > Plants > Roots > Rhizosphere ...
AGCAGGTCGCATGGGTCGCCAGCCGGGCAGGAGCGCTTGGCGTACACGCTGGGGGGACGCATACTGGCGCAGCCTCGTGAGGTCGTTGTGGTCGCAAGCTCCAACGGCCCACGAGGCTACTTCGTCAGCAGCCACCCCTCATCTCCAGTTACGGACAGAACATCTGCCCAGTCGGCTTAGGCGGTGGTGCAGGTCGCGACCGACTGGTGGTGCGGGTCGGCTACCGCGCGGTGGTGCGGAGCTTGGGTCGGAGCTGGCGCCGGGGACGTCCTAGCGCCCGTCCGGTGCGGCTCGGTTCGGTGCGGTCGGGCCGGATCACGGCGTCCAGCCGGAACCGGCCGGCCTCCGAGGGCCGCAGCTCCTGCCAGTAGCGCTCCGCCATCCCGGCCATCCCGACCCCCGAAACCTCGTCCGCCCGGACCGACTCTACCTTGACCCGGGACCGAGGTCATCGACCATCGAGCCCCTAATCTTGATCCCGGCGGGCCTATCGGTACTTCGTCACGGACCCTGATCGGGTTCATCATGACGTTCCGCCATCTCGGCCGGATGTCGCGGTCGTGTCGGTCTCGTTACGCCACCAGCGCAGTTCGGTCACCCTCCAACGACCGCCGCCGGCGTCCAGCCGGAGGGCCACCGGCCGGACCAGGTCGCCCTTGTGCACCACGGCGACGGTGTCCGCAAGCCCCGGCCTGTCTTCCTGGCAGTGGACCGAGACGAGCGACCGGCCACTGGGCAGTGGCCCGCCCCGCCGGCCGATGCGATGCTCGAGCACCTCCCACAGCTCCGGGCTGAAGATCCGCTCGAGCTGCGCCGCGCTCCGGCACCCCGCCTCCACCTCCAGTAGCGCAAGGGCGATATTCCGGGTCACCGCCGCCGGTGATGGCAGCCCCGCCCGAGCCCGCTGCCGCTTCTCCCACAGATCCCGCTCCCCCGGATCCCGCAGGACCACAAACCGGCCACGCCCCGACGCCCTCCAGCTCCGGCGCACCCCCACCCGATCCGACGGCGACGGCGAGACGCCATCAGGAACCGCTCGCAGCCCCGGCGCCCCCGGCGAGTCGGAGCGGACCGATCCCGGCTCCTGGATGCGTTCCTGCCCTGGCCACTGCGGCGCCGATGTCGTCATGAGACCCTCCGCTGTTGCCTCCGTTTGCCTCTGTTTGCCTACATTACCCTACGAAATCCTTCATCCAGAGTTATGCACAGGCAGCCTCGCCCGTTCTGGAGTGCGCCCGCCGTGGCGGCAGGGCCGCTTCCGCCGCCTGGGGGATGGCGGTCAGGGCGTTGTCAGGGAGTCACTGCGAGCGTCCGGGGGAGACCCGCTGCTCGCCCGTCGAACGACTCCCCTGCTCGCCCACCGAGGGCTCCCGCGGCGAGGCAGGCCGCGAACCGCTCGGCCACCTGCGTCCTGCTCGCCGCCTGAGCCGGCTCCTGGGGCGCTGGCAGGCCAGGGCTTCCGGCTCGGGCGAGGTGCATCGCGGTCGAGCCGCTGAGGACGGTCGCGTCCCACCGTTCGGTTCGGGCGTTGGCGGCGACCCGCCCGGCAGTACGTCCCAGTCCGGCGGTCGCGGCCGCGCCCAGCACCAACCCGCATGCCATGCCCCAGCCCTGTCTGGCCCGCCACGCTCGCAGGACCAGCGCGCCACCTGGTGGGGGAGTGATCGCGGACGCACTCCCCATGCCCCGGAGGGCGACGACGGCCTGGGCGGACCTGCCATCCGGCCCGTCGCAGGTCAGGACGGATCCGGCGCCCGCCCGCCACGCCAGCTCGACCGCTCCATTCCCGGGTTGCCGACGCCGGAGGGGCGCGGGAAGGCCACGGGACCCGGCCACCTGCAGGTGCGCCAGCGCGACGATGGCGGTCACCGGGGTCAGCCCTGGAAGCGCCGGCCCAGTCCGGAGGCGTGGCCCGCGCCCAGTCCGGAGGCGTGGCCCGCGCCCAGTCCGGAGGCGTGGCCCGCGCCACCGTCCCCGGTCCTCCACGGCCTCACCTATCGTGCTGGCCGACCGGACACCCGCCAGCGTCTCGACCTCGGCGATCACCGCGGCGATGGCCTCCAGCCACCGCATCCTTCCCGGCGCCCGCAACAGGAGCAGCGCCTGCGCCGCCCCTCCCCGCCGGTGTGAGCCCGGCTCCGGCGCGAACGGGACCCAGCGATCGGCCAGCGTCCCGGTGGCCGGCCGCTCGATCGTGAGGGCAACCTCAACCGCCCACGACGGCAGCTCGGCGCGACCAATCACCCGATAGGCATACCAGCCGGGCCGGGGCGTCGAGGGGCGGCGAGATGCGGCGAGACGCCGAGCCGGTGTGGTATCGGACGGCCCTGTTGCCGGTGCGGCCAACCGGTACCGGTCGTCGGACCATCGATCCCCGAGCTTGCCGCCGCCGGCGGCCACGGGGACCGCGGGTCGCAGATGGGCATCCCGGTCCACAGGCCGCATCACGGCCCACCCGCGTCGATCCGGCGGACGGTGAGCCCGCTAGGGCCGGCCCCAAGGTCGACGCGAACCGGGACGACGTAGCTGACCCGGCCCGTCGGCGGCCGCACCCGAACCGTCACCTCCGCCTCCAGCGCTCCCGGGGTCTCCATCACCTCGGCCTCACCGATGCCGATTGCGTGCCATCCGGCCGGGAGGGGGCGGGTCGACGGGTGCCGGCCGCCTCCGAGGCGGGCGAGCCTCGTCTCGTCCCCGGCGACCAAGGCCTCCACAGCCTGACGCGCCAGTTGGCCGGCCGACCTCGAGCGCGCCGCCGGTGCCGCCCGCGGGCGGGGGACCGCCACGCCGGACCCGATCGGCACGCTGGTGGGTCGAGGCCGGCCACGGACCGCCACCCCTCGGGGCTGGACGGCCACGGGCACGACGAACGCCACCGTCCCGCCGTCCCGGTAGGCGCCGGAGCTGACCTGGAGCACGTGGGCGAGCAGGGTGACCTCCACCCCGCCGGCAACCGGTTCGCTTGCGGCGGCGACCACCTGGTCGACGTACTGGTCGACTCCCGCCGGTACCGAGACCGATCCCCGGAGATCGGCGCCTGCGACGGTGAACCGGCTGAGCCGCCGCTCGCGGGCCGCCGGGTCGTCGCCCACGGTCAGGTACTCGCGCAGGAACGCGACCGCCACCGCCTCACCTCGGCGGTCCGGTCGGTCGGCTGTCTGCGCGGGGCCATGACCGTCGGCGGTCGGGAGCAGGCCCCGGGCCGCGCCGGCGGCACCGGCGGCGATCAGTCCCCAGAGCACAATCCGAGCCACCGTCCGCACGACCCGCGACCCGCGTGAGCGCAGCGGTGGCGCGGGTTCGGTCGTGCCGGCCAGCTCCGGGAACAGGACTCCGGCTCCCGTGGCCGCGGGGCTGAGCGGGTCCCCGGGGGTGGACAGGTCCCCGGGGCTGGACAGGTCCCCGGGGCTGGACAGGTCCCCGGGGCTTGACCGATTCCTCATCACTGGTCGCCGTGTCATCACTGGTCGCCGTGGAACCGAGGCACGTCCAGGTGCGTCCCGGGGAGGATCAGGTTGGGATCGCCGCCGACGGCGGGGCGGCTGGCGCGGTAGATCTGGCGCCAGTAGCGGTGGATGCTGGCCGGCGACCGCTCCGATCGAGCGAGATGGGCTGCCGCGATGCCCCAGAGGGTGTCGCCCGGCTCGACGGTGTAGCCGGGCCATGGTTTGGACGGCCCGCCTCCCAGCCAGGGCGGGAGGGGCGCCGCTAACCGGCGGGAGGGGGGCCGCGTCCCGGGCCCGAGCGGCCCAGCCGGCCGGACGGATGCCGGCAGTGAGGTCACGGTCGTCTGCATGGCGCCTGCCGCACGGGCCAGTGGTTCGCCCGGCAGCGGCGTCAGCGTCGTCTGGACAAGGAGCGTTCCCCCAACCAGCAGGTCGAGCGCTCGACCGACCACAGCTGGACTGAGCAGCAACCCGACCCGGCCAGCGAGGCGCCCGAGCGAACCCGGAACCAGGCTGAGGGTGCGGAGGGCGAGGGCGACCAGGACATAGCCGATCAGCACCTCGGCGAGGAAGGCGAGGAGCATGAGCAGTGGCGTCACCGGATCGATCGGGGACAGGCCGAGGTCCAGCGCCGCCCGCACCTGTGCCGTGGGGGCGCCGGTCACCGCCACCAGCTGGCGCTCGATCAGCAACAGGCCGGTGGCCAGTGCAGGCGCCCGCATCCAGCGCCAACGGCCAGGCCGCTCGTGGGCAACCCTTCCGGCGGTCGACGTCATTCCCCTCCTCCAAACCACTGATTTGCCTCTGTTCACATCCGTTTCCTATCATCAGCCACAGGCAGCGCCAAGTACCCGGACCAAGTTGTGGACAACCGCCCTGGCCGTTAGGCTCCCGCCGATGCACGAACCGGAGGAACCGGACGAGGTTGCATCGCCGGCCATGCGGCGGGTGTTCGACGACCTCGAGGCGGAGTTCGAGGCCGGGCTACGCCGGGAGGCCGAGCAGGAGACCATGGCGGCGGTCCGGGCCGAGCTCGGCTCCACTGTGCTCTGGGAGCAGCTGGCCCGCCGGGTCGGCAGCGAGGTGGTGGCGGTTGCCGGCGGCCGGGCCGTTCGCGGCGAGGTCGTCGCCAGCTACCCGGAGTTCCTTGTTCTCCAGGCCGCGGGCGGCGCCGAGCACCTGATCCACTACGGGCCTGCCGTCTCGTTCGCGCTTCCGGCGGACCCGCCTGCGCTGCGGCCGGCGCCGGGGCCGGCCGCCCGCCGCCACCAGTTCGCGCTCGCCCTCCGCGAGCTCGCCCGGCGGCGGGAGCCGGTCAGGATCGCCCTGGGCGACGGCACCAGCGTCGACGGCACGATCGAAGCGGTCGGGAGCGACTATCTCGAGGTCGCCGAGCACGACCCGGGCGAGGCGCGCCGCCGGGCGGCCGTGCGGGCCCGCCGGTTCCTGGGATTCGCCGCGGTCGCCGCCGTCAGCCTTCCTCCGGCGCGCCGATGAGCGGATGCTTTCGCGCCCAGTCGGCCGTCTGCTCGTGCATGCGCTCGATGTAGGTCTCGAGCTGAAGGCGGTCCACCCGCCAGACGCCGCGGCCACCGAGCTTGACCGCGGGCAGCTCGCCACTACGGACCAGGGCGTAGACCTGGGCGACCCGGACGTTGAGGATGGTGGCCACGTCCTCCAGCGTGTAGAACCTCGGCTCGACGCCGGGTGTGGGCATGAGGTCCTCCTGGGCGCGGTGAAGGTCCAGGCCGCCGGCCGATCCCGGCCACATGCGACCGCTCGTCCTTGACTTTTCCACAATATCAGAACTCCTGTTTGCCTCCAACTGCCTCTGGCTCCATGCTGTCAGCCCGGTTACCATCGCCAGCAGGGAGGCTAACGTGTCGCTAATCACCCTCTTGATCGGATACGGCCGGATCAGGCATGTTCTGCCGACGCTGCTCCATCCCCCACGGAGCGTCGACCCTGTCCAGCTCGCATCCCCAGCCGCCGCCACCGGCGGTCCCAGCCCACCGCCTGCGCGCGGCCACCTGGATGAACGGCCGCACCGCGCTCGGCGCCGCCGTCGTGGTGCTCGCCGTCCTGGCCGGCGCGCTGTTCCTGGACCGTGCCCAGCGGCTGGTACCGGTGTACGCGGCAGCCCGTGACCTGCCGGCGGGCACCCCACTCCAGCGCGGAGATCTCATCGTCGTCCGCGTCCGACTGCCTGCCTCGGCGCTCCAGCACTACCTGCAACCAAGCGCCGGACAGGCCGTGGCGGGCCGGGTCCTGACCGCCCCGGTCCGGCGCGAGGCGCTCGTCCCCGCCGAGCTGGTGCTCGCCTCCAGTCGGGAGGCCGGCCTGGTGGAGCTTCCGGTCCAGGTCGACCCGGGCGACATGGCCCAGGGGCTGCGACCGGGCGACCGCGTCCAGGTGCTCGCCGCCTTCACCGAGGGTGCCCGCCGCGGACGCGCGGTCGTCCTGCTCCCGGCGGCCGAGGTCGTGCAACTCCTCGAGGACCCGGCCGGGCTCACGGGCACCGGCCAGGAACGAGGCGTGCAGCTGCGGATGCCCGGTGACCGGGCTCCCGTCGTGGCCGCCGCCATCGCCACGGCCAGGATCTTCGTGGTCAAGGCGCCGGGCCTCGCCACCGACCCGGCCGCCGCCGGCACCCAGCCGAGCGGCGCCCAGTTGCCCGGATCAGGCACGGACATATCCGATGCGGGTCCAGCCGATGGAGCGCCGGATGACGGTCCGGCCGATGGAGCGCCGGATGACGGTCCAGCCGATGGAGCGCCGCCGGACACCCGTCCACCCGACGCGGGCCCGTCCGACACCGCTCCGCCGGAAGCGGGTCCGCCGAGCATCGGTCCGCCCGACACCTCCACGAGCCGCGGGGTGGGACGGTGAAGCTCCGGCTTGTGACCGCGGCGGCCGGGGCGGCCTGGGAGTCGGCGTTGGTGCAGGCCTGCCAGGCCGGGCAGGTCGCGGCCCAGGTCGTGCACCGCTGCTACGACCTGGGCGACCTGCTGGCGGTGGCTGCCGCCGGTCAGGCCGAGGCGGCGGTCGTCGCCGCCGACACCCGTTGGCTGGATCGCGACGCCCTGGCGCGGCTGACCGCGGCCGGGCTGGCGGTCGTCGGAGTGGCCCCGGCCGGTGACGAGGCCAGCGAGCGCCGGCTCCGCCAGCTCGGCCTCGTGCAGGTCGGCTTCGACCGCGACCCACCAGATGCGCTGGTCGAACGGGCCAGGGACGCACTCAGCGCCGAACCCGGCGAGGAGGAGGCGGCGCCGACGTCGCCCGACCAGGTCCCGGCCCAACCGGAGCGCGACGCCCGGCACGTCCTGGCCGCGGTCTGGGGACCCAAGGGCGCGCCGGGCCGCACCACGGTTGCCGTCAACCTCGCCTTCGAGGCGGCGGCCGCAGGTGGCGAGGTCCTGCTGGTCGACGCCGACACCTACGGCGGGGCGGTCGCTCACGCCATCATGTAGATTTCACATAGGTTTGCAGGGTCACTCGAACCGCGGCGCAGGACCTGCCGCGCAGTGCTCGGGATCCCTGCGGCCTCGGTCCACGGATCGTGCTCAGCTACTGAGACCATAAGGTCCTACTGATCGCAAGGTCTGAGTTACTCAAGCGTGACCGCATACGCTAAGTTTCGTTGCTGTTGACGCTCTAGCGAGCCCGCATCGGGCACGAGAGGTGACGCTCTGTCATGACGGCCTGCTGTTTGCATAGGGCGCTCAGGGACAAGGGCGTGACAGTGTCGCATGGTCCAACTTCCGAAGTGCAACGTAAAGGATGATCTGTCTGGTATGACTGACTCGGATGGAAGCAAGTCAGGTAAGAGAACGACATTAGGAACAATATTCATCTCCGTGCTAACCGTGGCCGCGGTTGCCCTTAGCGGGCTGATCGACTCTCCCGCCAAGGGAATTGCCTTGGTTGTAACAGGCTTGGCGTTTGCTGCTGTCTTGGCGAGATTTCTTACAATTTGGAATGGCCATGTAGATCGCCACTTGGTTGCTCTCCTTGTGACCTTTTTCCTCCCTCTGGGTTGGTTAATAGCTCTCTTAATTCCCAGTTCGAAAATGAACCAAAGCACGCTCGAGGAGGGAGAAAGAGTCCAATTACAAACGCGTATCGATGATCTGGAGCGAAAGAATGCTGCTCTAGAAGAGCAGATCAACAGTAGCTCTTCGACAATCACGACGGCAAGTAATGTCAGCACCACAACCTTTGGCGCCTCAAAGACCACTACTACGCGCTCGAATGGAACCAGCGAGTATTCCCTCAGTCTACACTACGAGTGGGGGGCTGATTTGGATATCGGCAAGTCTGTAAGACCTCAAGACGCCGAGGGCTCAGATATCTACAATGACGGTACGATCACTGGAAATAACACCCTCCTAACCGCTTTCTCTCATAGACCATCACGGGACGAATGTAGAACCGCTATTCGACAAGAGAGTGGGGACTCTTATTACGACTTCTCAGAGGTGACCGAAGGCACCTTTCTCTGTTTACGAACTGACAAGGAACGAATGGCCGTTCTTCGCTTGATCAGGATAGGACATGATGCTACCAGTGATCGCGACTATGCTGTATTCGGGGTGACGCTCCTCAGCTAACCTAAGGGCAACGCTGTTATCCACTACTGGTATGCATTGATGCGAACAACTATAACGGTTCAGCACTCATTTCCTGTCCAGACGGACAGCAGGAAAGGATGATGCTCAGAGGTGTGGATCTTCATAAGACAGGCACGCACCCTTATGCCTATAACAACAGCACGACTCTATTGGTCGCATAACGGCTCCAATCAATGGTATTGCCCCTACTTCAATAGAGGGGACGGTTGGTACTGGATGAACATCCGTCCACATACCGACTTTAGGTGTTCCGCTCCAGGGTTCAAGCAGGCTAGGCTAAATACGGGAAACTGTCAGCCATTCAGCATTGACCTTGAATGGAATGAACCACCTCCGTATCGTGGATGGTGGGGTGACGGAGGCTCGACCGGCGTCTGAGCAAATGATCCGTCCACACGTAATTTGTTACTCCCCGACTTGTGAACAGGATTATCCACTGTTCACCGCTCAATCCGGCACAAGCGACAGAGGCAGATCACCGGTCCTCATCCGGCTCTTCGCCATGAAACGTGGTGATCACCTTGCAGCCTTGCGGTCCGGTGAGTTTGCCACATGACGCCGCAAGTGGAGCAGTAGCCAGAGCTCACGGTCCGCTAGCTCGGAGGGATCCATACTCCGGTGCGGTTTGGCAGGCGGGGAGTGGTGGCGGTTTCGCTCGGCAGTTGGTCACGTGTAGGACGATCGAACTGGCCGGCACGTAGATGGCGCGCTCGACAGTGGCGTCATATAGCAGCACCGTTCCACCCGATTGGCCGAGGTACAGCAGCTTCTTGCCTCGGAGCCGCTGGGCCGCCGGGAAATCCCCAGGCTTCCCGGCCGGCTCGACCGTGACCGGGTCGGCGTGAATGGCGAGGACGGGGACCACCAATCGGACGGGACCGACCGGCCATCCTCCCTGCACTTCGCGAGCAGCGTCCTCAGCAAGGAGTAGCGGGACCCTGCCAACGATAACTAGCAAGACCATAGTTCCGACAATCGACACGACAACAGTGAGCCGCGACGTCTTGGCGGTTGGATCATCGCGCCGCGCACGCCGAGTGCGCATCCGAGTGTATGGGATCTGTAGAGCGAAATACCCAAAGACGATCAAACAGATAATGACGAAGCCACTGGAGCGTGCCAGTGTTCCCGCATAGGAAAGCCCGACATCGTTGGGATCGACGCCCAGGCTTCCATAGAAGGCGTCGTAGCAGATGCTCAGGTAGCCGTAGATGAGCAGCCCGCCGCCAAGTAGCACGGCCGGTGCATGACTCAGCGTCTCCCGCAAGAGCGGACCCCTGGGAGTCTCCTTAAGCGGCTGTTCGTCGCGTACTGACATCGCCCGAGCTCCCGAGGGGTGGTCCAAGGAACCCGCATTCTGACGATAACAGCGCACTCGCGGCATCCCAGCCAGGCGGTGTGGTCATTCAACTGTCGGGTGCTCCGCCTTGACGGCCGCTGATACCTGCCCCAACCGGCTCTATGCCGTCACGCATGGGCGACGCCCTCGTACTCTTGCGGTCCGCTGACTCTTCCAGGTGATGCCGCAGTGTAAGAGCAGCCGTAGTCGGTAGTTGGCGAAGGTGCGGAAGCCGTGCCCGACCCGCTTCACCTTTTTGATCAGGAGGTTGACGGCCTCGGTGGGCCCATTGGAACAGCCCTGGGTGGAATGGAAGGCCAGGATCTCAGCCTCCCAGGCCCTGACGGTACGGGCAAGCCGGGACAGCTCCGCGACGCTGACGCTGTCTGCCCAGTGGTAGAAGCGCTCCAGCGCGGCTCGGGCGGCCGCCGTGCCGACCGCGGCGTCGACGGCCCGCAGCAGCTCTTTGCCCTGCCAGGCGACGGCGACCTCGCCAGTGGGATCTCCCGCGGTCAGGCCGATCCGCAGCCGGGCTCGTCCCCGACCGGTGAGCTGCTCGGCCGCGGTCAGCAGCAGCTTGCGGATGCGGTCCAGCGGGTCACGCCTGCGGCCCCGATGGCCGAGGGCGGCCTGCTGGGTCCGGCGGCGGACCTGGTCGACCACGGTGTTGGCCAGCCGGATGGCATGAAAGTGATCGACGACTGCGGTGGCATGGCCAAGTGGGGCCGTCAGGGCGTTGGCATAGCCGCGCCAGGGATCCAGCGCCACCAGGCTGACCTGGGCCAACCAGGCAGCGGGCCGGGCACCAAGCCAGCCGGCCACCGCGCCCCTGGTACGGTCGGCCACCACGTTCAGCAGCCGACCACCCTCAAGGTCAACCAGCCCGGTGATCCACCGGGTTGGCGCCAGGCGGGTCGCCTTGAGGAAACTGGTCTCATCCAGGCCGAGGGCCGTCACCCCCTGCAGGCGAGCCGCGTCGTCGACCAGGGGCTGGCCGTGCTGAGCCACGGCCCGCATCACCGTCGCCCGGCCAACCCCAAGGTCGCGAGCGACCGCGGCCACCGCATGGGCATCCTTGCCGACCCGCCGGCAGGCCTCGGCCCGGGCCCGTTCGGTGAGCACCGCCCTGGGACGGATCGCCGCCGCCGGGTCGGTCCAGGTCCGCACCCCACAGGCCGGCTCACGACAGCGCCAGAGCCGCTTGCGCCACCACAGCACCGCCGGCCGGCCACCGATCGGCGGGTCGCGCACCCCGACCGTGCGGCGGCCGTGGAGCTCGGCTCGCATCCCGCAGCCCTGACAGCCGACCACGGTCGCCGTGGTCTGCACGGTGACCTGCCACTCGCCGCCCACCACCTCGGCGGCGAGGACCTGGAAGCCGTCTAGGCCGAGCAGCCTGGAGGCTGAGGCACTACTGTTGTGATCCACCTGGGCTGGGGCCTCCTTCTTGCAGACGTCAAGCATCCGCAAGCTATGCGAGGTCACAGGTGCTGTTCTGGCAGCTCCTACGCCACCCTCAGCAGGGCACCGCCCCACGCTTCATGACGAAGAGCCCCTTATCAGGGTTCTGCACCTGCCTTTGTTTCCCCAGGATTGCACGTGCGACCTGCGCGATCGGTGCACCGCTGGAGACCGCTAGGAGCCGTTCGGTTCCGATGGCATGTGGACCAAACGTGGACCAGGCGAGTGCTCCCGAGCTATGTGGGGCGGTCGGTGATTTCTGCAGGGGCGGTGGTTACTGGACTGAGATCCCGATCGTCTGCCAGAAGACGGCCTCTGCCATGATCCGCGTCCCATACTGGCGGGCCTTGCGGGCCTTGCTCGAGAGAGTGTCGGGGTCGGCCACGACCAACAGGTCCAGGGTTTTGGTGACCCGGGGCGCCACGATCAACCCGGCATCGGCGGCCAGCTGCTCGGCCTGGTCGCGGGTGATCGGCTGGCCCTCGAGCTGACCAGAGAGGGCGCCGGTGAAGCACACGCTCTGTCCGGCCAGCTGGCTGGCCGTCGGTGGTTGCTGCGATGCTGCCGGGTGGTCGGTCGGCGGCGGCATCGGGGCAGCGAGCAGCGAGACCAGCACGGTCGGCTGGACACCCAGGAGGGCACCGACGGCCTCGAGGTCACGACGCTCGGCCGAGCTGATCTGTCCGTCGGCCCATGCCGCTTGCGCCAAGGCCCGCAGGTACTGGTGGTGGACGTCGGTGACCTGCTGGCGAGATAGGCCCCACTCCTGGGCAATAGCCAGGAGAGCGTTGGCCTCGAGCTCGGTGATCCGGCGGTCCTCCAGCGCCCGGTCCAGGAGATCCAGGTAGGCGGCCACCTCGGCACTGACGACACCGGTGGTGTCGAGCCGGTCGACCAGGCGGGCCAGATAGGTCGTCCGCTCCTGCCGGGTGGTGGCGGCCTGCTCGCGCCGCAGGCAGCGGCCGGAAGCGGGAGCCTGGCACCACGGCCGGCTTGGAAGCGAAAGGGGCTGGCAGCCGAAGGCCTCCAGGCTGTCCAGCCCGCGGGCGCGGCCGTCCTGCAGATAGGCGAGCAGCAGCCGGGCGGTCGCCCGGGCATCGGCGAGCGCAGAATGGGCGCCATCGAGCCTGATCCCGGCGTTCGCACAACAGCTGGCGAGCTTGCGGCTGGCCAGCCCTGGCGCCAGCAAGTAGGCGAGCCGCAGGGTGCACAACCCCGGGATCGCTGGCAGCGGGTACCCCGCTTGCGTGCACTCGGCGACCAGGAAGGCCAGGTCGAACCGGAGGTTATGGCCGACCAGGATCGCGCCATCGAGACGCGCCGCCACGTCCCCGACGACGTCGACAAAGGTCGGCGCCTCGCAGACATCGGCCGCCGTCAAGCTATGGACCTGGGTGGCGCCGATGTCCCGTTGGGGATTGAGCAGCGTCACGTACTCGTCCTGAATCGTCCCGTTGGCGGCCATGCGCACGACGGCGACCTCGATCATTCGATCGTGGAGGCGGGGAGAGAACCCGGTGGTCTCAACATCAACCACCGCAAATGGCGTCACCCCAAGCTGCACCGGAGCTGGAACCGCCATGCCAGGAGCTACAGGGTTGGCCGGAGCGATCCTGCTGCGCATAGTTCACCTCGCGAGATGGTCGATGAAGCGCGCAGTCTCCAGGAATAGATCAACTCGATCAAGGTGCATTATTGCCACACAGTCCGTATTTGCCGTACGGCAAGTGCAGGCTGTTCGGCTGGTGACCGTCCGGAGCACCCGGCCGGCCATGCCATCGACAGATAGGGTTGCAGGGCCGGGGATGTACCGGGTGGAAGGATTCGCTCGCGGAACGGAGACGTCATGGCGAAGCTCTTTGGTGAGGTTCCGGGCAATCCTATTGGTTCTACCTTCGCCTCCCGACCCGCGCTCAGCCAAGCGCAGGTGCACCGGCCACTGATAGGCGGCATCTCGGGAAACGGTCGACAAGGTGCCGACTCCATCGTGGTGTCCGGCGGCTACGTCGACGATGAGGACTTCGGTGACGAGTTGATCTACACCGGCCACGGTGGCAACGATCCGGCAACCAAACAGCAGATCGCCGACCAAGAGCTCGACGCTCCCGGCAACGCTGGACTGGCGCGAAGCCAGCTGGATGGGCTGCCGGTGCGTGTCATCCGCGGCGCCGCTGGTGATCCGACCTACTCGCCCCCGGTTGGATTCCGCTACGACGGCCTGTTCCGGGTCACGAACCACTGGAGCACGACCGGCCGCGACGGCTATCGAATCTGGCAATTCCATCTCATTCAACTGGGTGTGAACGAGATAACCACAGAGTCCTCAGAGCTCTCGCCGCCGACTGGAACGACCGGGCCAGTTCCTCGCAGCACAGCAGTCGTACAGCGACAGATCCGCAACAGCGCTGTCGCCGAGGCTGTCAAGCGCTGGCATGCCTATCGGTGTCAGGTCTGTGGGATCACCCTCCAGGTCGCCGCTGGCCCGTACGCAGAGGGAGCTCATATCCGCCCGCTCGGCCGGCCGCATCTTGGCCCGGACGTCTCGGAGAATGTCTTGTGCCTGTGCCCGAACGACCATGTGCGGTTGGACAACGGGGCAATCTATCTGCTGGACGACTTCACGATTGTGGATGCTGGGACAGGCCGGATGCTCGGTGTGCTCCGTCGGAAGTACCAGCACCGTATCGACCGGGCATATGTCCAGTACCACCGCGAACTCTGGTAACCCGACCCGGCCATGAGACTTCGTGACGCATCAGGCAGTCCCGATGTATTCACCATCGAGGGCTCCGGCGTTCCCACGAAATGCCTGTTTCGTCCGCAGATTGTCCGAGGGTAGCGCGGGGCTGGGCGGGGGCGCGGCTGTGATGACGGAGTGTGGCCGTGTTGACTGGCCCAGCCGGCTGAGCACGCCGATTGCGAGGCTGCGTAGGCATGCCATGGTCCAGGCCATTGGTCCATCTTCCTCGAAGAACCGCCAGCCCACGACTATGCACACCGGGAAAGCGGGTGCACGCTTTCGTCGACGGAACACGTCCTAACAGGAGGTCCCGGCGTGCCTGAGGTAGTAGTCGGTGTCGCTTTGACGGCGTTGCTCGGTGGTGTACTGGTCCCCTCCTTGAAGGAGCGCCTCGATCGTCGGAGCGAGCAATTCAAATCATCTGTGGTATTGGTCGATACTCTAGCCAGCAGCCTGTGGGTGTACTGGAAGCTCGCTCTCCGCGTCGCCTACTACGGCCGGCAAGGGCAGCAGGGTTCGAAGGACCTTGACCTTGCACTGCTCCGCTGGGACAGCGACGATGCGTGGCAGAACGGCTGCGAGATACAGATCCAGGTCAGCAGGTCGAAGAGACTGCTCCCATCGTCCGTGCAAAACAAGTTGGATCAAGCGCAGCAGGACGTCGTTGAATACCTCGATCACGAGATCGACCGCCTTCGCGACGCCGGGACGCCCGACGACTGGAAGGCGCTCCACGCATCGCTCATGACCGAAAAGCGCAAGGCGATCGACGACCTCCTTACGAGCGTGATCGCGGACTTGAAGATAGGTGGTACGCCAAGGTAGCTCGGAACCCGACTGGCCCGGCCGACCCCTGCTCGTTCCCAGATCGTAGGGTCCCTCGGCCCTGTCATTGACAAGCGGGGAGGACGATCCTGCCGGAATGTACTCCCCCACGGTTGGAGGGTGTCCCGAATTCACCACCTGGGGCTTCCGGTTTTCAGCCGGGTGCGGCGCATCCGGGTCCGTTCGGCACGGTTCGCCTGAGTCGCACTAGCCCTGCTCAGCAGGCGTCTACGCGGATCGGTTGTCCGGGGCGATACGGGCCCGTGCGGCTTGGTCCGGATCGGTTGGGCAGAACGTTGGCAGAATCGTCCGGGGGACGGTCGGCGAGCAAGACGCAGCTCAGAGCATGGTGGGGACGGTCACCAGCTCGGCCGGACGGTTAAGGCCACCCTCGGCGACGGCGCCTCGTTGCCGAGTCTTCCTAGGCTCGGCGGACCAAGGAGTAACAGGCCCTATTCGGCATGCTCGTGGGTCATCTTGAGCACCTGTAACAGGATGTTAACCGAGGGGCTTTGGTCCACAGGGCGATTCAGGCAAAGGCGGGTCAAATTGGCTTCGAAGAATGCGCTTTGCCCGGTTTAGCCTGCCCAGTTATTCACAGGCTTCAGTGAGTTATACCCAGGAAGTCCGGAGTTTTGCACAGCCCTATTGCCGTAGTCGCAGGTCAGGTCCTTGACCCAGTTGTGGGTGCGGTGCTTAGGGCCTGCGCCAGTAGGGACGAGGTGGAGCAGGGCAGGCACGAGCCGTGATGATCGCGGAGTTCTCACGCCCTGCGGTCATCTGGAGGTCTCGTGCCTGCCCTGCCATCGTCGGTCCTGGAA
>Ga0081539_10004528_pt1 | contig 15263 bp, 12 predicted proteins | sample TabmetS4T2R2_FD_71023 | JGI IMG/M metagenome (GOLD analysis project Ga0081539, IMG submission 71023) | Tabebuia heterophylla rhizosphere microbial communities from the University of Puerto Rico - S4T2R2 | ecosystem: Host-associated > Plants > Roots > Rhizosphere ...
CCCGACGATAAGCGGATCGTGGTCAGAGACGCGGTAGAAGTTGGGCGCGTAGAAGAGGTCGATCTGGTTGGGCGACTTGAAATTGGTGTTGTAGTCGAGAACGCTCGGCTCGTCGGCATTGATATGGAACTCGGCAGCGCCCGTGATCTGTGGGAGCAGGGGGATATTGGCAAGGGCGTGGTCGAGGTAGCCCCACTGCGCGTCGAAGGCGTAGCTGTAAGCGTCTTCGCCGACAAACTGAGCGATGAGGTTGGTCATGCCACCTGCGAAGAGCATCTGAACCGGGTCTTCCTGCGCATAGGCATTCAGGTCGCCGATGACCAGCACATCCGGATCGGCGTCGAAGTAAGGGTCGTTGTCGATCCAGTTGATGAGTTCGGTTGCCGCCTGCACGCGGTCGCCGTTCCAGCAGCCCTGCCCGTCGAGGTTGTTGGCGTTGATGCCGGTGCCAGGGCAGCCTGTGGTAGATTTCGACTTGAAGTGGTTGACGATGGCGTAAAACTGCGCCCCGGAGGCGTTTTCCTGCCACAACTGGGCAAGTGGTGGGCGGGTGTTGATGTTGAAAGGAGCCACATCGTCGAGGACGGCAAAGCTGCCGACAGGCGTGACCGTTTCAGGCTTGTAGATGAACGCGGTGCGGATGGCATCGCTGCCGACGCGCCCCGTGTCGATGAACTGGTAGACATCCGCGCCGAGCAGGTCGTTCACGCCGCTAACCAGGTCCGCGATTACCTGATCTGCACCTTCGTCGTTCTCCAGTTCGACCAGCCCGACGATATCGGCGTCAAGCGCGGCGACGGCGGCAATGGTTTTGTCGCGCTGGCGGGTGAATTCCTGTATGTTTTCAGCGCCCCGGCATAGGTCAGGCGCGGTGTCGTCGCCCTGCGTACAGCCAACCGGATCGTCGGTGAAGGTGTTGAAGTAGTTGAGGACGTTGAAGCTGGCAACTGTGAGCGTCGCAGCGCCGACTTCAGGCACAGCGGTAGGACGGGGATTAGCGGCTGAATTGAAAGCGAGCGGCTCGAAAACGCGGACGCGATAAGCGACGGTAGCGTTGCCATCATTCTGAACGCGGGCGCGCGACTGGGTGAAGATGCCGGTCAGCCCAGTGATGGTTTGACCGCCACGCACGGTGTTTTCGGCAGTGAGTTCCGGCGCGGGGAAGATGACCGGATCGGGGTTCTGGGTCAGCCAGGCATCATCCAGAATGATCTGGTTGAGTTCGTTGCTTGCGGCGAGCGCGTCGGCGTCTGCGCCGGGCGGAAAAACGTTGGTCGGCTGGCGCAGACGCCCGCCGCTGGAAAGCACAAGCTCACCATGACGACCCAACTGGAACAGCTCAGTGACGGTGAGTTCCTGTGGGAAGGTAACGAGCATTCCTTCGTACTGCTCGCGCTGCTCAAGGCTGGCGAAGGGCAGGGTGATCGGCGTGGGTTCGGGCAGAGGATTGCCGCTGCTGCATATAGTAATGGCGGATTCGTCTTCAATATGAAGCTGTGTCTCCGAGTTGGAACCCGTCGGAAATTCGCGGATTGTTCCTGTGACCTGAACCAGATCGCCAACTGAGACGAAACTCTCGGCGATATTGGTGTAAACGAAAATGGCATCGGAAGTGGCGGGATCATCGTCGCCCTCGTCCTGAAGCGTGAAGCCCCACAGGTCGGTGGTGTTTTCCTGACCGTCGTCTTCAAAGTCGCCGGTGACGATGCCTCGAATGGTCTGTTCGCTGCGTGAGGCGGTGGCTTCGCTGCCCTGCACCGCGCCAATGGCAGTGACAGCACCCGTACAGGCATTTTCGTCAGGCGGAGGCGTTTGTTCCGCATTGCCTGCGACGGTGAAGGAGAATGAGACGCCGACCAGAAATTCCTCGCTGGACTGCACGCCGTCGGTAAACACGCTCACGGTGCAGCGGTCACCCGCAGAGAGAGCTTCGTTGGGCGTGAGTTCATAGGTGCTGCCGGAACCGCTGACCGAGAAATCGACCGCACCTGCGTTTTCGCAGGTCAGCCCAAAGCCATTTTCGTCGAGCGTAACGTTGGTAGGTGCGCTTAGTTCAATGGTGATCGATGAGCCGGGTTCAACCGTAATCGTCGGCGTGCCAGGCTGTGCGGAAAGGCTGACAGGCACAAATGCCATAAGCAGGAGGAGAAAAAACGGGCGAAAACATGCAGCACCCAGCGAAGGCATGAAGTTCCCTTTCTAAGAAGCTCTTTTGATTGCAGTGAATGATGATGAGGCAGCAAAGATGACCGGGATTATAAGCTGATTTGCCTGTAATCCTGGTTAAATTCGGTTTAAGTGTTGGTTGTGGCGCATTAATTGGGATTGTCGAAATGGTCGAACCACAACTCGGTCGTGATGACGTTGTAGATGAGATGATCTGCGTTGATGCTCCCCGCCTGGTGGCGCTGCCAGATGGTGCGCAGCCGGGGCACATCGTACCAGTCGCGCTTGAACACCCGGTCTTCTAGCATGGAATTGATTTCACCCCCCAGGCGGGTGCGCGACCAGGCAGCGAAAGGCGTTGGGTAGCCGAGCTTGTCCTTGCGATAGGTGATTTCCGGCGGAAGCACCTCTTTGACCGCCTGGCGCAGAACGTGCTTGCCTTCCGCGCCGCGAATTTTCAGATCGCTGGGGATGCCGAGCGAAAATTCGACCAGGCGATGGTCGAGGAAGGGGACGCGCGCTTCAATGCCGTAAGTCATACTGCTGCGGTCTTCGTAGTGGAGCAGCGTGGGGATACTGAGGGTAGTGACAGCTTTGTAGAGATGATTGTTGAGCGGATCGGCATTCGGCAGGTCGCTGAGCACGCGCTGGCTCTGCCGCTTATGGGCTGCCGCTTCGGGCGCGGCGGTGAGGAAGCGCAGCGAGTCGCGCCCATGCAAGAGCAGGTTGCTTGCGCGCGCCAGAAATTCGCGGAAAGTGAAACCGGGCAAATAACGCTGCCAAACCTCGAAAGCGAAGGCGGGGAAGTTAGATGCCCAACGCTTCGGGTCTTGCCGGAGCAGGGTACGGTAGTAGTAGACAGCGTGGCTGAGATAGCCCGCCATGAGTTCATCGCTACCCTGCCCATCAAGGAGGACGGTAACGTTCCCCTGCGCCATGCGCATGACGGCATTTTGCGAAACGACGCCAGTTGCCATGACCGGCACGTCCTGATGCCAGACCATGCGGCTGAGCTGACCCATAAAGTCGGCTTCTGGTTCCGGAGTGGCGACATGCTTGATGGTGTTGAAACGCTCAGCGACAAGATCGACAAAGCGCGATTCGTCATAGCCCTTCACAGGGTAGACAACCGAGAAACTGTTCATCCGCCCGCCATCAAGCGCCGCCGTTGCCAGCGCGACGATGGTGCTGGAGTCCAGTCCACCGCTGAGGCAGGTGCCGACAGGCACATCGCTACGAAGATGGATACGGACGGAATCCTGCATCAGGCGCAGGAATTCAGCCGCCGGATCGGAGTAATCATACGTGGAACGCGCCTGATCAAGCGAGAGGGTGTACCACCGCTGTGGCTCGCAGACGACACCATTTTCGATCAGCAGTGACCAGCCGCCGGGCAGTTCGCGGACGCCTGTGAAGAAGGTCTGCGGCGGGTTGTAGATGGCATTGTACTGGAGCGCCCAGAAGACCTGCTCCATATTCGGCTGGCACGCCAGCGGCGCGAGGACACGGAAGGCTTTCATTTCGCTGGCGAAGCTGAAGCGATTCTCCGAGATGGCGTAATAAAACGGCTTGATGCCGAAGCGGTCGCGGGCACACCACAGACGCTGCCGCTTCTGATCCCACAGGGCGAAGGCGAACATACCAAGGAAGCGATCCAGACAGCTCATACCCCACTCGTCGTAGGCGTGGAGCAGGACTTCGACATCGCATTCGCTGGTGAAAACACATCCCTTCGCCTGAAGCTCGGCGCGAACTTCAAGATAGTTATAGAGTTCGCCGTTGAAGGTGATCCAGAGGTCGTCACGCCCCTCAAGCCGCATGGGTTCGTGACCTTTAGGCGAGAGGTCGAGGATGGAAAGCCGCCGCTGCGCTAAGGCGAGGTTGGGCGTAAACGCTGAGGGCGCGGAGACGAGCGGAAAGTCGATGCCTTCGGCAGTATCGGGTCCGTTGCGGAGTTCGCACGTGCCGGAGTGGGTGTCGAGGAGGAGGTAGCCTTCGCTATCGGGTCCGCGATGGCGGATGAGATGAGCGGCGTCAAGGATACGAGTCGGGAAAACCGTTTCCGACGCCAGACCGTATTGCCCAAGGATTCCGCACATCCGTCTTTCTCCTCAACCACCAACTGCTGTTCGAGTCAGTATACACCTGTGAATGGCGCAAGATCATGGGTAGAAAAGACCAATTTCACTGTACATTGGTTTTTAAGGCTGATAGGATCAGAGGTCTTGTTCAGGTGGTCCATTGATGAGAGTTTTGCATCTCCCTGTCAATTATGGCTCACTGCCTTCGCACACAGTAAGGATGCTGCGGGCGGGGAGTATTGACGCTCATGGATTAGTTTTCTCGAAATCCGTTGTCCAGTCTGCGGATAACATGAAACTCATTTCAGATTACGGCGCGAACCCTGCACAGAAAATTTTCAACCGTCTGCGCTGGTTTGCGAATGTCTTGTACTCAATTGTAGCAACGCGCCCAGATATACTTCACTGGTATTTTGGCAAAGATGCTCTGCCATTTGGTTTTGATTTGGCGTTGGTGAAAGCCCTGAATATCCCGCGCGTGGTGGAATGGCAGGGATCGGATATTCGTATTCCCGAACAAGAAGCTGCGGAAAACCCTTATTTTGCACAGGCGCTGCTCGATACGTACGAGTACCGTGACGTTGAAAGCAAAGACAATTCGCTGAGGCGCCAAAGGCGATTTGCAGATGCGGGGTTTTTCAGCGTCGCACCGGTGGGGATGCTGCAATATGTCGATAAAAGCATTTTCCCAGAGACATATATCATCCCGCAGAGACTTATTGTAGAGGATTATGCGCCTGCTTATCCAAGTCCCGACCAGCAGAAGCCGCTGATTGTTCACAGCCCGACAGCTCCAGTTGCCAAAGGGACGAAAGCGGTTCTAAAGGCGATAGAAGCCTTAAAGCAGCGTTATAATTTCGACTTTCAGCTTATTCAAGGAATGCCGCGTACTGAGGCGCTCCAACTGATGCAGCGTGCAGATATTTTCCTCGATCAATTTGTCTGGGGAGACCGAGGGATGGCGGCACTGGAAGCAATGGCATATGGTAAGCCGGTCATCTGCTACATCAAGCCCTCTTTAGCGAACTTATACCCAGCCGACAACCCAATTTTGAACGCAACCCAGGAGACACTTGCCAACGTACTGGAATCCTTAATTGCTAATGGCGGAATACGTCATCAGTTAGGACAGCGTGGACGGCGTTTTGTTGAACGGGAATATGACGCGCAAACCGTGCGCGCAGAAGTGTTGAAGATTTACGAGGATGTGATCAAGCAGACGAATAGCCGCTAGCATCTTGTGCTTATCGCGGTATTTCTATCCTAAATTGTACGCAGGTGAAGCGTTTTATGATTAAAGTCGGAATTATCGGATATGGATATTGGGGTCCGAATCTCGTTCGGAATTTTCGCGAGGCAGTTGAGGCGCAAGTTGTCGCGGTCAGCGACTTGCGCGAGGAACGTTTGGCGCTGGTGAAAAGCCGCTATTCGGATATTGTGACAACAACGGATTATCATGACCTGCTGAACATCGCTGAAATTGATGCGATTGCGATTTCAACTCCGGTTTTCACCCATTATGAGTTAGGGCTGGCGGCATTACGGGCGGGTAAGCACGTGTTGGTAGAAAAACCGCTGGCGTCCACGTCAGAGCAGGCAGCGCACCTGATTCAGGAAGCGACACAGCGCAACCTGGTGCTGCTCGTGGATCACACTTTCGTCTACACCGGTGCGGTGCGCAAAGTGAAAGAACTACTCAACTCTGGTGTGCTGGGGGATATTTACTACTATGATTCAGCGCGCATCAACCTAGGTCTCTTCCAGCACGACATCAGCGTGATCTGGGATTTGGCGGTACATGATCTCTCGATCATGGATTATCTTTTCGAGAAGCCGCCTTACGCTGTTTCCACAACCGGAATGAGCCACTTTCCGGGAGAACCGGAGAATATCGCATATTTAACTCTGTTTTTTGAGAACAATATGATGGCGCATATCAACGTGAACTGGCTTGCCCCGGTCAAAGTGCGGCGTATTCTCATTGGTGGCAGCCAGAAGATGGTGGTTTACGACGATTTGGAGCCGAGCGAGAAGATCAAAATCTATGACAAAGGAGTGACGGTCAAAAACGAGCAGGAGAGCATTTACCAGATGCTAATTAGTTACCGCACAGGCGATATGCTAGCACCACAGCTCGATATGACCGAGGCACTAAAAGCAGAAATCGCGCATTTCGCCCAGTGCATTAATGGAAAAGCGCAGCCAATTACGAGCGGTGCAGTCGGGTTGCGCGTAATTCAGATTATGGAAGCGGCGACGGAGTCGATGGCTGAAAATGGACGGATGGTTGAAATTCAATATATTCAGAGGAGTAAGTAGTATGGAGGTGATGGATAAACAGAATTACTTGTCGCAATCACAAATGTAAGTAGCCACATTTACGGTTTTAGGTATACGTTCCCCACATTTGCATACGTAGCCGATCAAGCGCGCTGGATTACCTACGACCAACCCTTGATCTGGCACGTCTTTTGTCACGACTGAACCTGAACCCACCATTGCCCATCGTCCAATCGTCACACCGCAGACAACAGTTGTATTTGCGCCTAAAGATGCTCCTTCACGGACAAGCGTGGACACAATTGTCCAGTCAGAAGCGGTTTTAAGGGTACCGTCAGGGTTGACTGCACGTGGGAGTTTATCATTGGTGAAGACAACATGAGGACCAATGAAGACTCCGTCTTCGATGATAACCCCCTCGTAGATTGAGACGTAATTCTGGACTTTGACGCGGCTGCCAAGCCGAACATTGACATCAACAAATACGCCGCGTCCAATGATACATTCCTGCCCCAATATAGCGCCGTTTCGGACATAAGCAAGATGCCAGATTTTGGACTCATCACCAATTACGGCACTTGGTTCAACATTGGCAGATGGATGAATGTAAACCGCCATGCGAGATGCTTTCTATAACTAGAATACTGTCAATCCAGGTGCTTCTAAGAGATTTTGATAGATCGACAGCAGCTTCGCGTATTCTACCTGTGCATTGAGGATTTTCGCTGCTGCTCGAGCATTTGTGCGAGCGAATTCAATATCATCTATCGTCAATATGTTGAGTTGATTGGCAAGAGCTTTCGCTTCGAAACTTGGCAATACCCAACCTACTTGGTATTGCTGCACAATTTCTGCCATTGCAGGGGAAGGTCCATTAACTACTGCCATACCCGCGATGAGAAACTCGAACAGCTTATTCGGGAGGGTCATTAGATAGGTATAAGTTGTTGGTGGAATCAAACAGATGCCAATGTGGCAATCTGATATTGCGCGAACGATTTCAAATGGATGAACCACTGGACGAAATTCTACTCTTCCAGGTACAAGTTTCTGTGCCAGTTCCTTGAGTGATTCGAGATAGCCGGGGTCGCCTGGCATTAGCATCAAGTGAAGCGTAAAACGGGGTTCAGCTAATGCTAATGCTTCGATCATGGTTTCCAGATAACGATTACGTCTCGAAGCCCCATGATGCAACAGACGAATATGGTTTGCCTGAACGGCTCTCGGTGAAATTTCCTCATAATCTGGCACGTTTAGGAGAACGGCAGCATCAATGTTATACTCATTTTTATAACGTTGAGCGATAGGTTGAGAAACAGTGGTTGCCGCGTCGATGCTTCCTGCATATTGGTGTAGGGTATAGGCAATCAGCGGTGAGAAAAAGATACGCCACAATGGGTTTGATTCATTTTCCAGGGGCCAGTATTCGTCCGCGTCGAAGAAGACCCGTGCGTTTAATTGACGAGCCGCTTTGACACAAAGCACCAGTGTTGCCCAGTCACTAGCGTGGTAGACATTGGCTTTCGATTCGAGGGCATAATTCAACGCCTGATTGTAGCGGGAGCGCGTATCGAACCAGAAATCGTACAGAAACGGGAAAATACGTCCTGCGATCAGCAGCAGTATTTCGAAAAGTGTTTGGAGCTTGCTGGTTTGACGATGAACTGGTCGCCAGTTGATTTGGTGCCAGTCAGAGGGTGGAGTTCCATAACCGATAAGTGTGACCTCGTAATCGCGGGCGAGGTAGACGGCTTGGCGCGATGTGCGCGGATCGACTTCAATCGGCAACGCCAGGGAGATAATACAAACGCGCTTTTTCAAGAAGGCTGCTCCTGACAGAGGTATGCTGTTCATTGTAGCAGCCTATTCAGCAATAAAGGGATAATGTCGATGAAAAATCTTATCATTTCCGTCAGGTACATGGTATTGTTGATACTTTTTATAGGTATTTGGGGAATAAACGTAAGTTTCGCTCAAGATAACACGGTTACTCCAACGTTTCCTGCCGCGACAGGCACTCCTATGCCTTCATCGCTCATTTTTAGTAATGAACCCGGACCCGATACCCTGACGTTGCAGGAGATTGCGGCTGAGGCAACCAGCGACGAAGCGATTCTCCAAGCAATTTTAGACTATTATGAGGAGAATCAAGAACGGCTCAGCATGTTATGGCGCGAAGAGAATCCAACGCGGCTGGCGGGCTTGTTCAGCATGTATGTGGTGCATATCAGCACGATTTACGGTGAGACAACATTTCCTGCGAGTCTCATTGAATATATTGGTCAGTCCCGCGCCCATTGTGGAACTTACACTTGGGCGCAGCTTCAAATTGCTGATTCGCTTGGTTTAACTTGGCGAACCGTTGAATTTGTGGGTGAGCACGCATGGCTTGAAATTCTGGTTGATGGGCAATGGGAGATTTTTGATGCGACAACGAATACCTGGCTTAGCCGAGGCGTTGATGAATTGATGCAAGCAATGCCGCGTACTTACCGCCAGTTGTATACACCGCTGCTCGATATAGACCGCCCTGATGCGCGGTATCACATGACAGAAGGTTATGATATGCAGAGGTTGCGTCAGCGAATGCCAACGGTAGGAATTCTATATATGCCGCCGGGGGAATTGAAGGTGAGCGAAGCGGTCGAGGGACACCAATTGTGAGGCTGCTGGTTACGGTAATTGTCCCATCTTTTAATCAGGGGCGTTTTATCGGCTCGACCTTAGACAGTATTCTACAGCAGGATTATCCCCAACTTGAATGTATTGTAGTCGATGGCGGCTCAACGGATGAAACGCTTGCCATCATTCAGCAATATCAAGATTCACGCTTAAGCTGGGTTTCCGAACGTGATAAAGGGCAGTCGGACGCGCTGAACAAAGGGTTGCGGCGCGCTTCTGGAGAAATTATCACCTACTTGAACTCGGATGATTTGCTCTTGCCCGGTGCAGTTGCTTTTGCTGCTGCGTATTTTGAAGCGCATCCTGAGGTCGATTTGCTTTATGGCGACGGCTATTATGTGGATGCCGAGGACAAGCGTCTTGGGGCGTTTAAAAGTGCGCCTTTTGACCTCGACTTGTGTGTGTTGAACGGACAGGATTTAGCGCAGCCGGGAACGTTCTGGCGACGGACTGTGACCGATAAAATCGGATTATTCGACGTTGGGTTCCACTATCGTATGGATTTCGACTACTGGCTGCGAGCTGCACTCGCGGGTTTTCAGCTTCAGTATGTGCCTGGTGAACGTGCCGTCTATCGGCTGCACAGGGAGAGCAAGACGGTTTCGCAGCGGGCGACTTTTGTCACCGACTGGGAAGCCATTATCACGCGGCTTTTTGAACGGGATGATTTACCTGCTCACCTGCTGAGATTAAAAGAAGAAGCATTCAACGTTATCACGTGGTGGAAAACGAAGAACCTGTGGTTTGAGAAAAATTATACGGAAGCCCGACCTGTCTTGCGCCGCTTTCTGCACGACCACAAACGAGGGAGACAAATGCTTGCGGCAACGATGCTCTTTGATAGCTACTTTCATACCCCGCTGACGACGCTCATAAGCAGTGTGCTGCGCCGAACAACCGGTGTCGAGATTTTTCGCTAAATGAATGGTTGACGCAAGAAGACAAGCTGCCCGTGTGTCAGCCTGAAAAGGAATGTCTTGCGTCCATAAGCGCGCGAGAACAAGCCAGAGTAGCCCGGATTAACGTCAATCTCACTATTTTTCACAAAGGCAAAAGCAGTTTTCAATGCTTGGATATAAGGAATGTAAATTAGCTGACGTGTTGCTGAAGGAGGTGTGCTGTATTGATAAACACCGGGATCGTAGAGCCATCGACTAAGCAATTTCAGTCCCTGAAAATGATAGAAAATCAGTTGGTGATCGTCTACCCATATTCGATTGTGCTCTTTCCTGATACGGTAATTCATTATGTTCCAGGGGGCTAAATTCGCGCCTTTATGCTGTAAAACGTGAACCCCTGAAAAGCGTGTTGTCCAGTCATCGAGGTATTTTTGGTCGGCAAATTTGCCATCCTCGCGACGATCATAGCACCATTCCAGGCAACGTTCTCGCCACCAATGAAGGCAGGCTAAAGCGTTTTCGTCTTTGCGAAACGACAGTAAGCCAACGTTGTAGATGCCACTCTCTTCCAAATGCTTCAGATGAGGTGGAAAGCGATGAGGAATAATCAAAATAGAAGCGGTGCCCATTTCATCGAAGATAGGCTGAGGATCGGAGAAGAAAAACAGGTCCGAGTCCAAATAGGTGATTTGATCGATAGAGGGTTCATACTTGAAGAGGTAGAGGGGGAACAGCGGTGAGCAGGTAAAAAAGTACTCGACCATAGTGCGGTTGGATTTTGCTACCAGCATTGCAGGGTCGTCTGCTTCCAGTATGGCAAGGGTAATCGGTTTAAAATTAGAGAGGTTTAACTGCTCAATGATTTGGTAGCTTCGTTCATCGAAACAGAGCACCCAGAGGGTAAATGGTTGAGCCGAATGTCGTTCTAACGATTGATAGAGTGCCACGCCGCGAATAAGATAGGCTTCGTTAAAACTAGTGCAGTAGTGGATCATAAGTAGTGTTGAATGTGCTGCTGATAGTAGGTTACTGTTCTTTGCAATCCTTCGCTGAGTGGAACGCGAGGATTCCAGTTCAAAGTTTGCTGGATGAGTGTGAAATCAGCATAATAATCCCCAATATCAATACGCTTCCGGTCTTCGGGAAAAGCATGGATGTTGTAAGTGCCATTTGTTACGGTGAGCATCAAATCAGCAAGTTCCATCAGCGAGATCGAGCGTTCTCCTCCAAGATTATAGATTTTCCCGCTGGTTTCGGGGCTTAGAGCCGCTAACAGCAACGCATCAACTGCGTCATCAACATAGGTAAAATCGCGGAGTTGCTCTCCACCCCACACTTCAAAAGGTTCCCCAGTGACAAGAGCATGAACCCAAGTGCCCAGGAATGTTTGACGTGAGTCTTTGACTCTCATGCGGGGACCGTAAGTGTTGGTCAAGCGCAGCACGGCTGACTGAATACCGTAGACATCGTTGTAGAGGATGTGATACCACTCGCCTGCCAGCTTGTTGATTCCGTTGGTATCGACCGGATGGAGAGGGTGTTTTTCATCGACCGGGAGATATTCTGGACGACCGTAGACCTGACGGGTGCTAGCAAAAATGATCCGAACTTCGGGATTGAACTGGCGGCAGGTTTCAAGAATGGAAAGCTGCGCACGGCAGTTAATCTCAAGATCGGTGTAGGGGTCGCGCATTGAATCCATGTGACTGGTTTGCCCGGCAAGGTTAAAGAGATAATCCTGCTCCTTGACCAGATAAGACATGCTATGCGGATCACGAACATCAGAGATATTGACAGTGACTAGATCTTCAATTCCATGAATATTGAAGAGGTTACCACCGTATTCGGGAATAAGGCTGTCGACTAAGAGTACTTCTGCCCCGGCAGCGGCAAGACGATGGGCAAGATTTGAGCCAATAAAGCCCAAACCGCCAGTGATTAGTACATTTTTGCCGCGAAACGCTTCTTCCACGTCCATTCCTACACTTGAAACTCTAACATCACTTCGATGACTTGATTCACCTGAGCATCCGTGAGTTCAGGATAGAGAGGCAGAGAGATGATTTCATTTGCCGCTTGCTCTGCTTGGGGGAAACTGCCGAGGTCACCTATGCGCCCACGATAAGCGGGTTGCAAGTGAATCGGCGTGGGATAGTGAATGGCAGTACCGATGCCCCGTTGAGCGAGATGTTGACGCAAGCGATTCCGCTCTGGATGCCGAACGACATAAAGATGATAAACAGGGCTGCAAGCTGCCGGAACATAGGGAATGGTAACCACAGTACCAATTCCAGCGTCGTAGCGACGAGCGATTTCGACACGGCGCGCATTATCCTGGTCAAGAGCTTGGAGTTTGACTCTGAGAATCGCTGCCTGCAACTCATCTAGGCGCGAATTCATGCCAGGTTCATCACTAATATAGCGTTGTTTCCAGCCATATTGAGCAAGTTGGCGAATATACTGCTCTAAATCAGCAATATTTGTCCCCACCGCGCCGCCGTCTCCTAGCGCCCCAAGATTTTTCGTGGGATAGAAGCTGAAACACCCAACATCGCCGAAGGTTCCAACACGTTTCCCCTGGTAACAAGCTCCATGCGCTTGTGCGCAGTCTTCGATGAGCCGTAGATTATATTTCTGAGCAATCGAAAGCAGTTTTTCAAGCTCGGCAGGGAGACCGTATAGATGGACGGGCAATATCGCTCGCGTGCGCGGGGTGATGGCTGCTTCGACCCGATCACAATCCAAGTTGTAGGTGCGCGGATCAATATCGACTAACACAGGTGTTGCGCCTGCGAGATCGATTGCTGCGACGGTTGCGCTGGCGGTATGGGGCGTGGTAATGACTTCATCGCCAACGCCAATGTTGAGCGCTCGCAAAGCGAGGACGATTGCATCGGTGCCGCTAGCGACACCAACTACGTGTTTCAAATTGTTCCAAGCGGCATATTCAGCTTCAAACGCCTTGACTTCTTCTCCAAGGATATACCAGCCGCTGTGGAGCGTGCGGGTAACTGCTTCGTCGATTGCCGTTTGACGAGCAAGGTAGGCTGCGCCGGGGTTTGCTTGGGGAATCAAGAATTGCTGCATAAATACCTGCTTTTGCTAGGATTGATAGCCAATAAGGCGTTTTACAATGCGCTTGATTCTTTTAGTAATCAGCCATCGTTTACTACCCCGCATTGCTATTGACCACGCAACGGTCTCGATCTCACGTGCAGTCGAGGTATTCCCGAAAAGACTTTTAAACTTTGCAGCCGTATCTAGAGCGAAGCCGAATTGTGAGTCCAGAAGGGCGAAAGCCCAGAGCAGGATGTATTCCCGCTCCGACCATTTTTGAGCTACTGCATATTCCAGAGTTCGCAAGTAACGCGCCTCTACCCAACCAGGAGAAATTTTTGTCCGGTGCTCAAACTGGAACTTCGTTTGCTCAGCACTACCATGCTGCAAACCGGAGATCGTATCTAGCCGCATACGGACAGTACCTTTGACAGCGAGATCGGAGAGCCAGAATCCATCATCTGTCAAAGTTTTGTGGGTGTCTGTAAACAGGTCCTCGCCTTGGTATGCGTCTATCAATCCTGGCTCGACATCCAATGCTACTAGGCTTGACTTTAATTGAGGGGCTAAGCTTTGATAAATCCGTAAATCAGTGCCTTGCGTATCCACTTTCAGCCAGTCAATGGAAGAGAGTGCTAGTCGCTTTGACACGTCGTTGAGAGTAGTTGCACTCACTTTGCTCTTACCTTCAACTGCAAAAAGCGGAGCAAAAAGGTAATTTTCGAGTGAGGTCAAATCGGGAGGGAGTGTACTTGAGCAATGGGGAGAATGGGTTAGGTAGAACTCAACCTGATCCAGGGAATCCGAAGCTGTTATCGCTGTGTTGACAATATGCGCCTTGAAGTAACCATTGACCGGGTTTGTTTGTAAATCCCGCTGGTCGGGGTCAAACCCAACATAAACAGCATCATGCTTAATAGGCTCCCAGATCAAAGGGGGATGACCGGAGGCACCTACATCCACCAGCACCGGATAAATTTGTAGCTTTGAAAGCAAATCATGAACCATTAGCAGATGATCTCTTTTGGAACAGGAAACCCCAGTAATCACACTGCTCAGGTGCATTATGGATATATGGTGCGTTCTCTACTATAAACTCGCGTATAAGTGTTAACTCACCCTGTTTTGCAGATTCCAAAATTTCCTGGCGGTTGAGGCACCAACCCAAGTACTCTGTATTATAGCCGTACCGGTATGGACGCTGCACCATGACATAAGACGGACGGTGATGTATAACAGGGAGGCGAGTGATAAATAAATACCCCGTAGTGACCTGAGCGAGTTCTCTAAAGGTGGTTCGCCAAACTTCTGAATATTGGAGTGAACTGCTTGCCAAAACAAAATCGTAGGATTGGCGTTTCCATTCATTTCCTGAAACAAACTTAGCTTCGGGAAACAAATTTTGCCCATATTGTGTGAATAACGCGAAATCTTTGCAGGTGTAGTCGAACTTGAGATCGGCGCGCAGGGTTTTTGAAATTAAGTAGTAATGCCCAATACCTCCTCCCCAGTCGAGCATGGATAAGCGGGACTTTCCTGCCGCAGCAACGCTTAAAGCGTAAGCATAAGACATAATCACGTTATGAAATGCTAAATTGACCCTACTCTGATTAGTTATTTCCGGGGAAATGCCGAATGGTTGGGTGCCGTTCAGCTCGTCTAGAAATGTCTGCCAACGGCTGATATAGGCATCCAAAACCGATTTTTGTGCCCAGCCCTTAATCGCGGCATCTTTTGTAGCGGCTCTCCAGCCTGCGGGTATATATTCCCATTCAGGTTGCCGAGTCTGTGAGCGCAAATGGTTGATGAAAGTAACCAGAATAGGAGGAGTGACTGCTTTTATTGCAGATTTCAGCCATTGGGTGTTCAAGAAAGCATCCCAGCTTTCCTAAGGTTATGTTTCGTAATACGCCACGCTTTACGAAGCGCGCGTTTATAGAGCGGCGGAGCATTAACTGCACGTTTCCAAAGAGCTGCACAATCTTCGTGCTCGACCGGTTCGGGCCAGTGCACAGGAATAGGAGGTACAAGTTGCAGCGGTGGATTCTCCCACTGGCTGCCGTCAGGTGAATTCGTTGCAAGGTGGTCGAAGCCGATG
>Ga0081539_10004529_pt1 | contig 15259 bp, 10 predicted proteins | sample TabmetS4T2R2_FD_71023 | JGI IMG/M metagenome (GOLD analysis project Ga0081539, IMG submission 71023) | Tabebuia heterophylla rhizosphere microbial communities from the University of Puerto Rico - S4T2R2 | ecosystem: Host-associated > Plants > Roots > Rhizosphere ...
CCCGTGCTCACAAGAACGGAGGTGAGGTCCCGACTACAGGTACTGGCCCGTGTTCGCCACCGTGTCGATCGTCCGGCCGGGCTCGGAGCCGTCCTTGCCCTGGATGATCGTCCGGATGTAGACGATGCGCTCGCCCTTCTTGCCGGAGATGCGCGCCCAGTCGTCGGGGTTCGTCGTGTTCGGCAGGTCCTCGTTCTCCTTGAACTCCTCGACGCACGCCGTGAGCAGGTGGTCGAGGCGGATGCCGCGCTGCCCGGCGTCGAGGAAGTCCTTGATCGCCGATTTCTTCGCCCGGTCCACGATGTTCTGGATCATCGCGCCGGAGTTGAAGTCCTTGAAGTAGAGGATCTCCTTGTCGCCGTTCGCGTACGTGACCTCGAGGAACTGGTTCTCCTCGGTCTCGGAGTACATGCGCTCGGTGGTCCGCTGGATCATCGCGGCGACGCAGGCGTCCGGGGAGCCGCCGTTGGCCGCCAGGTCGTCGGCGTGCAGCGGGAGGTCCGGGGTCAGGTACTTGCCGAAGATGTCCTGCGCGGCCTCGGCGTCCGGCCGCTGGATCTTGATCTTCACGTCGAGGCGGCCGGGCCGCAGGATCGCCGGGTCGATCATGTCCTCGCGGTTGGAGGCGCCGATGACGATGACGTTCTCGAGCCGCTCGACGCCGTCGATCTCGCTCAGCAGCTGCGGCACGATCGTCGTCTCGACGTCGCTGGACACCCCGGAGCCGCGGGTGCGGAACAGGGAGTCCATCTCGTCGAAGAACACGACGACGGGCGTGCCCTCGCCGGCCTTCTCGCGCGCGCGGGCGAAGATCAGCCGGATGTGGCGCTCGGTCTCGCCGACGTACTTGTTGAGCAGCTCGGGGCCCTTGACGTTGAGGAAGTAGCTCTTGGAGTCCTTGACGCCGCGGACCTCCGCCACCTTCTTGGCCAGGGAGTTCGCGACCGCCTTCGCGATGAGCGTCTTGCCGCAGCCGGGCGGGCCGTAGAGCAGGATGCCCTTGGGCGGCTTGAGCCCGTGCTCGCGGAACAGGTCGGGGTGCAGGAACGGGAGCTCGACGGCGTCCCGGATCTGCTCGATCTGGGACTTGAGGCCGCCGATGTCCTCGTAGCTGATGTCCGGGACCTCCTCGAGGACGAGCTCCTCGACCTCGGCGCGGAGGATCTTCTCGAACACGAAGCCCGAGCGGGACTCCATCATCAGCGCGTCGCCGACGCGGATGTGCTCCTTGCGCAGCGGGCCGGCGATGTGGACGACGCGCTCCTCGTCGGCGTGCGCGACGACCAGCGCGCGGTCGTCGTCCAGCAGCTCCTTGAGGACGACGATCTCGCCCGAGCGCTCGAACTCGCGGGTGGCGACGACGTTGAACGCCTCGTTGAGCATGACCTCCTGGCCGGGCTGCAGCGCCTCGACGTCGATCGACGGGCTGACCGACACGCGCATCTTGCGCCCGGAGCTGGTGACCTCGACCGTGCCCTCCTCCGCCGCGGCGAGGAACAGGCCGAACGTGTTGGGCGGCTGGGCGAGGCGGTCCACCTCGGCCTTGAGGGCGACGATCTGGTCCCGGGCCTCGCGCAGGGTGCCGGCGAGCCGCTCGTTCTGCGTGGTCAGCTGCGCGACCTGGGTTCGGAGCCTGGCGATCTCGTCGGCCGCCGCACCGGGGGTGCGAACGGCGCGCAGCCGGTCGACCTCCTGCTGCAGCCGAGCGATCTCGCGGCGCAGGGCCGCTTCGTCCAGGCCGAACCCGCCGTCGTGGTCGGACATGGCGGTCACCTCCCATCCCGCACGGTCGACCCGTCGACCCTAACCCCGACAGGTTCTCTCGACGCCCGGGGGGCTGGGGCCACGTGCCTCCGTGACGTGTGGCGCATCACCCGGCGCGCCGGGTGATGAGTGGGGGACATCCTGACATGGCGCCAGTGACGGTGAGTAGGACTTTCGTCACGTGCTGGACACAGCAACGCAGCTGTGCCGATCTTTCTTATGTTCGGTGATCGGGCTTCGGACCGCCAGCCTCCGCGCCGGTCGTGTCGGGAGTAACGCTCTGACCCCCCGAGTCCACTCCCGTGACGGGATCGGACCCGCCACCGGCCACCTCGCGCCGCACCTTGCGGACCTTCTTCTCCGACACCGGGCGCTCCCCCAGGTCGTCCGGCGACCAGTGGCCCCAGGCGTCGTCGACGCCCGGCTCGCCCTCGCCCGCCGACCGGGCCGGACGCCGGCGCCGCACCGGCGGCGTGACGCCGTCCGCCAGCCGGCGCGTCGTCACGAGGAACCCGGTGTGGCCCACCATGCGGTGCTGCGGGCGGACGGCGAGCCCCTCCAGGTGCCAGCCGCGGACCATCGACTCCCAGGCCGCCGGCTCGGTGAAGCGGCCGTCGTCGCGCATGGCCTCGGCCACCCGCGAGAGCTGGGTCGCGGTGGCGACGTAGCAGATCAGGACGCCACCGGGGCGCAGCGCCCGGGCCACGGCCGCCAGGCAGTCCCAGGGCGCGAGCAGGTCGAGGACGACGCGGTCGACGTCGGTCTCGTCGAGGGCCTCGGCGACGTCGCCGACGCTCAGGTGCCAGGCCGGGTGCGGGCCGCCGAAGAACGCCTCGACGTTGGCGCGGGCGATGTCCGCGAAGTCCGGGCGGCGCTCGTAGGAGTGCAGCTCGCCGGCGTCCCCGACGGCACGCAGCAGCGACATGCTCAGCGCGCCGGACCCGACGCCGGCCTCGACGACCTTCGCGCCGGGGAAGATGTCGGCCATCGCGACGATCTGGCCGGCGTCCTTCGGGTAGACGACGGCGGCGCCGCGCGGCATCGACAGCACGTAGTCGGCCAGCAGCGGGCGCAGCGCGAGGTACTCGATCCCGGCCGTGTTGCGGACCACCCACCCCTCGGGGCGGCCGATGAGCTCGTCGTGGCCGAACCGGCCGGCGTGCGTGTGGAACTCGCGGCCCGGCTGCAGCGTGATCGTGTGGAGCCGGCCCTTGGGGTCGGTGAGCTGCACCCGGTCACCCGCCCGGAACGGGCCGCGGCGGCCGCGGGCGCCGACCGGCTGACCGGCGTGCGCCGCCGGCGGGTCGGGTCGGGGCGTGCTCATGGGCGGTGAGTCTAGGTAACCGGCGGCGGCGCTCAGCCGCCGGACCGCTGGGCGACGAAGCGCGCGACGTCCTGCCAGTCGAGGATGCCGACGACGCCGCCGCCGTCCCCGACGACGACGTACCGCGGCGCCGGGTTGGCCTGCATGCGCTCGATGAGCTCCTCGCCCTGCAGCTCGGCGCCGACGACGGCGCCCTGGGCGAGCGCGTGCGAGACCGCGGAGGCGGGCACCTCGCCGGCGCGCTCCGGCGGGACGGTGGCCACCGCCGCCTCGTCGACGACGCCGGCCGGCCGGCCGTAGACGTCGAGGACGACCGCCGCGGAGGCGTTGCCCGCGACCGCCGCCGCGCGCGCGGCGGCGACGGTCGCCGTCGAAGGGACGGCGACGGCGGGCCGCAGCAGGTCGCGGACGCTCGCCAGCCCGGAGCGGCGCCGCCAGCGCGCGAGCGCGATCGCGCCGCCGGCGCCCTGCCAGAGGAGGCCGGCGACCAGCAGCATCCAGATCACGGTCGCGAGGCCGCGCGCCTCCCCCCGCAGCCAGGGGTAGACGACCCAGATCGCGACGCCGACGGCCACGACCCGGCCGGACCAGCCGGCGAACAGCGTGCCCGCGTTGCGGTCGCCGGCGACCCGCCAGACGAGGCCCTCGAGCACGCGCCCGCCGTCCAGCGGCAGCCCCGGCAGCGCGTTGAAGACGGCGACGATGAGGTTCGACAGCGACGTCGCCTGGAGCAGCAGGAACGGGACGCCGTCCACGTCGGTCAGCACGACGGCGACCCCGGCGCCCACCGCGAGCGCCGCGTTCGACAGCGGGCCGACGGCCGCGACGAGGATGCTGCGCCACGGGCCGTCGGACTCGTTCTCGAAGGCGGTGTGGCCGCCCCACAGGTCGAGCACGATGTGCGTCGCGGGCGTGCCGGTCGCCCGGGCGGCGGCCGCGTGCGCGACCTCGTGGACGAAGACGGAGAACAGCAGCAGCAGCGCGAAGCCGGACGCGATGACGTAGGACAGGCCCTCGCCGTACTCCGGGACGACGCTGCGCACGTTGGGCGCGAACAGCACGGTGACGACGAGCGCGACGACGAACCACGACGGGCGCAGGTACACCGGGACGCCCGCGACCGCACCGATGCGGATCCCCGGCTGCGCGGCGGCGGGCGCGGCGTCGGTCACCCGTCGATCCTACGGGGCGGCTGAGCCGCGCGAGTGTAGGGCGAACGGCGGTTCTGACGGCCCCGGAACCGCCGTTCGCCCTACACTCGCGTGTCCACAGTCTGTGGACGCGCGAGTGCCTGTGGACGAGCGACGGCGTCGTGTCGGTGCGCCGCAATACAGTTCCGGACATGGCTCCCGCCGCGCTCTCGCCCTCCCGGGCGGCCGACTTCATGCAGTGCCCGCTGCTGTACCGGTTCCGCGTGGTCGACCGCCTGCCCGAGGCACCCACCCCGGCCGCCGTCCGCGGCACCGTCGTCCACGCGGTGCTGGAGCGGCTGTTCGAGCTGCCGCCAGAGCGCCGCACGCTCGACGCGGCCGCCGGCCTCATCGCCGGCGAGTGGCAGCGCCTGCGCGAGGAGCGGCCCGAGCTGGCCGAGGCCTTCGAGGCCGACCCGTCGGTGGGCTCCTGGCTCGACGGCGCCGAGGCGCTGCTGGCAACGTGGTTCAGCCTCGAGGACCCGACCCGGCTCGAGCCTGCGGAGCGCGAGCTGTACGTCGAGACGGCGCTGGACGACGGCCTCGTCCTGCGCGGGTACGTCGACCGGCTCGACGTCGCCGCCGACGGCCGGATGCGGATCGTCGACTACAAGACCGGCCGCGCGCCGTCGGAGATGTTCGAGGCGAAGGCCCTGTTCCAGATGAAGTTCTACGCGCTCGTGCTGTGGCGGCTGCGGGGCCGGCTGCCGAGCGTGCTCCAGCTCGTCTACCTCGGCAGCGGCGAGGTGCTGCGCTACAGCCCGGACGAGGGCGAGCTGCTGGCCACCGAGCGCAAGGTCAAGGCGCTGTGGGACGCCATCGCCCGGGCGGCCCGCACCGGCGACTGGCGGCCCTCCCCCAGTCGGCTGTGCGACTGGTGCGACCACCACGCGCTCTGCCCGGTCCAGGGCGGCACGACGCCGCCCCCGCCCGAGGACGCGCTGGAGCGCGTGGTCGGCGCCGCGGCCTCCACGCCGGACACTCCCGGCCTGGACGAGGACGGGTGATGCGATGGGTGAGGCGGTGGGTGGTCCGCTGACAGCGGGGTGACAGCGGCCTGCCAGGGGGTGGGTGCAGGGTGGTGTCGCCGGTCAACCGGCCGGTGGACGCATCAGGGACGGGGACAGGGCAGGATCAGGGGTGGGCCCCGGGGTTTCGGGGTGGGCTGGGTGAGGTCCCGGATGATCTCGGCGGGGTCGTGGCTGGAAAGCTCGGACGCGAAAACGGGTTGACCCTCCCGGCGCGTCAGGCACGAGGGTTGGCCAGGGTTCCACACCCGGGCGGTCACGGAGGATCGCCCGTTCGGCACGGAGCCGGGATCGCACCCGGCAGGGGAGGCAACGGACGTGACGGTCGACGGTGCGGCGCAGCAGGACGCCCCCGGTAGGTCACCGGTGGTCGCGGAGGCGATAGACCTGCGCAAGGAATACGGCGAGGGCGAGGCGAAGGTCGTCGCGCTCGCGGGTGTGAACGTGAGGTTCGAGCGCGGCAAGATGACCGCGATCATGGGTCCGTCCGGGTCCGGCAAGTCGACGCTCATGCACCTGATGGCGGCGCTCGACCGCCCGACGAGCGGTCACGTCGTCATCGACGGCACGCAGGTCACGGGGCTCAAGGACAAGGCGCTGACGCGGCTGCGCCGCGACCGGCTGGGCTTCATCTTCCAGTCGTACAACCTCGTGCCGACGCTGACGGCGAGGGAGAACATCACCCTCCCGCTCGACATCGCCGGGACGGAGATCGACCAGGAGTGGTTCGAGACGGTCATCAAGACCGTCGGCCTCGCCGACCGGCTCAAGCACCGTCCCAACCAGCTCTCCGGCGGCCAGCAGCAGCGCGTGGCGTGCGCCCGTGCGCTGGTCAGCCGCCCGACGATCGTCTTCGCGGACGAGCCGACCGGCAACCTCGACTCGCAGGCGAGCGAGGAGATCCTCCAGTTCCTCCGCCGCTCGGTCGACGAGTTCGGCCAGACGATGGTCATCGTCACGCACGAGCCGACGGCGGCGGCGTACGCGGACCGCGTGCTGTTCCTCGCCGACGGCCAGATCGTCGACGAGCTGCGCGACCCGACGTCGGACGGCGTGCTCGCGCGGATGCGCAGCTTCGACGCGGCGGGACGGCGGAGCTGACATGGTCCGCGTGACTCTCAAGGGGGTGCGGGGTCACCTCCTCCGCTTCGTGCTGACGGCGGTGGCCGTGACGCTGGGCGTGTCCCTCGTCGCGGGCACCTACGTGCTCACCGACAGCATCGACAAGACGTTCACCGAACTCATCGAGGCCGGTACCAACGGCATCGACGTCCAGGTCCGCGGCAAGGCGGCCGAGACCGAGAGCTACGACGGCACGACCATCCGGACGCCGCTGCCGATCTCGCTCGAGGACCGCATCCGTGGGGTGGACGGCGTCACCCGCGCGGTGCCGGACTACGAGGGCTTCGCGCTCCTGGTCGGCAAGGACGGCACGGCGACGCGCAACGGGGGCGCGCCGACCTTCGGCTTCTCCTGGTTCCCGGACGACCCGGCGCTCACCCTGGTCAAGGGCAGCGGGCCCCAGAGCTCGGACGAGGTCGCGGTCGAGAGCTCCACGCTCGAGCTGTCCGGGCTCGAGGTGGGCGACACGACCCAGGCGCTCATCGGACAGACTCCGCGCCAGGTGAGGATCACCGGCGAGGTCGAGTTCGAGGCCGGCCTCGCCGGCGCCACGATCCTGCTGGTCGACGAGAAGACGGCGCAGCAGGAGTTCGCACCGGACGGCAACGTGCCGTCGTTCACCGTCACCGGCTCGCCCGGCGTCAGCCAGGAGCAGCTCCGCGACCGGGTGGCGGCGGTGCTGCCCCCGGACGCCGAGGCCATCACCGGGGCGGCGTTCCAGGATGAGACGAAGGACGAGATCAAGCAGGCGCTGGGCTTCATCTCCTGGTTCCTGCGGGTCTTCGCCGCGTTCGCGCTGTTCGTCGGCGCCTTCATCATCGCGAACACGTTCTCGATGCTCGTGGCCCAGCGCACCCGCGAGCTGGGGCTGCTGCGTGCCGTGGGCGCGTCCCGCGGGCAGGTGCTGCGCGTCGTGCTCGGCGAGGCCGTGGTCATCGGCGTCCTCGGCGCGGTGGCCGGGCTCGGCGTGGGGCTGGCGGTCGCGGCGGGCCTGCAGGCGCTCTTCGGCTCGTTCGGACTCGACATCTCCGGCGGCCTTCCGGTCCTTCCGCGCACGATCCTCGTGAGCGTGCTCGTCGGGGTCCTGGTCACGCTGGTGTCCGCCGTGCTGCCGGCGTTCCGGGCCGCGCGGATCGCGCCGGTCGAGGCCCTGCGGGACGACGTCGCCGCCCCGGCCGGCGGCGTGCTGCGCCGTGGGATCGTCGGCGGCGCCTTCGTCGCGCTCGGCATCGCCGTCGTCGTCCCGTCGGTGACCGGCGACCAGGTTCGGTGGTGGTTCGTCCTCGTCGGCGCGCTGCTGGTGCTCCTCGGCGCGATCGTCGCCGCGCCGGCGGCGACCCGGCCGATCGTCCGGCTCGTCGCGGCGCCGTTCGTGACGTTCGGCGGGGTCGTGAGCCGCATGTCGCGCGAGAACGCGCTGCGCAACCCGCGGCGGACGGCGACGACGGCCACGGCGCTCATGATCGGTCTGGCGCTCATGGCCGGCGTGTCGGTCATCGCGTCGTCGATGCGGGCCAGCGTCGCCGACCTGGTCGAGAGCCAGCTCACGGCCGACTACGTCCTCAACGGCGGCGGGGTGGCGCAGTTCCCGCCGTCGGTCTCCACGGCGGTGGCGAAGCTGCCCGACGTGGCGTCGGTGGCGCAGATCGGCGTCGTCAACGTCAAGGTCGACGACAAGACCGAGTACGCGATCGCGACGACCGCCAAGGGCATCGAGGACAACGTCAAGTCCGAGGTGCAGTCCGGCTCGCTCGGGGCGCTCGACGCCGGCCAGGTCGTGATCTCGGAGTCGACGTCGGAGGACCGTGGCTGGAGGGTGGGCACGGAGCTCGACGCGAGCATCGGGTCGCTCACCGGCGAGCGGCTCACGGTGGGCGCCGTGATGGTGGACAACCAGGTGCTCAACAACCCGGCGATGATCGTGCCGCGGTCCCTCTACGAGAGGGCCGTGCCGGCGGCGATGCAGGGCGACTTCCTGGTGTACGTCAAGGCGGCGCCGGGCGCGGACGCCGAGGCGCTGCGGACGTCGCTGACGAACGTCGTCAAGCCGTTCATCGTGGTGTCGGTGCAGGACGGCGAGGAGTTCACGAACTCCCAGGCCGACCAGATCAACCAGATCCTGTACATCATGTACGCGCTGCTGGCGCTGACGGTCATCATCGCGGTCCTCGGCATCATCAACACGATGGCGCTGTCGGTGTTCGAGCGGACCCGCGAGATCGGGCTGCTCCGCGCCGTCGGCCTCTCCCGCCGGCAGCTGCGCCGGATGATCACGCTGGAGTCGGTGGAGACCTCCGTCTTCGGCTCCATCCTCGGCGCTGCACTGGGTCTGGGGATCGGCGTCGTCGTCCAGCGCGGCCTCGTCAACGAGGGGCTCGAGACGCTGTCGATCCCCTGGTTGCAGATCGTGCTCGTCGTCGTCGGCGCCGCGATCGCCGGCGTGATCGCGGCCGCCCTCCCCGCGTGGCGCGCGGTCCGCCTGGACGTCCTGCGGGCGATCTACACGGAGTGACGGTCACACGGTGGGTCGGCTCGACCGCCCGCCGCCCGCCTCCGGACGGGTGACGGGCGGCGGACCACCCCGCACGACGCGCCCCGCCGGTTCAGCCTGAACCGGCGGGGCGCGTCGTCCGCGTTCGGGCGCCGTCCCGGGACGCCGTTCGTGGGGTCGTCCGAGGAGTCCGAAGGCCGCTCGGGAACCCTGCTACGTTGGGCCGGGCTATGTCCCGAACGAGCGGGTAGGGGTGGGTGGCGTGCGTTTCGTGCGAGTGATGGCCGTCGTGGCAGCGGGCGCGCTGGCACTGGCAGGCTGCGGGGGCGACGAGGACGGGTCCGGCGGATCCGGCGGCGACGCCGCGCGGGTGAACACGTTCGAGGGCAAGACCCCCGAGCAGGTCCTCGAGGCGGCGAAGAAGGCCGCTCAGGGCGCCAAGTCGGTGCACATGACCGGCGACCTCAGCGAGGGAAGCTCGAGCTTCGAGATCGACATGGTGCTCAGCGACGGGCAGGGCGGCCAGGGGTCGATCACGATCGACGGCGACGAGATGGCGCTGCGGCAGGTCGGCAAGGACGTCTATGTCAAGGGCAGCAAGGACGTCTGGGCCTCGATGGTGCCCGGCTCCGGCGAGGTGGCCGGCAAGCTCGACGGCAAGTGGGTGCACGTCCGTTCGAGCGACGACGCGTCCTCGCGGTTCACCGAGATCACGACGATGGACAAGGCCTTCGAGAGCCTGCTCAAGCCGAGCGGCAAGCAGCTCGAGAAGGTGGCGGGCAAGGACGTCGACGGCACGCCGACGATCGGCCTGCTCGACAAGGGCGACAGCGAGGACGACTCGGCGACGCTGTACATCGCGACCCGCGGGCCGGCGTACCCGTTGCTCGTGGAGCCGAAGTCGCAGTCCGGCAAGATCGCGTTCACGGAGTGGGACGCGGACGTGAAGATCGAGGCCCCGAAGGGCTCGACGGTGGAGCTCTCGAAGATCCTGAAGACCTGACCCCTCTCAGCCGTGATCATGCACTTCCGGGACGCCCCTCACGCGCGAGGTGAACCTTCGGCGCGCAGGTGGCGTCCCGGAAGTGCATGATCACGGCCAGGTGGAGGCTCAGGCGCGGGTTGCGGCCGCCCGGCGGTTGGCCTCCGTGTCCGCGCCCGGCGGCGCGTTCTCCGGGAAGTGGCACGCCACCTGGTGGCCCGGGGCGAGGAACGCCAGCGGCGGCTCCTGGGTGCTGCAGATGTCCTGCGCCTTCCAGCAGCGGGTGTGGAAGCGGCACGCCGTCGGCGGGTTCAGCGGGCTCGGCGTCTCGCCGCGGAGCAGGATGCGCTCGCGGCGGTTGCGCCGGTCCGGGTCCGGCAGCGGCACCGCGGACAGCAGCGCGTTCGTGTACGGGTGCATCGGCCGCTCGTAGAGCCCGTGGTTGTCCGCGAGCTCCACGATCTTGCCCAGGTACATGACGGCGACCCGGTCCGAGATGTGCCGGACGACGGACAGGTCGTGCGCGATGACGACGTACGTCAGGTCGAACTCGCCCTGCAGGTCCTCGAGCAGGTTGATGACCTGCGCCTGGATCGAGACGTCCAGCGCCGACACCGGCTCGTCCGCGACCACGAGCTTCGGCCGCAGGGCCAGTGCCCGGGCCACCCCGATGCGCTGCCGCTGGCCGCCGGAGAACTCGTGCGGGTACCGGTTGTAGTGCTCCGGGTTCAGCCCGACCAGCCCCAGCAGCTCCTGCACCGCCGGCTTGACCTTGTCCTTCGGCACCGTCTTGTGCAGCACGAACGGCGCGCCCACGATCGCGCCCACCGTGTGCCGCGGGTTCAGCGACGAGTACGGGTCCTGGAAGATCATCTGGATGTCGCGCCGCAGCGGCCGCATGCCGCTCACCGACAGGTGGGTGATGTCCCGGCCCTCGAACTCGATCGTCCCGTGGCTCGGCTCGAGCAGCCGGGTCAGGAGGCGGCCGGTGGTCGTCTTGCCGCAGCCGGACTCCCCCACCAGCCCGAGCGTCTCGCCGCGGTGCACCTGGAAGTCGAGGCCGTCGACGGCCTTCACGTTGCCCACGGTCTGCCTGATCAGCGCCCCGCGCGTCACCGGGAAGTGCTTCCGCAGCCCGGTCACCGACAGCAGTACGGGCGCCTCGGTAACCGGCACGCCTGCCGCACCACCCACCGACACCCGGCTCGCCGGCGTCGCGCTGGCCGACGTCCCGCTGGCCGGCGCAGCACTCGACGGCGCACCGCTCGCGGATCCCGCGCTGGTCGGCGTCGCGCTGGCCGGTGTGCCGCTCGATGGTGTGCCGGGCGGTGGGGGTTCGGTGGGGGGCTTTCCCTGGGCCGGCGTCCCTGCGTCTCCGCTTGCGTTCTCTGCGCTCACAGCCGTGGGTTCACCTCCTCCGTCCAGATCTGGCGCCGCCGCTCGGGCAGCAGGTGGCACGCGACGTCGTGGCCGGGCGACGTCGGCCGCAGCTGCGGTACCTCGGTCAGCGACTTGCCGCCGGTCAGGTCGCAGTACGGGCACCGCGGGTTGAACGCGCACCCGGGCGGCACGCGGATCAGGCTCGGCGGCGAGCCGGTGATCGGCACCAGGCGGTCCTGCCGCTCGCGGTCCATCCGGGGCACCGAGCTGAGCAGCCCCCAGGTGTACGGGTGCTCCGGCGCCCGGAAGATCTCCTCGCTCTGCGCGTGCTCCACGGCGCGCCCGGCGTACATCACCAGGATGTCGTCCGCGAGCTCCGCGACGACGCCCAGGTCGTGCGTGATGACGACGACCGCGGACCCGAACTCCTTCTGCAGGTCCCGGATCAGATCCAGGATCTGCGCCTGGACGGTGACGTCGAGCGCCGTCGTCGGCTCGTCCGCGATCAGCAGCTGCGGGTCGCAGGACAGCGCCATCGCGATCATCGCGCGCTGCCGCATGCCGCCGGAGAACTGGTGCGGGTAGTCGTTCACCCGCTTCGACGGCTCCGGGATCCCGACCCGGTCCAGCATCTCGATCGCCCGTCGGTGCGCCACGGCCTTGGTGACGTCGTTGTGCAGCCGGTACGCCTCGACGATCTGCGCACCGATCTTGTACTGCGGGTGCATCGACGACAGCGGGTCCTGGAAGATCATCGCCATCTTCGCGCCGCGCAGCCGCCGGACGTGGTCCGGGGTCGAGCCGATCAGCTCCTCGCCGTCCAGCCACACCTCGCCGCTGACGTTCGCCGGCCCGCGGTGCAGGCCCATGATCCCGAGGCTCGTGACGCTCTTGCCGGACCCGGACTCGCCCACGATTCCCAGCGTCTTGCCGCGCTCCAGCGAGAACGACAGGCCGTCGACCGCCTTGACGAGGCCGTCGTCGGTCGGGAAGTGGATCTTCAGGTCGCGCACCTCGAGGTACGCCGTCGGCTGGCGCCCGGAGCGCAGCTCGCCCTCCTCCGCCGCCGACGTGCCGCCGGTGCCGCCCTGCCAGTCGAGGTTCTCTCCGTCCACGGCTACACCCTCACCCTCGGGTCGACGACGGCGTACAGCAGGTCGACGACGAGGTTCGCGACGACGACGAAGATCGCCGCCAGCAGGGTGCCACCCAGCACCTTGGGCAGGTCGTTCGAGACGATGCCCTGGTAGAGGTAGGCGCCGAGGCCCGGCAGCGAGAACGTCGTCTCGGTCAGGACGGCGCCGCCGATCAGGAGACCCAGGTCCAGGCCGAAGATCGTGAGGATCGGCGTCAGCGTCGAGCGCAGGGCGTGCTTGGTGATCACCGTGCGCTCGGGCAGGCCCTTCGCCCGCGCCGTGCGCACGTAGTCCTCGTTCATGGTCTCCAGCATCCCGGCTCTGGTGAGCCGCGCGTACGCCGCCGCGTAGAGGAACGCGAGCGTCACCCACGGTAAGAACAGGTCGTAGGCCCACTGGATCGGGTTCTCGGTGAGCGGCGTGTAGCTGCCGCCCGGCGGGAAGATGTGCAGCGTGTAGCTGAAGATCGAGAGCGCCAGCAGGCCGGTGAAGAAGATCGGCAGCGAGACGCCGGCCAGGGCGACCGCCATCGACGCCCGGTCGACGGCGGTACCGCGGCGCAGTGCGGAGACGACGCCGGTCGCGACGCCGCTCAGCAGCCAGATGACGGCGGCACCGAGGGCGAGCGACAGGGTCACCGGCGCGCGGTCGAGCAGGTCCGGGAGCACCGGATTCTGGGTGAGGAACGAGTACCCCAGGCAGGGCGCCGGGCAGTGGACCGTGGTGGGCCCGGTCGTGTAGTCCGCGCCGACCACGAGCCCCTTGAGGAAGTGCCAGTACTGCACGAAGAACGGGTCGGTCAGCCCGAGCTTCACCGCGAGGGCGTGCACGACCTCCGGGTCGGCGGTCCGCCCGACGTAGCGGCTGGCCAGGTCCTCGGCGGAGAGCCCGGCCGCTCTCGGGACGAGGAAGAAGATGGCGAAGACGGCGAGCGTCACCAGGAGGAGCAGGACGACCGCTCCCAGGAGGCGCCGCAAGAGATACATGCCCACTGTCCCGGCCGAGCGGCAGGCGACGCCGCCCCTCGTGGGGTGCGGCACCGCCCGGCGCCGTCGCCTTCACCTGCCTCACTGCGCCCGTGGGCCGCTCCCGCGGCCCGGACCGACTGGGGACTGGTGCGTGCCCGGCGCCGTCGGGCGACGGCGCCGGGCACGCCTACCGCGCGCCTACTTCTTGGTGGTCCCCAGGGCGAGGTAGTCGTACATCTGGAACCCGTCGGTGATGAACACGTTGGTCAGGTTCTCGGGCCGGTAGAGCAGGCCCTTCGCCCAGAGGCCCGGGATGTAGTACGCACCCTCCATCGTGGCCTTGTCGACCTCCGACCACGCCTTCTCGCGCGCGGCCTTGTCGGTCTCGGCCATCGCCTGGTCGACGAGCTGGTCGACCTTCGGGTCCTTGACGCCGAGGTTGGTGTTACCACCCGTGGCGCGGATGACCCGGCTGTCGACGATCTGGCTGAGGAAGCCGAAGCCGTCCGGCCAGTCGGCGCCCCAGCCGTAGACCATGAGGCCGAGGTTGTTGGCCTTGGCGAAGTCCGGCTTGCCGGCGTACAGCTTCGTGTAGTCGGCCAGCGGGAACGGGCGGAGCGTCGTCTTGATGCCGACCTTCGCCAGCGCCTGCTGCAGGCCCTCGGCCGTCGCCTTCTCCTTCGGCCGCTCGGCGCGGTAGGAGATGTTCGTCGAGAAGCCGTTCGGCTGGCCGCAGGCCGTGAGGTGCTCCTTGGCCTTGTTGACGTCACCGGCGTTGTTCGGCGTCTCGTAGAGGTTGGTCGACTCCGCACCCGGGATGACCGGCGGCATGAGGTTCGTCGCGATGTCGCCGCCGATGTCGCCGCCGTAGGCGCGCTGGTACGCGGTCTTGTCGACGGCGTACTCGACGGCCTTGCGGCACTCGATGTTGTCCAGCGGCGCGACGTCCATGTTGATCGCGGTGAACCAGAGCCGCGCCACCGCGGCGGAGTCGGACTTCGCCTTGAGCGCCTGGTCGGCGAGGATCCGGCCCTGCGCGGCCGGCCCGACGCCCGAGCCCTCGATCGCGACGTCGAGGTCACCGGACAGGAGCCGGTTGTCCATGTCGTCGGAGTTGACGTTGAGCTGGACCTCGATCGTGTCCGGCAGCGCCTTGCGGTTCGGGTCCGACGCCGCGTCCCAGTTCGGGTTGCGCTTGAGCACGATCTTCTTGCCGAGCTCGTTGCTCTCGAACATGTACGGACCGGTGGAGACGACGTGCTCCTTGTACTTCGAGCCCGTGTCCTTCGCCCGCGGCACCGGGATCGTCGACGGCATCTGCGCGAAGTAGTCGAAGCCGCTGAACGGCTTCACCAGGTGGAAGACGATCGTCTGGTCGTCCGGCGTGTCGATCGCCTTGAGGCCGAGCTTGTCCGGCGTCGGGTCCTTGTACGGGCTGGTGTAGCCCTGGGTGTCGAGGAAGTCGTTGAAGTACGTCGGCCCGTTCGGGAACGTCGTCTTGTCCAGCGACCGCTCGACGGCGTACTTGACGTCCTTCGACGTGACCGGCGAGCCGTCCTCGAACTTGATGCCCGACTTCAGCTTGTAGGTCCAGGTCTTCGCGTCGTCGCTCGGCTGGCCGAGGCTCTCCGCGAGGTCGGGGACGACCGTCGCGCCCTCCTCGCCCGGCGCGGACTTGAACATCGTCAGCGAGCGCCCGTAGAGGCGGACGAAGTTCCATGCGTACGCGTAGTACGTGTCACCCGGGTCGAGCGAGTCCCAGTCGCCGGAGTTGGCGAACCGCAGCGTGCCCCCCTTGGCGTCGGACGGGTTGAAGACCTTGCCCACTCCCGCGTTGAACTCGGCCTTGGTCGCGGTGTCACCGTTGCCGCCAC
>Ga0081539_10004530_pt1 | contig 15256 bp, 15 predicted proteins | sample TabmetS4T2R2_FD_71023 | JGI IMG/M metagenome (GOLD analysis project Ga0081539, IMG submission 71023) | Tabebuia heterophylla rhizosphere microbial communities from the University of Puerto Rico - S4T2R2 | ecosystem: Host-associated > Plants > Roots > Rhizosphere ...
TTCATGCCGAGCAGGGCCGGCACGATATTGACCAGCCAGAACGGAAAGATCGGCACCAGCCGCAGGAACAGGAGATAGCTGAAGCTGTCGCGGCGGAAGCCAGCCTCGAAGCGCGCCAGGGCAGCGCCTGCGCGGGAGTGGAAGAGGTCGTAGAAGGCCGTGCGCGCCGCCAGGAACACGGCGACCGAGCCGAGCGTGGCGCCGATCACCGACAGCAGGGCGCCCAGCCAGACGCCGAACAGGAAGCCACCGAGCGGCGTGATGATGATGGCGATCGGCAGCGAGAAGGCGACGACCAGGGAATAGACCAGCACGAACAGCACGACGGCGAGCGCCGTGTTGCCGGCCACCCAGGCGGCGAGCGTCGCGTGGTGGCGGCTCAACATCTCGAAGGAGAAGTAGCGTTCGAGGCCGAACAGCAGGAACAGCGCCAGTCCCAGCAGCAGGATCGCCGCGGGCGCAAGCCGGCGCCACATCTGGGAGGTCATGTCGCCCTTCACGTGGCTTCACGGTCGATATTGGCCCGGCAGGCTCGCGTCTCAAAGCAAATGCGCTCACGCAGCGGTGACGGGGTCCGGTTTCGGCAGTCCCGGATCGGTCAGTGAGAAGCTTGGCCGCTGGCTGATGGTCTGCCACCACACGGCAAGCCGTGGGTAGTTCTCCAGCATGGCTGCTCCTTCGGGTGCGAGTGCAAAGTAGGCGATCATCGCGCCAACGTGCAGATCGGCCAGCGACAGCTCAGGGCCGGCGAGGAAAACCTGCGGTGCCGCGAGCTCCTCCAGCGCGCCCAAGACCTTGGGTGCGGTGCCGAGGCCGCGCGCCACCTCCGCTTCGTCGACCGGCCGGCCGGCCGCGGTCCGGAAGACGCGATGGGAGAAGACCTGCCGGACCATCGGCCAATAGCCGTAGGAATCGATGACGCCGATCAGCTGGTCCATGCGGGCGAGCGCCCGCGGCGTCGCTGGCTGCAACGCCGGACCGGCAAAGGCGCGGTCGACATAGCGGGTGATGGCGCCGGTCTCGTAGAGCGCGAAGCCGTCATGGACCAGGGTAGGCACCCGGCCAAAAGGGTGGAGCGCCAGGTAAGAGCGCGGCATGTCGGCGAAGGGATTCACCTCGACCCGGTCATAGGCGACACCCTTCTCGGCCAGAGCCAGCCGGGCGATGCGGTTATAGACGCTGTAGTGGTAGCCATGCAGGACGAGGGACATGGCGGTATTCTAGGGGAGTGCGCGCCTCGTTGACTCGAAGGCCCGCCCCGCTTATTACCCTCGCCCACAGAAATTGCCCCCGCCGTAACCTGCGGGGGCCTTGTGTTTAAAGGAGTTGCGTGATGAAACGCACCTATCAGCCGAGCAAGCTGGTGCGTAAGCGCCGGCACGGCTTCCGGTCCCGGATGGCTACGGTGGGCGGCCGCAAGGTCATCGCCAACCGCCGCAAGTCGGGCCGCAAGCGCCTCTCGGCCTAAGCGGCCCCGCAAAATTGGCCTCGGCGCGCCTCGGGCGGCTGCCGAACCGCCGCGATTTTCTGCGCGTCCAGGCCGGTCGCCGCTGCGCCATGCCGGGCTTCGTCCTGCAGGTCGCTCCCGTGCCGCCGGATCTCGCCCTGCCCGCCATCCGGGTCGGTTTCACCGTCAGCCGCAAGGTCGGCAATGCCGTGGTGCGCAATCGGGTCCGCCGCCGGCTGCGCGAGGCTGCCCGCATGGTGATCCCGGGCCAGGCGCGCCCCGATCTCGACTATGTCCTGATCGGCCGCCAGGCCGCCATCGCCCGCGACTTCGCCAACCTGCGCCAGGAGCTGGTCGAGGCACTGAAGCGGCTGAAAGCACTGGCTGTCGCGACGCCATGACCTGCCACGGACGCCTTGCGCATGCCCCGGCAAATCGCCAGTTTCCGGGCCGCATGACCTTCCGCCTGATGACTGGCCGCCTGATGACCGGAGCGCTCCAGGGCGCCATCCGCTTCTATCAGTTGACGCTGGCCTACTTCTTCGTCGGCGCCTGCCGCTATGAGCCGTCCTGCTCGGCCTATGCGGCCGAGGCGGTGGCGCGTCACGGCGCGCTGCGCGGCAGCTGGCTGGCGGCCCATCGTCTGTGTCGCTGCGGGCCATGGGGCGGGGCGGGCTTCGATCCTGTGCCGCCGAAACTTTCCTGTCACTCCGCCGAGCGCGCCTAGAAGTCTGACCCAATGGACCAGAAGAATTTCATTGTCGCTATCGTGCTCTCGGTGCTGATCATCATGGGTTGGCAGTACGCCTTCCCGCCGGCCAAGCCGCCGGTCAATCAGCAGCAGACGGCATCGACCCAGAACGGCACGGCCCCGCAGGCGCCGAGCGGCGCGCCCGGCGCGCCCGCCACCCAGGGCAACTTGCAGCCCGGCGCGCCGGCTGCGCAACCGGCGCAGATCGTGAGCCGCGCCGAGGCGCTCGCCCGCTCGCCGCGCGTCACCTTCGACACGCCCGAGCTGGTCGGTTCGATCGCGCTCAAGGGCGCGCGCATCGACGATGTGCGCCTGGTCAAGTATCGCGAGACCGTCGATCCCAAGAGCCCGCCGGTGCCGGTGCTGTCGCCGGTCGGCGGTGAGCACCCCTACTACGCCGAGTTCGGCTGGTCGCCGGCCGACCCGTCGATCAAGGTGCCGGGCCCCGACACGGTCTGGACCGCCAGCAAGGACACGGTGGCGCCCGGCAGACCGGTGCGGCTCACCTGGGACAACGGCCAGGGCCTGATCTTCGCCCTCGACATCTCGCTCGACGAATACTTCATGTTCGACGTCAAGCAGAGCGTCGAGAACAAGAGCGACAAGCCGGTCACGCTCTATCCGTGGAGCCTGGTGGTTCGCTACGGCGAGCCCAAGGCCGAGGGCATCTACATTCTCCATGAAGGTCCCTACGGCGTCTTCAACGGCAGCCTGAAGGAATTCAGCTACTCCAACTTCAAGGACAACAAGCAGGAGAAGATCGCCACCACCGGCGGCTGGGTCGGCATCACCGACAAGTACTGGATGGCGACGCTGATCCCCGACCAGAAGCAGAAGGTCGACGTCACCCTGAAGCAGACCGGCTCCGGCGCCGACCTCAAGTACCAGATCGACTACATCGCGCCGGGCCAGGCGATCGCGCCCGGCGCCACCGCCACGACCGACGCCAGGCTGTTCGCCGGCGCCAAGATCGTGCGCGTCATCTCCGACTACGAGAGCAAATACGGCATCGACAAGTTCGACCTCACCATCGACTGGGGCTGGTTCTCGTTCTTCACCCGGCCACTGTTCTGGCTGCTCGAGTGGCTGTACGTCCATCTCGGCAACTTCGGCCTGGCGATCCTGGTGCTCACCGTGATCGTCAAAGCGGTGTTCTTCCCGCTCGCCAACAAGTCGTATGCGGCGATGAGCAAGATGAAGGCGCTGCAGCCGGAGATGGAGAAGCTCAAGGAGCGCTACGGCGAGGACCGCCAGCGCATGAACCAGGAGCTGATGCAGCTCTATCGCCGCGAGAAGGTCAATCCGGCGGCGGGCTGCCTGCCCATCATCGTGCAGATCCCGGTGTTCTTCGCGCTCTACAAGGTGCTCTACACCACCATCGAAATGCGCCATCAGCCGTTCTACGGCTGGATCAAGGACCTGAGCGCGCCCGATCCGCTCACCATCCTGACCGGCTTCGGCTTGTTCCACTGGCAGGTGCCGGAGTTCCTGCATTTCTTCAACATCGGAATCTGGCCCCTGATCATGGGCGTGACGATGTATCTGCAGCAGAAGCTGAACCCGGCGCCGACCGACCCGGTGCAGGCGCGCGTGTTCCAGTTCCTGCCCATCCTGTTCACTTTCATGCTGGCGCCGTTCGCGGCCGGCCTGGTGATCTACTGGGCATGGAGCAACACGCTGTCGATCGCCCAGCAGTACACGATCATGCGCCGCCACGGCACGCCGATCGGCGGCGGCAAGGGCAAGCCTGCCGTGGCCACCGCGGTGCCGGCGCCCGCGACGCCTGCGCCTGCAGACGGCGGCGGTGGCGGCGGCAAGAAGGGCGGCAAGGGCTCAGCCAAGAAGCGCTGATGGCCGAGTACCCGCCGGAAGAGATCGAGGCGGCGCGCAAGCTCTTTGCCGGCCCCTGCGCGTTCGTGGCCGGGGCTGCCTCGACCCAGTCGATGCTCGCCATCTCGCTGCCCGAGGTCGCCTTTGCCGGCCGCTCCAATGTCGGCAAGTCGAGCCTGGTCAATGCGCTGACCGGCCGGCGCACGCTCGCCCGCACGTCGTCCAACCCGGGTCATACGCGCCAGATCAACTTCTTCGACCTGGCCGGCCGGCTCTTCCTGGTCGACCTGCCGGGTTACGGCTTCGCCCAGGTCTCGCGCTCGATGAAGGAGGCGTGGCAGGACCTCGCCTCGGCCTATCTGCGCGGCCGGCCGACCTTGAAGCGCGTCTGCCTGCTGATCGATTCGCGGCATGGCGTGAAGGAAACCGACCGCGAGACCATGAAGAACCTCGACAAGGCCGCGGTGTCCTACCAGCTGGTGCTGACCAAGTGCGACCAGCTCAAGGCCGCCGATGTGCCGCGCGCCGTAGCGGCCGCCGAGGCGGCCGCCCGCAAGCACGGCGCGGCGCATCCCGAGGTGCTGCCGACCAGCAGCGAGACGGGCTTCGGGATCCCGGAGCTTCGGGCCGAGATTGCGGCGGTCGCCCTCGGCTAGCTAGCGCGTCTGCTGCGGCAGTCCCGGCGCCGGGCCGGACGGCGCCGGCGCGGGCTGCGGCGCGCGCTGTTGCGGTGCTGGGCGTGGCTGGGCCGGTGCCGGCATGAGCTTGGGAATGAGCTCGCGCGTCCTGGTCTGCTCGGCCTCCTGGAACTTCTTGATCTCTTCCTGGTCGAGGAAGCGGTCCTTGTTGAGATCGGTCTCCAAGAATTCCTTCAGCGCATAGGCCGTGAGCTCGGGGCGGTCGATGATGCCGTCCTTGTTGGTGTCGATCTCCTGGAACTTGATCATGACGAGCTTCTTGCGGACCTCGTAGGGCAGCTGGCCCTGGGTCTGCGGGCCGTCGGCCGGGCCGGCGGCGACGAGATATTCCTGCTGGCTGATCTTGCCGTCGTTGTTCTTGTCGAGCTTGTCGGCATCGCGCATCTGCATGTCGATAAGGTCGTTCAGCGCCATCAAGCCCTTGCGGCGCTCGGCCTCCGCTTGCTGGCGCTCGGCCGCCTGCCGCTGCGCCAGGCGCTGCATGATCGCCCGGATCTCCGGCTCGGTGATCTTGTTGTCGCGGTCAGTGTCGTAGTTGTTGAACTCGACCTGGATCGGCGCCTCCGCCTCGGCGCGCTCGATGAAGCCGCTGGCGTTGAGATCGAGGTTCTGGAAGGCCGCCCGGATGCGACTACGGCGCTCCTCGAGACTCGGCCCGCCCGGCACATCATTCGAGTAAGGCGGCTCGGCCAGCTTGAGGAATTCCTCGAGCGATACCTTGCCGTCCTTGTTGGCGTCGAGCTCGTCGAACGACTTCATGCGGTACTTCAGGAAGTCGGCGCGCGAGACCTCGCCCTTCTTGGCGGTGTCGATCTCGACGAACCAGGATGGCAACGGCACGGCGGCCGGAGCGGCGGATTGGCTGGGGGGTTGGCCGGTCGCTTGGCCCGTGGGCTGGGTCGTCGGCTGGTTCGTCGACTGGCCGGTGGTCTGGGCCTGTGCAAACGCCGGCAGCGCCAGCAGGCTCAGGCCCAGCAGAATTGTCGTTCTCATCGCCCTTCCTCAGCTTCCCGGCGCATTGGTAGGAAAAGACCATCGGGTGCGCCACCTACCGTCGGTGGAAAATCGGCAATCGGCCATCCACCGCGCCGATTGTTGCAGAATCTCACGGCCGGTAGTGTAGTGGACCCGCATGCCAATCTACATGGAGATATCGCCGCTCCACCGTCTGGTGACCATCGTGGCCCGGGGCAATGTCAGTGGCGATGAAGTGCGCGGCGCGGCGCAGAAGCTCGCCGATGCCCGGGTTCGCCGGTTCGCCAAGATCGTCGAGGTGGCCAGCGCCAGTTTCACCTTCGAGCCGGCCGACATCCTCGGCCTGGCCCAGACCCTGCGCGCCGACGCCGACGGCCGTGGCCCGATCGCCTTCGTCGTGCGCGACATGAACCAGCCGTTTCCGCGGATGTTCGCCACCCAGACCGCCCACGAGGGGCCGGTCGACCTGTTCAAAAGCCTGCACGAGGCCCGCGCCTGGATCGCCAAGATCCAGAACGCCCCCAAGGCTCACCCGGCCGCCGCGGTCGCGAAGGTCGCGCAAGCCACCGCCGCCGAGGCGTGGGCCGACCCCGACCGTCAGGGAACCGTGATCCGCGGCGCGCGGACACGCGAATTCACCACTCGGGAACTGGTGCACTAGGCCCATACTCTTCTCCTCCATACGGGGGAGGGTAGGGAGGGGCCGGCCGCAGTCCCGTCGCCCGCTGATTTCAGATCATGATCTCTTGTCGGAAGAACTTTTGCTGAGGCCTTCCCCTCCCGACCTCCCCTGTATGACGGGGGAGGTGATCATGAACTCACTAGGCGGCGTCGTGGAAAATGATGCCGAGGGTGAAGCGTTCGCCGTCGCGCAGGCTCGACACGCCGTGCCGCATGGCCGTGCGATAGAAGCCGCGGGTGCCCTTCACCGGCCGTTCGTTGACCGCGAAGATCACGGCGTCACCCTGTCCTAGCGGGACGACCTCGCCGCGCGACTGCATGCGCGGCCGCTGCTCGACCAGCATGAATTCGCCGCCGTTGAAGTCCTTGGCCGGATCGCTCAGCAACACCGTCGCCTGCAGCGGGAACACCAGCTCGCCGTAGAGGTCGCGGTGCAGGCAGTTGTAGTCGCCCGGCCCATAGCGCAGCAGCAGCGGCGTCGGCCGTTTCTGGCCGCCGGCGTGACACTGGCGCAGCCAGCCCTGCAGCGTCGGCGGAAAGCGTTTGGCCACGCCGAGCTCCTCGTTCCAGCGGTTGGCCACGGCGGCGAGCTCTGGATAGAGCGCCTGGCGCAACGCCTCGATGCGGGGAGGCAACGGATACGCGAAATACTGGTATTCGCCCTGGCCGAAGCCATGCCGCTGCATGACGACGTGGCTGCGGAATTTGGCCTTTTCGGGCCACAGCTTGGCCAGCGCCCGACACTCGGCGGGGTCGATCAGGCCGGGCGCCACGACGAAGCCGCGGGAGGCCAAAGTGTCGCTGTCTAGCATCTGGATATCCTTGCGCAGCCCGCCCACTTCTTCTATCCGCAGTCCGCTTGATATATGATGCCGTCTTAGCCCTCTCCCGGCCCGGGAGGGGGCTTTTGCCAACTCGGGGTAACGCAGAAATGGCCGAGCCGGTTCAGACCGACAAGGAGCAGAGGCGGCTCATCCGCATGGCGGAGACCATCTCCAAGGCTCTGCCCTACATGCGCCGGCACAACGACGCCACCTTCGTCGTGAAGTACGGCGGCCACGCCATGACCGATCCCAAGCTCGGCGATCTGGTGGCGCGCGACGTCGTGCTGATGAAGCAGGTCGGCATGAACCCGATCGTGGTCCATGGCGGCGGCCCGCAGATCAACAAGATGCTGGAGCGCGTTGGGCTGAAGAGCAACTTCGTCAACGGGCTGCGCGTCACCGACGCCGCGACCATGGAGATCGTCGAGATGGTGCTGGCCGGCGCCATCAATAAGGCGATCGTGGCCGACATCAACGAATGCGGCGGCATCGCCGTCGGCATCTGCGGCAAGGACGGCAACCTGATCCTGGCCAAGAAGGTCACCGAGACGCGCGACCCCAAGACCGGTGAGCTCCTGAAGGTCGACCTCAAGCAGGTCGGCGAGCCCGCCAAGATCAACGTCATGGTGCTGGAGCAGCTGCGCCGCGCCGACGTCATCCCGGTGGTGGCGCCGATCGGCTTCGGCGTCGACGACGAGCTCACCTACAACATCAATGCCGATACTTCGGCCGGAGCCATCGCCGGCGCCATGCGCGCCAAGCGGCTGCTGTTCCTGACCGACGTGCCCGGCGTCTTGGACAAGGATGGCCAGCTCATTTCGGAGATGACGGTGGAGAAGGCGCGCGCCCTGATCGCCGACGGCACCATCTCGGGCGGCATGATCCCCAAGGTCGAGAACTGCATCGACGCGGTGAACTCGGGCGTCGAGGCGGCCACCATCCTGGACGGCCGCGTGCCGCACGCGCTGCTGCTGGAGATCTTCACCGAGTCGGGCCTCGGCACCATGGTCAGGCGCACCTGACGGCCTTGAATCGCCTGATTTCGCTGCATATTTAGGCACCATGGCTCTCCTGCCCATCCTCACGGCGCCCGATCCGCGCCTCAAGAAGAAGTCCAAGCCGGTCGATGCGGTCGACGACGAGGTGCGCCGGCTGATGGACGACATGCTGGAGACGATGTACGCCGCCCCCGGCATCGGGCTCGCGGCGCCGCAGATCGGCGAGCTCCGGCGCGTCATCGTGCTCGACATCGACCGCGAGGAGGTCAAGACCGGCCCGCTGTTCATGGCCAATCCGGAGATCATAGAAGCCTCGGACGAGGATGTGAGCTACGAGGAGGGCTGCCTGTCGGTGCCCGACCACTATTCCGACGTGGTGCGCCCGGCAAAGGTCACGGTCCGGTTCCTCGACCGCGACGGCAAGCAACAGGACATGACCTGCGAGGGCCTTCTGGCGACCTGCGTGCAGCACGAGATCGACCATCTCGACGGCATCCTGTTCATCGACCACATCTCGGCGCTGAAGCGCAATATGATTCTGCGCAAGCTCCTCAAGGCGCGGAAGGAGAAGGAGCGCGAGGAGGCCGAGGGCAAGCCGGCCAAGGACAAGGCCAAGGATCCCGAGCACGCGCTTTAGGCCGCGGCACCACCGCGGCGGCGCACGTCCGACGGTGTCGCGCCGAAGCGGCGTCGGAAGCTGCGATTGAAGTGCGACAGGTCTGAGAAGCCTGCGCTGTAGGCGATGTCGGCGATCTGGCGGCCGCGATGCCGTGGATCGGCGAGCCAGCGATGCGCGCGGTCGAGACGCTCGGCCAGGACGAAGGCAGTGAAATTCGTGCCCTGCTCCTCGAACAGGAGCTGCACATAGCGTTCCGAGATCGCGTTCAAACGGGCGACCAGGGGCAGCGACAGAGTCGGATCGCCAAGACGCTGGCGGATGCCGCGTTGGACCTCCGCCAGCCGCGCCGCCTTGATCGCGCGACGGCCGTCGTGGTGCGGCAATCGCGCACGACCGGACAGGGCCAGCGCGGCCAGCTCGAGCACATGCTGTCCGGCCTGCTCGAAGAATTCCCGATCGCGCGAACTGTGCTGCAGGGTGGCGCAGACATAGCCGGTCAGCAGGCGCGCCGCCGTGGCGGTGCCGTCGATCTCCTTCCAGATGGTGTCCTCGACCGCCGGCGCGAGCTCCCTGAGCTTGTGGCGCGGCACGCGGACGTTCAGCAGCGAGCCCTCGGCGCCGACGATCATGCGGTCGGCGCAGGAATTGTCGGCCAGCAGCAGCCCATCGCGGGGAGTCGTGCGCCCTGTCCGCTCGTGACGGAGCGTTCCACCGCGGTTGATCAGGATCACGAGGTCGTCGTTGCCGTCGGCCAACAGGTCGGCCGTGCGGCCATAGGCGGCGGGCGCGACCTCAAGCCAGCCGCAGTTGAGCGGCCCCAGCTCGGCGAACTTTATGTGCGCGTAGAAGGCCGCCGGGTCGGCGCCCTGCACGTCGAGGCGCACCACCTGCCGTGCGAACTCGTCGCGGAACCTGTCGTAGCGGTCCTGCGCCGGCAACATGTCCGTCGAGAAGCGCGCGATCTGATCGGCCATCCGTCTGCGGTCGCTAGTGCGCGCGGCCCGGGTCGGCCGCCTCGTCGCGCCGCCGGACGTCGGACGGCGTGCAGCCGAAGCGGCGGCGGAAGCTGCGGTTGAAATGCGTCAGATCGACGAAGCCCGCGCTGTAGGCGATGTCGGAGATGCGACGGAAGCGGTGCAGCGGGCTCGTCAGTAGCCGGAACGCGAGCCGCAGCCGTTTCTCCAGCACGACCTCGGTGAAGTTGGTCCCCTCATCCTCGAACAGAAGCTGCACGTAGCGCTCCGAGATCGCATTCAGCGCCGCGACCAGGGGCAGCGACAACGCCGGGTTGACAAGATTGGCGTCGATGCAATGCCGCACCCGGCTGAGACGTGCTGCCTTCACGCTGCTGCGCCGGTCGTCGGGAGCCATGTCCGGCCTGGTGCTGAGGACGATCGCCGCAAGCTCGAGCAGGTGCTGTCCCGCAAGATCGAGCAGATCCGGATCGGCTGTTCCGCTGTCGATGACGGTCGAGACGTAGCTCGTCAGCAGGCGCATCGCTGGCCGGTCGCTGTCGATCTGGCGGCCGACTAGATCCTCGGCCGAGGGCGACAGCGCCAACAGCGCCCGGCGCGGAATGCTGACCGACGTCAAGGAGCCCGCTGCCGGGAAGGTGATGTAGTCGGTGCGCGAGTTGTCCTCGAGGAACACCTCGCCTCGACGAAGCATGCGGTCGCTGCGCCCGTGATGGAGCCGCTCGGCGCGATTGATCAGCAGCACAAAGTCGTCGTTGCCGTCGGCCGTCAGGTCGCTGGTCCGTCCGTACGACGCCGGCGAGACGTCGACAGCGCCGCAATTCAGGTTGCCCAGTCTTGCGTATTTGAAATGGGCGTAGAACGACTGCTTGTCGGCGCCGCGGACATCGAGGCGGGCGACCTGATGGGCCATCTCCTCGCGAAACATGTCGAAGCGCTCGCGCGCCGGCAGCATGTCCGTGGAGAAGCTGAAGAGGCGGCTCGGCTGGTCGGCCATTACAGAGGAGACTTCCGGTGGCGGCGGCGCGGCGGTGCTGCGTTGCATGTTCCGGGTCGACCCGCGGATCGTCAATACGGCTCACGCCTATTCGCACTGCGTGAAAATCCTGATCGGACGGCGCCACTGCATCGGAAGCCTGTGCAGAGTGCGGACGCGGCCAAGAATCCCCGCCGGACGGTCGGCAAAGTGACGGTCGACGCCGCGCTGGCGTGACCTGTCTTTTGCGATCCGGGGGAGATGAATGAACAACCGCGTGTGGCGCGCGATCCTGCTGGCGGGTACGGCGCTGGCCGGACTGGCTGTCACTGAGCCCGGTTGGGCGCAGACGAATTGGACCAACGGCACGGCCGACTTCAACTGGAATACCCCCGGCAACTGGACGGCGGGCGTACCCAACGCGGCGGTGACGGCGACCGTCAACGGCAACAGTTCGTTCGCCACGCCGGTCATCTTCTCGGCCGGCGCCACGGGTGCGGCGAATGTGTTGAACATCGATGGCGGAGGTTCCGTGCAGGTTGCGAATGGCGCGTCACTTGCCATCACCGACTTGCTGGGTGTCGGACAAAGCACGGGCTTTGCCTCGTCGAGCATGGTCATCGGCAATGGCGGCGCCGGAACGGTGGGTGCCCTACGAGCCACAGTCGGTGGTGGAACACAACTTGGCCAAGTCGTTGTAGATGGCGCAGGCGCAGTGCTCACGGTGTCGCCGGCAGGTTCCGGCACCAACGGCTTCCTCGTCGGCGGTTCTTCCAACGGCGACCTCTTCATCAACAACGGCGGCGTCGTCAACGTCAACGGCACCGGCATCCTGCAGCTCGGGACTGCGGGCGGCGGGAACGGAACGTTGACGATCGGTCAAATTACCGCCGGTGGAAACCTCAATGCCGTCGGTGTCGTATTCGGCACTTCGAACTCTGGAATCACCTTCTCGCAAACGGACACAAGAACGCTCGCGGCGGCGATCAGCGGGCCTGGAAGTGTCGTGGTGAATGGCTCGGGGCTCACCACGACAGTCGCCATCCTGACCGGCAACAACACCTACACGGGCAACACCGCGATCGTCGGCGGCACGCTGCAGATCGGCAATGGCGGCACCGCAGGCACGTTGGGCACTGGCACGGTCCAGGTGGCCGCCGGCGCCGCCCTGCAGATCAATCGTTCCGGTACGCTCACGGTATCGGGCTCGATTTCAGGGGCCGGCGCGGTGAACCAGATCGGCAGCGGCACTACCATCCTGACCGGCAACAACACCTACAGCGGCACCACCACGATCTCGGCCGGCACCTTGCAGGTCGGTGCCGGCGGCGCGACCGGCAGCGTGGGCACTGGCAACGTCGTCAACGACGGCGCGCTCACCTTCAACCTCTCGAGCAACCTCACGATGGGGGGCGCGGTCTCGGGGAGCGGTTCGCTGGCGCAGGCGGGGCCCGGCACGACGGTCCTGACCGGTGCCAACAGCTACACCGGCGGCACCACAGTGACGTCGGGCACGTTGCAGCTCGGCGCCGGCGCATCGTTGGCCTCGGGCAGTGCGCTCACGGTTGATGGCGGCACTTTCAACCTCAATGGCAATTCGCAAACCGTCGGCGCGCTGTCGGGCACCGGCGGCGGGATCGCCCTCGGGTCCGGCACGCTGACGGCGAACTCTGCCGCCAACGCAACGCTCGCCTCGGCGATATCCGGTACGGGCTCATTCGTGAAGCAGGGATCGGGCACGCTCACCCTTACCGGCGCGAACACTTTCACCGGCGGCACCACGGTCAACGCCGGCACGCTTTCAGTAAATGGCAGCTTGGCAAGCGGCGTGACCGTGAACTCGGGCGGTGCGTTGGGCGGCACAGGCACCATCGGCGGCCTGACCATAGGCTCCGGAGGCACCCTGGCGCCGGGCAATTCGATCGGCACGCTGAACGTCGCGGGCAACTTCGTGCAGGCCGCGGGCAGCACCTACACCGTCGAGGTCAATGCCGCTGGCCAGAGCGACAAGGTCAATGTCAGCGGCACCGCGACAATCAATGGCGGCACGGTGGCGGTGCAGGCGCAGAGCGGCAGCTACGCCCCCAACACCACCTACACCATCCTCACCGCCGCCGGCGGCCGCTCCGGCACCTATTCGACGGTCACGTCGAACTTTGCCTTCTTGAGCCCGTCGCTCAGCTACGACGCCAACAACGTGTTCCTCACCTTGGCGATGCAAGCGGCGGGCGGCGTCGGCGGTTTTGCCCAAGGCGCACAGACCGCCAACCAGTATGCCGTCGGCCGAGCGCTCGACACCGCCTTTCCCACTGTCTCGGGCGACTTCGCAACCGTACTCAACGCGCTTGCCCTGCTTCCCACCGGGCAAGGGCCGGCGGCGCTCAACACCATCAGCGGTCAGCCCTACGCCAACTTCGGCACCGCCAACGTCGCCGGCGGCCTGCTGTTCATGAATGCGCTGGGCGCCCAGTTGGCCACTGCCCGTGGCAGGGCGGTTGGAAGCCGTGTGGCACTGGCCGAGGCGTGCGACGTGGCCTGCGACACCACCGAGCCCGTCGCCTGGGGTGCGTGGATCAGCGGCCTGGGCGGCTTTGGCAACGTCGCGGGCAACAGCAACGCCGGCGCCTTCACCTACAACTACGGCGGTGCGGCCGCAGGCGCCGACTATCGCCTCGATCCGCGGTTCCTGGTCGGCCTGGGCGTCGGCTTTACCAGCGGCCGCCAGTGGACCAACGGCTTCAACGGCACGGGCAACACCGACAACTATTCCGCGGCGCTCTATGCCAGCTTCACCCAGGGTCCGGTGTATGCGGACGCGCTGGCGGGCTATGCGTATTCCTACAACCAGCTGCAGCGTGTGATGGTGATCCCGGGGCTCACGACGCGCATCGCCAACGGCAGCACGGGCGCCAACCAGTTCCTGGGCCAGGTCGAGAGCGGCTTCCGGCTTGCCGTCTACGAACCGGCGCAGGCCAGCGTGACGCCGTTCGCCCGCTTCCAGGCAGTAGCGGTCTCACAGAACGCCTTTGCCGAGAACGGCGCGAATTCGCTCAATCTCAACGTGGCGCAGCAGAACACGACGTCCTTGCGCAGCGTCCTGGGCGCCGACCTCGCGGGCAAGCTGGCGCTGGCCGATACGCGCACATTGGATATGACATTGCGACTGGGCTGGGCGCACGAGTATGCCGACACGACGCGGCCGATGACGGCAGCCTTCGCCGGCGCTCCCTCGGTGCCGTTCACGGTCTATGGCGCGCAGCCGTCGCGCGACTCGGCAGTTATCGGCTTGGCGCTGGATACCAAGATCGCGGCAGGAACGTCGCTCTATGCCCGCTACGACGGCGAGATCAACGGCAGTGCCGATACCCACGCCTTCGCGGCAGGCTTCAGGATTACGTGGTGAGAGGCGTGGCACAGAAGTTGCGGCGTATTCCCCGTTCATCCGGGGGAGATTGTCGTGACGCCGCAGCAGATCGATTTGGTGCAGACCAGTTTCAAGAAAGTGGTGCCGATCGCCGGCACCGCCGCTGACCTGTTCTACGACCGCCTGTTCGAGATCGCACCCGAGGTGCGCTCGCTGTTCCCGCAGGATCTAAAGGAGCAGAAGCTGAAGCTGATGGCGATGCTCAGCACGGCGGTCAGCAACCTGCATAGGCTCGATACGATCCTTCCGGCGGTGAAGGACCTCGGCAGCCGCCACAAGGGCTATGGCGTGACCGCAGCACACTACGCGTCGGTCGGCGCCGCGCTGCTGTGGACCCTGGAGAAGGGCCTCGGCCTCGATTTCACGCCGGAGGTGAAGGCGGCGTGGACCGAGACCTACACGGCGTTGGCCGGGGTGATGACGGAAGCCTGACCGAGGCTCGTGCTCCTCTCCTAAGGCTGGGAACTGTGATGCGGTGGCTCAGAACACTCGTGCAGTTCGGACGTTCCTTAGCTGGGCTCGGTAAGACTGCGGCCATGTTGGCTATGCTGTGCTTGTGGCTGTCGCCGTAGTTTGCACGACTACTGAGCGGCGATCTTGCTCGCCGCCGGCGCGAAGGCCTGTTCCATCTCGCGGCGGAGTTTTACGGCGGTGAGAGACTCGTCCATTGCCACGTCGGCGTAGGTCAGCGACTGGCCGGCCTTGATCGGCTTCACGAGTTTCACGTTGTGCGCCAGGCCGAGCGGCAGGCTGCCGAGGCCGGTCGACTTCTCGGCCGGGAACAGCTTGCCGTAGACCGTGTAACCGCCCTCGCCGTCCAGCATCTCGCCGGCTGAAAGGTCGCGCTTGGCGGTGGCGATGACGTCGGCGTGGAAGCCGATGGCACAGCCGGTCGGCTCCTTGCGCAGCCCGATCGAGGCCACCGACATGCCGACCTCCAGGCCGATCAGGTGCCAGCGCTTGTACATCACGGAGTAGCGGCCCGACGGGTCGGTCTGCAGCATGTACTCCTCGAAGCAGTTCTTCTGGTACTCGGTCGCCGCCTCGAACACGACCCAC
>Ga0081539_10004531_pt1 | contig 15253 bp, 14 predicted proteins | sample TabmetS4T2R2_FD_71023 | JGI IMG/M metagenome (GOLD analysis project Ga0081539, IMG submission 71023) | Tabebuia heterophylla rhizosphere microbial communities from the University of Puerto Rico - S4T2R2 | ecosystem: Host-associated > Plants > Roots > Rhizosphere ...
ATTGCCGCCATCAACGCCAAGCTTTCCAGTTCGAGGTTCGTCGAAGGTTATGGTTCGATCGGTGGAGAGGAGTTCTTTTCTTATCTCAACATCAGCGAGGGCTTGAAACGTTCGGGCGGTAAGGAATGGAACGAGTGGTATGCGAAGATCTCGCAGAAGATTCTGAATCTCCAGAACAGCGATGGAACGTGGGCCGGCCACCACTGCATCACCGGGCGGGTCGCCGTGACCAGCGCGGCGATCCTCAACCTGACATCGAATCGTGAGAAGTGACCGGCGCACATTCCTGTTGAATGCATTAGCGATGGCCGGCATGGCCGGCGGCGGGGTCGTGACGGGATGCTCACGGCAGCGTGCGGATACGCCGTTGGCGAAGGCGGCGCAGTATTTGTGGGCGCAGCAATCCGCAGACGGCGGATTTCACAGCACAACATACGGGCTGCTCCGCTCCGGACAATCGTTGACTCCGTTTATCCTCGTCGCGCTGCTGAGTATTCCGGACAGCGTGCCGCCCCCGCGCGGGGCAGTCGAACGTGCGCTCACGTTCATCAAAGCCAAGACAAATGCCGACGGAGCTCTGGGCCTGATGGACGAGTCGGCCGCGGACTATCCGAATTACGCGACGGCTCTGGCCGTCTGCGCGCTGGTCAAGACCCGGAGTTCCGGGTACGAAAGAGTAATCGAGCCGATGGTCGCCCAGTTGCGTGCGCAGCAGTTCAGCGAGTCTAGCGGCTGGGCGCTACAGGATGCTTCTTATGGTGGCTGGGGGATGGGAGGGCCGATTCACCACCCGCCGGAGGCAGGGCATGTCGATTTGTCGATGACTCGATGCGTGCTTGAGGCTTTGCGGCTTTCGGGCGTCCCTGCTACCGACACTGCCATGACTCGGGCCTTGACCTACCTGGAACGCTCGCAGAATCCCGATGGAGGATTCTACTTCTCTCCGGTCAACCCCGAAATCAACAAGGCCGGTAAGAGCGGTGATGGCCATTTCATGAGCTATGGTACCGCGACAGCGGACGGAGTTTTGGCCCTGCGGGCGGTTGGAATTCCCGATGCGGATCCACGCATCGCGAAAGCGATCAAATGGCTCGAGGATCATCACCAGCCCGACCGGGCGCCAGGGTTTGACAAGCAGACCGAGCAGTTTTGGGGACCGGGACTACGCTTTTACTACGCGCATGCGATCGCGCGAGTCTTGCCTCGTTTACCGATCGAACTTCCTCCGCAGGCCGGCGATGGGAGCTTCCGCAACTCAAACAACCTCGTCAAAGAGGACGACCCATTGATCGCTACGGCTTTCGCCCTCTATGTGATGGCCCGTTAGAATCTGTGCTTCTAACGCCTGATCCCTGATCCTTGATACTTTTTTATTAGGATCAAGGATCAGGGATCAGAAAATTGTCCGGTTCCTGAAGTTACCGACAATCGGCTGGAACATCAGTAGCGGCGATATGAGTCGTACCGTCGTTGCCACGGGCCGAAACGCCCATTCCGTGACGCGCAAAGACTCGCCAGATCGTGCAGCGGTTGGCTCCCCGATTGAGGTTTTGATCAGCCATCAAAATCCCATCACGCGCATTGAGGAACGAAGGGCTGCACGGAGTGAACTTCATCCCTTGCACCACCAACCGGTCGGTGATGGCCGCGCCCAACGTTTGTCTCAGCTCCCACAAAGTCGCCGCCCAGATCTCGCCGTCATTGTGGACCTCGAAGCCCTGATTCCCAAGATCGGCGTAAGAATTGTGAATCGCGTTGGCGGGAACCGTGTATGCCGCGCGGCGGACGCCTCGCGTTAAGTTGCCGGTCACATATTCACCGGTCACTCCATCGTTGTAGAAGGTGATCGAGAAGTAATCGGACCAGCCTTCGCCCATGGCGGCGGATTGAACGCCATTCAGACAGCTGGTATTGGCCGGCCCGCCGACCAGGCGGTTCGAGACCCCGTGCCCATACTCGTGAAGCACGACATCTCCGTCGAACGATGCATCACGATCATCATTCGGATCAGCCGTTCCGCGAGTGAAGAGGAACATCTGCATCCGCGGACGAGTGCCATCGGGCGGCGTCGCAAAATTGGCATTGTTGACTCCCGATCCATCTTGAGCTTCGGCTCTGACCGGATCATTGCCGACTCCACCACGGCCGAAATTGTTGACCTGGAAGTTGCCTGCCGATTCAGTGAATCCGAGCCGATAGACAAAGTCGTGCATCAGGTTGTTGAAGAAGAAGAGATTGGCTACCGAAGCCGCCCTTTCAGTCCGCGGATCCACGCCGGCGGTGAAGGGAAACGAAAAGTTTTGCGTCGTCGAAAAGGCGCGTCCGTTCCGGAGAGTAGTGGTGTTAATGGCATCCGGCTGATTATCGGCATTGGTGTCGAGATAGGCATCGACATTGTTGCCGGTGGTCACCGTCGAAGTGCCCAACCAACCGGTGGCAGTGTTGATCGTCGTGTTTCCGACAAAAGAGACCAGCGAGCGCTGACCAAAGCCATTTACTGTGAAGACCGCTCCCTGGGCCACATCGGCATAGAGGTTATTCCGATAGAGCAATGCCCCCGTGTTGGCGTCGAGCAAGATTTCATACCACTCGCTTGGCCCTGCATCGACGTAAACGTGCCAGGCGAGCATTGCTTGCCCGCCGACGCGCATAATCTTCATCCCGGAGATAATATTTTCACGCCCACCGCCGAGCGGGTTTCGATAGGTGGCGCGGTCGCCTTTGGTCGAGCGGCCCTCAATCATCTCCATCGATGTCGGCGCCTGCCGCCCCGCGAAACGAAATGCCCTCTGCATGCCTTCACTTTCACTCATCCGCGGTGTGGTGTTCATGCGGACCTCGGGAATCATCAGCCCTTCACTGACCGACATGACCTGGCCGGTCGAATCGATCGCTACTTGAACCTGGCCCTGAAAAACCGGAATCTCATCGATGGTCTGTTCGTAATTGATAAAGGTCGTGCCCTGATCCTGATCTTCATTGGTCATCTTCATCTGAATGATTTGATCTTGATCGAGACCGAACATCTCGGAATTAGCAGTCAGAAAGTTCCGTGCGATCGTATCCGGAGCCCCGGATTGAGGAAACGAGAGCGGACCCTCGGTATTGAAGACCATCTTCGGCATTCCGGCCTCATTCATAATCACACGCACATTGTCACCGGAGCCGGAGGAGAGCTGATCGCGGAAAGATTTGATCGCCTTCAGTCTGCCTTCAAGATTGGTACGGCCGATCGCTACTCCCAACGGCCTGGGTTGACCGGGTTGTAAAGAACCAGCCTCTTTCCGGATGTCATAACTGGGAAGACCGGTGGTTTGGCGCGGTCTTCCTGATTGATCCGTGGGCTGCTGTCCCGCCGCCAGCAGACTTGATGCGCCTGTAGTCACCAAAGATCGCTGTGTCAATGCTAATATCAGTGTTGCAGCTAACAGCAAATAAAATATATTACGCATATGTTTGGGTCCTTACCTTAGTCGAACGTGTAAATCAATCTTACGCACCATCCACTGACCACTTCAGGCAGAGGGCAGCGCGTCTTGGATGGAGATCCAAATTATTCGTTTTGCATCGTGAGGGAATGTGGGGTAGGGGCAACTTGGATGCTTCTCAGATCAGCATCGTGACGTGTCTGCCGGGCACAACTATCTCTCCCGGACAGACAAACCGGTTGATGCCCAAGCCATCACGGCGCAGATCTTGCATCGACCCTGACTCAAGCGGCAGTTAAATTCTAACGATTTGTCTCAATCATCGAGGTCTATGGAATGGACAGGCTACCACGCTCGCTAGGACCACCTTGTAAGATGGATCACAGCTTTAGACCAAAATTTGCACGCGGCTTCTTTATTGGAATGCCATCAATTTAGAGGAGGGCTGGGTGCTTCGGCGAGAATTTTCTCTATTTCAGATGCGACGCTGTTAGAGAAGCGTCCCTTTAATCCAACTGCTTTCAGGGCTTCCAATGTCTTAGCATCAACCATGGTCCCGCTCAGAATTTCTTCACGCTCATCTTCGGTGAGCCGACGACATTTCAGCATTCCTGAGTGATCCCAGGGAGGATCAAAATTGTGATCAACTTCGAATGTTCGTCCATCTAAAAGCCATTCTGTAAAGAGTTCCATCGACCACCGTGCCAGCCGCCGCACTTCAGTTTTTGGAAAGCTCAAATTGCGGTCACCTACCACACAACGATAATCATCCGTTCCGGCTGTACCTAAATCTTTCTGCGTCGACATAGAATAGATCCTTTGAACGTGGCTTGTTCTTTATAGTGATCATCAGGATATTACACCTTAAAGCAGGGCGGCGAAATATGAGGTCTCGTCGGACCCGAAGAAGATAATCTCAATGTGGAAATCTCCTTCCGAATTACGATTGAAAACCAGCTAGTCCACCATTTCCGACAGTCTCAATCCGGCCGCGATCGGCAATCTCGATTCTGATTCGATTGTTCGGATTTGGATCTTCGAGCGACCTAACGCTTAATTTTTAGCGTCCTCTCGTCATCTACGAATCTGATCTTTGCGACTTCCGAGAATCGGACTGGCTCGAAAAATTAGGGAAAGTGTTGGGAACTAATGGCTGGCGATTGAGGTTCGTCGCCGACGTTGAATTGCCTCCGCTCGGTTCGGCCGAACGGCTGGTCGAGCGGGGAGTGACGTTGCAAAACGCCGTCTATCGCTTGTCGCAAGTTGAAAGTGGCTGGACGCGTTCTCTGATCTTCATCTTTCGCTTCACCGCAATTTCGGACGAGAAGCGTGACGGCCTGGTTCGGTTCGGATTCAACCTTCACAACGGCAGCGTGATCGATTCCTTCACGAAGAGTTTCTGGCAGCCGTTCTTCCAGCCGAGACGGACGGAGCCAGACTGCCGGCTGTTGCTCGATTGCCGGCAGTCTGGAGTCCGGCGAAACTGAAGGCTGCAGCCTCACGCCCCTTGACTCGGCAGGTCCGCATACCTAAAAGCCGACAAACCCCTGATCTCGCTTTATAACAAAAACGGCAGGTCGGAAAACCTGCCGTAAATGCTTTAAAATATAATGAGCCGTGTAGGGCTCGAACCTACGACCCGCTGATTAAGAGTCAGCTGCTCTACCAACTGAGCTAACGGCCCATCTTTTTGAACGTGCCACTGATCGAAATCGACTTTCGATCAGCCGACGGCGCGTATTTTTAACGATATAAATGGGATTGTCAAGTTATCCCTTAGTGCGACTCGCTGAATAAGAGTCTACCGCTCCGCCAACTCTTGGCCCAAGGGGAAGAAGCGGCAACTCGCTCTTCCTCGTTGATTCCAGGTCAAGGCTGACAGCAGAATCCTGGAGGTTCGCTGAATAACTTAAGTAAACTTTGATTAATCGGAAGGATGTGGGCTGCAAATTACTTCATTGCGCTCGACACCCATTCAAGCATAGCTCCGACTTTGCTGAGAATTTCGGTGACATTGAGACCCACGCCAGTGAGATAGATAAGTACCAGGGTCCCAATGATAACCAGCAGTAAAGAATACTCGACCAAATCTTGGCCTTGTTCTTCAATCAAAAAATTTTTCAATCTAGGAATCATTCCGTCTAGAAAGTGTTTTTAATTAGTGCTAATCCCAGCACTGCGACTAGATAACTATGTTGGTTTTGGCAAATGGATCAACAATAAAATTCTCAAATCAAAGATATTAATCAAGACGAATTAAATCGCGATCCTTTGCGGGCGATTCCTAAATAGATTTTCAAGAAGAAGGGGTCGGTGGGAAATCAAGACTAGGGTTGAGACAAAGAGCAACGGCGCCTTGATTACGTCAAAATCATTGAATGGGAGCAACCTCGCCGAGTGCAAACAGCAGACAGGGGGCATCAACGTGGGGCGCTCACCGAACTCAAAATGATTTAGCCAAGCATCTCCTTAACCAATTGAATGCGCAGCTCCTGCTCACGCAACATGGCGTTCCGCAGCAACTGTTCACACTGCGTGACTGAGCGTTCGGCTCGGGCCAGCTCTTCGCGCAAGGTGCGGACTTCGGCCTGGAGTTGTGCGATATAGGCGAGGGCGCGGCGCAGGCGCTGCTCCGGTGCCATTTCAAAGAGAGAGACATTATTGAACTGTCTCTCGGTCTGTTTCTCAAATGGCTCTGTTTCGACTGCCGTTTGATTTACAAGTTGAATCGCTGCACTCATATTTGGATGTCTCCTGTTTGTCTTTATTTTTAGTTTTTGGGTTTTATCGAGTTCATTCAATGATCCCACGATGATCCCACGAGTTGAATGTTCTCTCACATGGCGTTGCCACGACTGGAACGGGTAAGTGCCGCATCCCTTGCAGGCGGGCGTCAGGTCAACGCATAGCCTTAGAGTGACTCGACTGGTTTCAGGGTTGCCCCAGCATTTGCCTGCCATCAAGAAGATGCGCAGTGCAATGCCGTAGACGGGTGAATTACGAAGAAGATAAGAGCGACGTCAACAAAGCAAATATCAAGACAAACTTTTATCTATAAACCAAGGAGGAGCACAGAAGGGCGACTCAGACCAGGTATGCCGGGTACAGGGGCGGGCGGAGGATGCGACCGGCAATAGTCCAGCAGCTTTCGGCTTAACATCAGCTCTACGGCTTCGGGGTACGGTATCAAAATTCCACTGTTCAATACTTGATGGTGTCTGACCATGGGGATGATTCAGACGAGATGCAATATAGCATAGACATCCCGAGCGGCGAAAGAAATTTTGCGGAACCGAAGAACTTTTTTATCAAAGCGAAGGGCTCTCGACCCGCGTCCAGCTTGATCGTGTGGACGAGTGCGATCGAGCGATGGGAAGCGGCGATTGGCGGGGTGAATTGTGTTAAGATCGGCGTTCGTTGAGGGAGGAATTGAGAGAGAGAAAGGCGGAAAATAAGTGACAGCACAGGTTCTCAATGGCGGAGAGGTTGCCGAAAAGATCAAGCAGGGCGTGGCTTCGCGCGTTCGTGAGTTGGAACAGCGCGGGATTAAGCCGGGACTAGCCGCCGTGATTGTGGGTGATGACCCCGCATCCAAAGTCTATGTCGGAAGCAAGGTCAAAACCTGTCAGGCCCTCGGACTCTCTTCGGAGAAATTCGAGCTGCCGGCGACGACCACCACCGAACAGCTCGAGGCGTTGGTCGATGAGCTCAATCGACGGGACGAGATTGACGGCATTCTCGTGCAATTGCCGTTGCCCTCTCAGATCGAGACCCGCCGCATTCTCGAAGCGGTCGATCCGGCTAAGGATGTTGACGGATTTCATGCCGTCAATGTCGGTCATCTGGTGCGCGGCGAAGAGACTTTGGTCGCCTGCACGCCAGCGGGTATCATCGAGTTGCTCGACCATTATCAAATTCCGATTGCGGGAGCGCACGCGGTCGTCGTCGGGCGCAGCGATATTGTTGGAAAGCCGATGTCTTTGCTCCTGCTCCACCGCAACGCGACGGTCACGATCTGTCATTCGCGAACGCGCGATCTGCCGGCGATTACGCGCCAGGCCGACATTCTGATTGCCGCGATCGGGCGGACGGCCATGATCACCGGAGATTTCGTTCGTGAAGGCGCAGTCGTCGTCGATGTCGGAATGAACAAGGCCACGACAAGAGAAGAGATTGAACGGATCTTTGCCGAGGCCGACCGTCCGAAACGAATGGAAGATCTCAATAAACGGGGGTATACCCTCGTCGGCGATGTCGAACCGCGAACGGTCATCGGGAAGGCCTCATGGTTCACCCCGGTTCCCGGCGGAGTCGGACCGCTGACAATCGCCATGCTCATGAAGAACACCCTCCGCGCCGCAGAGAGCAGAAAGGGAGAGAAGAAAGGATAAATTCTTCACCCTCGTCCTTTATTCTTATTGACCCGATGTTGAAAGTTGGTCTGACAGGTGGAATCGCAACGGGCAAATCGTATGTCCTGAGCGTTTTGCGTGAATTAGGTTGCGAAGTCGTCGATGCTGACGTGCTTGCCCATCAAGCGATTGAGCCGGGGCAGCCCGCCTATCAGGAGATCATCGATCATTTCGGAGGGGAAGTGGTCGGCCCTGACGGCCGAATCGATCGCGCCAGATTGGGCGCCATCGTCTTCGCCGACAAGGGGCAGCGAGAAAAGCTCAACTCGATTGTTCATCCACGGGTTTATGAGAGACAAGTAGAATGGTTTGCGGAGGTCGAACGGCGGCATCCGGACGCCATCGCAGTCGTTGATGCGGCGCTCATGATCGAGGCCGGATCATACCGCCGCTTTGACCGGATCGTTGTCGTCTATTGCAATCCCGATCTGCAAATTGAACGACTCATGGCCCGCAACAATTTCACGCGCGAGCAGGCCATCTCGCGCATCTCCGCACAAATGCCCGCTGAAGAAAAGTTGAAATATGCAGACTTCATCATCGATACTTCGCAGGGGTTTGAGGACACCCGAAGTCAGGTCGAAGAGCTCCGGACCAAATTGAGTGGTCTCTCTCCGTCACGTTGACAGATCAATTAATATAGGAGAAACGATGGGACAACCAGCAGCGACCGAAACCGGAACGGGAAACTACAAAGACCGTTCAAGTGATTTTGCAGCCGCAGGCCATTTTCGCCAATCACAGAGTTTATGGATGTCGTCAATTGGTCTCGGTTCTTACCTGGGCAACGCCGACGAAGAGACGGACGAGGCTTATCGGGCGGCGGTTAAACGAGCCGTCGAATTGGGGTGCAATGTTTTCGATACTGCGGCGAACTACCGCTTCCAGCGCAGCGAGCGCAGCATCGGTGACGCCCTCTCATCTCTCTTTTCGCAAGGGACGTTTGCGCGTGACGAGGTGATCGTCACCACCAAGGGCGGTTACATTCCTTTCGACAATCATCCGCCGCGCAGCAATCAAGAGATGATGAGTTATCTTGAAAAGACATTCATCGGGCCGGGAATCTGTGAATGGACCGATTTTGTCCAGGGCAGTCACTGCATGACTCCACGTTATCTGGCTCATCAGCTCGATCAAAGCCTGCGAAATCTCAAGCTCGATTGTCTCGACGTCTATTATCTTCATAATCCTGAATCACAGTTCGCTGAAGTTTCACGCGAGGATTTTTACAGACGATTGAGCGATGCCTTTAAATTTTTGGAATCTGCAGTCGAGGCGGGAAAGATCTCGATGTATGGGACGGCGACCTGGAACGGTTATCGAGTCCCTCCGAACAATCCCGAGTTCATCTCTCTGGAGAAGGTCGTTGAAATTGCGAGGGAAGTAGCGGGCGATAACCATCACTTTAAGGTTGTGCAATTGCCGGTCAACCTGGCGATGATCGAAACCTGGACCACGGCCAATCAGCCGCTGAAAGGTCAACTCGCGACATTCCTGGAAGCCGCCGCCGAGTTTGGGATCACTGTCATGTCGAGCGCTTCAATCTTGCAGGCGCGATTGGCTCGAGGTCTACCGCAGATCGTCAGTGAATCTTTCAAAGGATTACGGACGGATGCCCAAAGAGCGATCCAATTCACCCGATCGACTCCGAATCTGACAACCGCGCTCGTCGGCATGAGCAGCATTTCACACGTCGAAGAGAATCTTGAGATCGCAAAGGTACCGCCGGCGCCGCTCGATGATTATCTAAAGTTATTCAATAAGTCCTAAAATGCGCCAGCCCCGCTACCATGAGCGCCAGCAAAAAGAAAGCTTAAAGAAACTTTTTGTTGACTGCTTCTATGTCGTATGTTAGAGTGCGCTTTCGGTCAGAGTAGGGCAATTCGTCAGTGCAGGGTCCCTGCAAAGACGTTAAGGTTAGGCGTCGAGACGCAGAAGAAACAAAATAGGTCTTGCGTTCCAAAGTTTTGGCCAGCGTTTTAGCTGAAGTTCTAGATTGCCAAATTTTGGGTTAAAAATCGGCAGTAAGTTGAATAGTGACGATTAACACCGATGAATAACATTAGCAAATACAACTCAGAACGAATGCCGCAAGCGCAGATGGCGTTTGGGCCGTGGGATGTATTTCGTCAATCGGTGTTTGCCCATCTCGTACTTGATTGGACAGATACCATCTCCGATGCTGTTCCTGCTACTCGCGCCCCGCGTAATAAGGGCCAAGCAAGTACAAGTATCGGATACCGGAAGAGATTAAAGATAGATTCGTAGATAATCTCGAAACGGGTTCTTAAAGACCCCGGCCGGTATCCAAAAGGATCACCGGCCGGGGTTTTCGGTTTTTGGTACTGGGTTTTTGGTCGAGGAACAGCAGCGCGGATGGAACGTTCAGGCGTTCTCAGCCATTGGTCGTGATGTGTAATTGAGCAATGTTCCAACTTGCTCACAGCTAGTTACAAATAACATATCGCGAGATTGAGACGGTGAAGCCAAAGTAATCGAGGCACGGCCATTTTTCAGAGCCGCCAGTAGCTGGTGAGAGACCAGCCATCGTCGTTCAAAGTCCTGAGTTCAGGAAGCTAAGTCCTGAGTACAAGGTACTCTTGTACTCTGGGCTCAGGGCGTAGTCTGCCTGGACGGATAGTCTTGTAAAAAAGCCGGATGTCGGATGGGGTAGCTTTCAAGAGGACGAACGAAATTTGGAAGCTATCGCATTCGGCACCCGGCAACTATCGATAAGGAGAAACGAATGAGCGCGACAGTTACATCACCCAAAACAGTGACATTTCACACATTCGGCGAGATCGAAAAACTTATTCAAGGATTTGAGAGGGGAACTCTTTTACGATCGGAATGGACTCATTGTGCACATCTTACCGTAGCTTGTTGGTACCTCGTTTGTTATCCGGTTTCGGAGGCTACCCGGCTTATTCGTGAAGGCATTCAAAAATACAACAATGCCGTCGGTATCGTTACTACCAGAGAGAGCGGTTACCACGAAACGATGACCCTCTTTTGGATTCGCATGGTCAGCAGTTATCTCTCACAGGTCACTTTGGAGTGTTCGCTGGTTGGGTTGGTCAATGACCTGGTCGATCGATATGGGAACGCCCATCTACCCTTCGAATACTATAGCCGTGACCGGTTGATGTCGTGGGAGGCACGAGCAGATTGGGTCGAACCCGATCTGAAACCGTTACCTTTGATTGTGGATTGCAGATTACTAAAGGCCGCATTGCAATAAACAATCGGCCATTCGCACCACATCTCGGAGGGGACCATGCAATCAGTGAAGTACAGTCAGCTTTTAAGAAAAAATATCAATTTCCGCAGATTATGGATTGGACAGATGATCAGCGAGTTGGGCACCTGGTTTTCGTTCATCGCTGAACTCGGGACCGTCAGTCTGTTTTCTCAATCGCCGTTGGCAACCATGGCTTTGCTGATTTCCCGGTTGCTGCCTGTCTTGTTGTTTGCGCCTCTGGCCGGAGTACTGGTGGATCGCGCCAATCGCAAGAAAGTCCTGATCGCTACTGATTTAATTCGCGCTTTAATTGCGCTTGGATTTCTGACGCCCGCCTTTGGGGCGCCGCTCTGGGTCGTCATTCTCTGCAGCGGGTTGATGTCGGCGTCGAGCACTTTCTTTGAAGCGGCCAAGAATGCTTCGATCGCCAACATGGTAACCCGGCAAGAGATGTTGACGGCGAACGTCTTGATGTTCTCGACCAGGTTTTTGCAACTCACGCTGGGCGCCGCGCTGGGTGGCGTGACGGCGGCGAAGTTCGGTTATACGACGGCATTCATCATCAACTCAATGTCGTTTGTTGCTTCAGCCATCTTCATCTGGCGGATTCCATCGTCGGTCATGCGCCGCGGCGAAAATCCGGCGACTCAAACCGGCGGAGGCGAGAGATTTGAGAAGGAAGTTGTTGAAGGAGGGACAAATCATTTCTGGAACGATGTGCGGGAGGGATTGGCGTATATCTGGGCGACCTCGTTCGTACGCGCGGTGATCTTGGTCAATGTCGGCTGGGCGATGGGAGGTGGAATGAATACTCTGCTCTTCGATCGCATTGCCAGACACGAACTCGCACACGGCACGGGCGATCGCGGCGACTGGAATATGGCGTTCCTGACCACGGCGTCGGGCATCGGATTGTTTATCGGAATGATGCTGGCGCGAAGGGCGGGCGCATGGGCAGCTGAAGAGCGTCGTGCCGGAAGTTTTATCGGATGGGCGCTCCTCATTCATGGGCTCTGTTTCGCGGCCGGTGGATTGATGCCCTCACTGGCCACGATTGCGGTTTGGGTGGCGGTGAGCCGATTGATTCTGGGCGCAGAGTTCGGAGTACAAGAGACATTGATGATGCGCGTCATTCCCGATGATTATCGGGGGCGAGTCTTCACCACCGATCGAGCGCTGGAATTATCGACGATGACGCTTTCGATGGTCATCGCGGGGTCGCTGCTGACATGGGTCAATCCGCGAACCATGATGATTGTGGCTGGATTGTTGTCGGCCGCTCCGGGATTTGTCTGGCTGATTGCGATCTGGCGAAAACGGTTCGGCGTGCCGGCAAGCGCGGTGCGAGAGAATTATGCCGTAACAGCAGATTAGGAAATGGGATGTTAGATGCCAAAGCAGAATTCCGGCATCTAACATCCGTTTTTTTACCAGCCCAGAACCCGCTTGCCGGGATCATTCCATCTGCTCAAGATCACTTTATTGCGCGTGTAGAAATGGAATCCCTCCGTTCCCTGGATGTGCAGATCACCAAAAAAGGATTGATTCCAACCGGCGAAGGGAAAGATCGACATCGGCGCCGGCACGCCAACATTGACGCCGACCATTCCGCAATTGACATAACGGGCGAACGTGCGGGCCGCGCCGCCGTCACGCGTGAAGATTACCGCGCCATTACCGTATGGTGATGAATTGGCATGCTCGATCGCTTGATGGAGGTCATCAACTCGCATCACCGACAATACCGGCCCGAAGATTTCGTCTCGGGCAATCTGCATTTCAGGCGCCACGCGATCAAAAATCGTTGGACCGACAAAGAACCCCTCACCCGTGGCGGTTGGCGGCAATCCTCGTCCATCTGCGGCGAGCCGGGCGCCTTCCTTGAGACCAAGCTCGATGTAGTCGCGGATGCGGTCACGCGCCATTCCATCGATCACCGGACCCATATCTACCTCATCGCCGTCGTCGGTTGGGCCAACACGCATCTTCTTTGCCGCCGTGCCGAGGCTTTCGATCAGCGGATCGCCGGCTTTGCCGACTGCAACGGCGATGCTGCCGGCCATACAGCGCTGTCCGCTGCATCCGAAAGCTGCTCCGATGATCTGGTTAGTTGTCGCATCAAGATCCGCGTCGGGCATGACCAGCAGGTAATTCTTTGCCCCGCCTGCAGCTTGTACGCGTTTGCCATGAGCCGTCGCGGTTTCGTAGATGTATTTCGCTATTTTGGTCGATCCGACAAAGCTGACCGCCGCCACATCGGGATGGGTGAGAAGTGCATCAACGGTCTCGCCTCCTCCATGAACAACGTTGAAAACCCCCTTCGGCAAGCCGGCTTGGGCTAAGATCTCGGCCAGCCGCAGCGGCGTCAAGGGAACTTTGGGCGAAGGTTTAAGGATGAAGGTATTGCCGCAGACGATGGCGATCGGGAACATCCAGAGCGGAACCATCGCGGGAAAATTGAATGGCGTGATCCCGACACAAACACCGACCGGATGCCGTTGCGTTTGGCCGTCGATGCCGCGGGCGACGTTATCAAGGGTCTGCCCCATGATGATTGAGGGAGCGCTGCAAGCCAATTCGACCATCTCGATGCCGCGTCGCACGTCGCCGCGCGCCTCTTCGAGCGTCTTGCCGTGTTCACGCGTGACCAGCCGCGCGAGTTGGTCGAAATTCTCTTCGAGCAGATGCGCAAAACGAAGCATGACGCGCGCACGTTCGACAACCGGCGTCTCAGCCCAGGCGAGAAAGGCCGTCTTTGCCACTTGTACTGCTTGATCGACCGTCTGCCTGTCACTTTCCGGAGCCTGCGCGATGACCTCTCCGCGCGAAGGATTGTAGACTGGTGTGTGATGTGATGCCGCGGCTGGGATCAGATCACCGCTGATGTAGTTGTTGCAGATTGTACTCATCGAATTTACCTCATATCCATGATTCTACTGATTCGATTCTACTGATTCGATTCTACTGATTCGATCGATTCCGTGAATTCGTCGAGGAGCCAAAAGGGAAGGCGAGTGCGCCGAATCGCCTCCCCTACAGTTGACGCAAAAACTCTTCCAATAAATTCGCTGCCACCCATGACCGATACTCGCTCGTGGATCGCATATCATCGATTGGGCTGAGCTCCGCAACCAAATTCATTCTTGCTTCTTTGATCGTGGCTTCATCGATCTTCCGATTCTTCAAAGCGGATTCCGTCTTCAAAGCCCTCATCGGGACAGGCGCGACGCTGCCGTATGCGATGCGAAGATCTTTGATCTCGTCTCCATTCATCCACGCCATCGCGGCAGCGCAGACCTTTGAGATGGCTTGTGCGCGGCGCGTCCCGACTTTGCGCGAATATTGGCGCCAGCCGTTCGTTGCTCGCGGCAGCCGAATGGATTTAATCAACTCGTCGGCGCGCATGATGGTGGTTTTATAGCCGGTATGAAAACCTTGATACGAGACCCATCGTGAGCCCTGCGCCGAGACCAGCTCCAATTCGGCCTGATAGACCAGCAGCGCGGGAAGAGAGTCGGCAGCGGGAGAAGCATTGGCGATGTTGCCGCCGAGCGTACCGCGATTTTGGATCGCGATACTGCCCGTCAGACTCGCCGCTTCGCAGAGCAGCGGGAATTCTTCACGCATCGTCGCATGCCCTTGCAGTTGCAAATAGGTCGTCGTTGCGCCGATCCGCAGGTAATCATCAGTGCTTTCAATACCGCGCAGCTCCGGCAAATGCCAGATGCTGATCAAGTGTTTGTGATCGAGTTTGCCCGATTCAAATAACACCATGAGATCGGTGCCGCCGGCCAACGGTCTCCATTTACCCTGTTCATCGGCCATTAACCGGAGCGCCTCGGCGAGGTCCGGAGGGGTTCGCAACTCATAATCGGGAAGAGATCCACGCATAAAATTTCAGATGATCGAATGTGGCGCAATCAATTAATTGGCAACTGCGCGGCCTTCAGCACCGCCTCGAAAATCTTCGTATAGCCCGTGCAGCGACAGAGATTGCCCGCCAGACCGTGACGAATATCGCTCTCGGTGGGGTGCGGATTGTGCCGGAGCAAATAGACCGCGGCCATAATCATTCCCGGCGTACAGATGCCGCATTGCGCGCCGCCGCATTCGATGAATGCTTCTTGCACCGCGTGAAGGGCTTCGGTCCCGGGACCGTTGTTGTTATTGGT
>Ga0081539_10004532_pt1 | contig 15248 bp, 17 predicted proteins | sample TabmetS4T2R2_FD_71023 | JGI IMG/M metagenome (GOLD analysis project Ga0081539, IMG submission 71023) | Tabebuia heterophylla rhizosphere microbial communities from the University of Puerto Rico - S4T2R2 | ecosystem: Host-associated > Plants > Roots > Rhizosphere ...
CCATAGAGATTTGCTCCAACCATAACTCCAAGATCGCGGAGGTATGAGCGCGCCCAGGGCACAGGATCGCCGGACGGGCGGCCGGCCGATTACCGTTGCCGGGTGCGGACGATCGACTGGGTGGACGGCGCGGTCGAGCTCATCGACCAGACCGCGCTGCCGGGCGAGGAGCGAGTCCTACGCGTCACGACGGTGGAGGACCTGATCGCTGCGATCCGTTCTCTTGCGGTACGCGGCGCGCCTGCGCTCGGCGTCGCCGGAGCGTTCGGCGTCGCACTGGCCGCCCGGCAGTTCGCCGCCGATGCGGCGAGCTTGACCGAGGCCGTACGACAACTGGAAGGGGCCCGTCCGACAGCGGTCAACCTGGCCCGCGGTGCGCACCGGGCCGCGGCACGGCTGCCCAAGGGCTTCGACGCCGTGCTCGCGGAGGCCTGCGCGGTCCGGGACGAGGAGATCGCGGCCTCGACCGCAATGGCCGCCCGCGGCGCGGACCTGATGGTCGAGCTGTGCGGCGCACGGCCACGGCTGCTGACGCACTGCAACACCGGCGGCCTCGCGACGGTCAGCGGCGGTACGGCTCTCGGCGTCATCATCGAGCTGCACCGCCGTGGCGCGCTGGCGAGCGTGATCGCCAGCGAGACCCGGCCACTTCTGCAGGGCGCCCGGCTGACCGCCTGGGAGCTCGCCAATGGGGGCGTCGCGTTCCGCGTGGCGGTCGACTCCGCCGGTCCGTTCCTCATGGCCCGCGGCGACGTGGACGCGGTCATCGTGGGCGCGGACCGGATCTGTGCGAACGGCGACGTCGTCAACAAGATCGGAACGTACGCCCATGCTCTCGGGGCGCACCGGGCCGGCCTGCCGTTCGTGGTCGTCGCGCCGGAGTCCACGGTGGACCCTGACACGCCCGACGGCGCCGCGGTGTGGATCGAGGACCGCGGCGCCGCCGAGGTGACGGCGTTCTCCGATGCGGTCAACCCGGCCTTCGACATCACGCCGCACGACTTGATCACCGCGATCGTGACGGATCGGCGGGTGATTCGCATGGATCACGGGGAGCACCCTTAGTTAGGCGGATGGCCTCCAGGGCTTCAACCACTCCGTCTCGGGCCAGCCTTCAGCCGCCGCCAGCAGCGGATACGCCGTCGCCCCGTCGATCGACTCGCGGATGATGTCGGCGTGTCCGGCGTGCCGTGCGGTCTCCTGGATGAGGTGCAACAGGACCCACCGCAATGTCCAGTGGTCCATGTCCCGGCGGTTCCATGGCACGTCGTGGTCGATCGGGATCGCATGATCGAGGTCGGCGATCTCGGCCACCGTCTTCTCGGTGCGTTCGGCCACACGGTCGTATCGGGTGAACACGTCCTCGATGGTCTCTTCGTCGGCCAGCCGGAAGTTGGCGGCGTACGCGCCGTAGTCCACGGTCTGCGGCTCACCCCGTACCGAGGAGATCCAGTTCTCCTCGGTGGACGCGCAGTGTTTGATCAACCCGCCGACGGTGAGCTCGCTGGCGCTCGGTGCGGCTCGCAGTTGCTCCGGCGTCAGCCCGTACGCGGTCAGCTTGATGACGTAGCGCATCTGGGCGAGGTAACCGAGCAGTCCGTCCGGCTCGTTCGCGATGGCTCCGACCTGAGCGGGCATGACCTTCTCCTTCGTCTCGTCTGCGGTTGCCTCGGGTTCTCCGTGCCGACCGGAGGTCCAGGCGCCCGGTGTAGCTCCGCGTCCAGGCTATGAACCATTGCGGCCACTTTCCGGCCGCATTGCGACGACCTCGCGCCGGTTCCGATCGACCGCCGTGACCCATCCACCCACCCCGCCGAGCCTCAGCAGCACGTCCGGTCGGGCCGGAAGTATGGCCTGCTCTCCGGGTACCGGCGGCCACCCGGTGCGGGTGGCGTTGGCCCGCGCGAGCAGCGGCCGTAATGCGGCGACCGGATCCGCTGCCGTCAGTGCCGCATGCAGGTCGTCCAGAGTCTTCAGTACGCCATCGAGCGCAGGCCGGACCGCGGTCGCGTTGCCGCCGCACATCGCCGCGACGAGCTCCGGCCGGCTTCCGGCCACCCGGGTGCCGTCCCGGAACGACCCGGCGGCCAGCGCCGCGGCCAGCGGATCGTCGGCCACCGCGGTGGCGAGCGCCGCGGCCAGGAGATGGGGTACGTGGCTGACCGCCGCTACCGCCCGGTCGTGCTCGTCCGCGGTCGTCGGGACGATTCGGGCGCCCAGATCGGTGAACAGCTCCGCCAGCGTGAGCCAGTCCGGCAGGCTCGTCCGGTCCGGTTCCAGGCAGAGCACCCAGGCGCAGCCGGCGAACAGGGCCGGATCGGCGGACCGGAAGCCGGACGTCTCCTTGCCGGCCATCGGATGCCCGCCCACGAACGCGAAGTCACCAGTCAGGTCGCGGATCGGGCCCTTGACCGACGTCACGTCGGTGACCAGGCCGGAGTACCCGGTCATCTCGCGCAGCACCGAGGGCAACGCCGGCAGCGGTACGGCGAGCACGACGAGGTCGGCGTTTCCGATCGCGTCGCGCATCGTGCCGGCGACCTGCCAGCGCGTTCCGGTGGCGGCCCGAGCCGCCGCGGTACGCGCGGTGGCCCGGATTGCGGGATCCGCGTCAAACCCCACCACCCGGTGGCCGCGGGCTGCCAACGCCTGCAGCAGCGAGCCGCCGATAAGCCCGAGGCCGATCACCGCGACATCCACGCCGGAGACTCTCGCACACCCGCCAAGATCATCCGTACAGACCGGTCGCGCTGGCCGTTTTCTTGACCGTTTCAACCCGTTTCGGCGCTAGGCCGGGCCGATCTCCGGCGCTACTTTTGAAAAGGACAAATCGCCCGACCCATTTCCCCGCGATCTTGGAGTTGTGGTTGGCGCAAAACCGGACGGGACGCCTATAAGGGCAACCACAACTCCAAGATCGCGGGAATGGGGCGGCAGGGCTTTTCTCGGGGGCCGCATCTTTGGGCGAGGATGCGGCCCCGCTCCTGCCGATAAGGTGGGTACATGGTGGAGCGGCAGCGGACCTGGGGCGTTGCGGCGCCGTCGGGGCTCTTTCCCGGGCAGCAGCTGCGACCGGTCTATCGCGAACCGCATCCGATCAATCCCGGCGCTCTCTTCAGCGGCCTCGGCACTACCGTCGTCTGGTTCGGGCTCTTCGCCGCCCTTGCCCGCGACCTGGCCAGCTATGCCTGGTGGACCTTGGTGGCGGCAGTCACCGCATGGGTCGTCGCGGCGGTCTTGGCAGTGGTCGGAGACCGCGGCGTGGCGGTGGGGGTGTCGCTCGTGAGTGGTCTCGGGCTGGCGATCGCGAGCGGGTTCGTGGCGGATCGCTGGATCACCACGAGCGACTGGCCGATGTGGTGAGTGTCCACTGTCAGTGGTGTATCCGTGGCGTACCGCGTTTGGCCTTGACGAATGCCGATGCGCTCGGCACATTCGGCTCATGGCCCCTTCTCCGCAGCGGCTCGACCCCGATCGTCGCCGTCGCCGGCTGGAGCTGCTGGCCGCTCTGGCCGATGCCAAATCGGCCCGTGAGCGAATCCAGCCACAGCGGCTGCGTGGTGCTCGGATCCGCGAACTGATCGCCACCCGCCGTCGTTTAGTCAGCTGAGTTTCGCTCCTTGGGGCGTGGCGCGGTACACGCGCCACGGTTGCCGCTACCGTCGGCGCTGAGGACAAAAGTCGCGTTGGGGGAATCGTGTCGACTTTCGCTGCCGCCGTCGCCCGGGGCAAGAACGGATGGACGGCGTCGGAGCTTGATTTGTCCGGGGTAGCGGACATCGACGAGGTGGTGGACCGGCTGCGCGATGCCGAGCCGGATGCCGACGTCTCATTGCTCTTCGTCGAGGCTGACGATCAATACCTGGTCATCCTGCGTCTCGACGAGGGTGAGGATCTGCGGGTGTTCGGCTCGGATTCGGCGTTCGCGGAGGAATCGCGGATCGGCGGCCTGTTGCTCGGCGAGGTCGAAGCGCCGGCGCTGGAGATCGACGAACTGGCCGCACCCCCCGGCGACGACGACGAGGATGAGGAGGAGGGCCCGGCGTCCGACCCCGACGCCGACCCGGTGGGCGATGCCGAACTGCTGACCGACCTCGGTATCACCGCCCACCGGCTGCTCACCCTCTGCAGCCTCGAGGGCATGCTGCCGTCGGACGTGACCGCGGCGATCTGCCAACGCCTCGGCTGCGCCGACGAACTCGACGAGCTGCGCGAGGCGTGATACCGCCGGCGGCGCACGTCGCGTGGATGCGGCGCGCGCTCTCGGTGGCGTCATCCTCCGGTGTGGACGTCCCGGTCGGCGCCGTCGTCTACGATGCCGCCGGCGACGAGCTGGCGAGTGCCGGCAACGAGCGGGAACGGCTCGGCGATCCCACCGCGCACGCGGAGATCCTGGCTCTGCGCCGGGCGGCCGCCGGAACCGGTTCCTGGCGCCTGGACGGATGCACGCTCGTGGTCACGCTCGAGCCCTGCACCATGTGCGCCGGCGCGCTCGTCCTCGCCCGGGTGTCGGCCCTGGTGTTCGGCGCGTGGGAGCCGAAGACCGGTGCGGTCGGATCGCTGTGGGACGTGGTACGGGATCGGCGGCTGAACCACCGGCCCGAGGTCTACGGCGGGGTACTGGAAGAGGAGTGCGCCGGCTTGATGCGCGGCTACTTCCGTACCTGAGAAGGGGCGTCACCGGTCACCGCGTCCAGGCCGACCTGCACCATCTCGCCGAACCCCTGCTCCCGCCGGACGGCGTCCATCTTCTCGCCGCGCTTGATGTGGTCGCTGACGGTCAGGATGGTGAGCGCCCTGGCACGGTACCGAGCCGCGATCGTGTAGATGGCGGCCGACTCCATCTCCACCGCCAGCACGCCGTAGTCGGCCAGCACGTCGTACAGGTCCGGCCGGTCGGTGTAGAACGCGTCCGCGGCGAGGATCGGACCGACCCTCAGCGCGATGCCGCGCTCCTCGGCAACCCCGGCTGCAGCGCGCAGCAACCCGAAGTCGGCGACCGGCGCATAGTCGATGAGCCCGTCGAACCGAGCCCGGTTCATGTTGGAGTCCGTCGCGGCCCCGATTGCCGCGATGAGGTCGCCCAGATGTAGATCCTCGACCAGCGCGCCGCAGGACCCGACCCGGACCAGTGAGCGGACGCCGTACTCGTTGATCAGCTCGTGGGTGTAGATCGACGCCGACGGCATACCCATGCCCGATCCCTGCACCGAGACCGGTACGCCCCGCCACCGCCCGGTGAAGCCCAGCATGCCGCGGACCTGCGTGTAGCACTTCGGGTCTTCGAGGTACGTCTCGGCGATCCACTTCGCCCGCATCGGGTCGCCCGGAAGCAGGACGCGATCGGCGATCTCGCCGGGTTGCGCGCCGATGTGCACGCTCATGCTGGATCTCCTGTGCGTTCGACGGTCGACGTGTCGATCCTGCCAGGCCCGATGGGGTGATCAGCACGCGTCCGGTAACCTATCCGGCGGTGGTGTGTCCGAGCGGCCTAAGGAGCACGCCTCGAAAGCGTGTGAGGGTTTACGCCCTCCAAGGGTTCAAATCCCTTCACCACCGCCACCGTCTCGGAACGCCCGGCGGCCGCGAAATGCGTTGCCGGGCGTTTCCGTGGCGGGATTCCGCGAACGTCTTTGCTTACGTACTGTGCGAAAATCCGTCGACACGCTTCACCCATCAGCATGCCGTTCAGCTTCCTCACAGCATGATCAAAAGACCTGGTCAGATGTCGTACGCGTGACGGTGCCGTTGCGTCGCGACGCTGGCGCCGAGGCGTACGCACGAGGAGCAGGACAAACTACGGAGAGTGACAATCGCTGAACCGCCCTAATACATGGGTCTCGCGGCAAGGCATGACGACCAAAATCAGCGATTCGGCCGATCCCGGAGCGGACGGGCGGTGAGAAAGTTTCGCAGCTTCGCATCAGGTAGGTACGTCAATGGTTGTCCTAAGGTGGGCCAGGTGAGAGTTGAGCAGCACTGGTGGAATGGTGACGTCCGGCTCGCACGGCGGGACGTCTACGTCCGCACCGACGGACAACTCTGGGAAGTCGAAGCGCAGATGGGCGGCCCGGCGGGCAAATCCAAGGTGCAACAGTGTCCAGGTAAGGCGTCCGCGCTGATCCTGGCAGACGCGTGGCGCGGTTCACGCTGGCATTGGCGCCAGATGTAAGACGCCAGTAGCCCGGCTGTGCCGGCATTCAAACCCTCACGGCTCAGCCGATTGACCTCGGGCCGGACCCCATCGGGTCCGGCCCGACGCGCTCCGCGGGGGGGTCCGGCGAACGGACCCAGTGTCCGCCGGCTCCCGAACGGTCCGTTCTAGCCTGTATTGCTATTCGACTGGGACGAAAGTGATTCCATGCAGGCCACAGTGACCGATCACCGTTCTGACGTCGCCGTCCTTCACCTGATCGGCGAACTGGATGCCGACACCGCGATGACGTTGCACTCGACGTTGGCGGACCTGCTGGAGCGTCCGGTGCCGCGGATCGTGGTGGATTTGACCGAACTGAAGTTCTGCGATTCCGTGGGGTTGAGCGCCTTCATCACGAGCAAGCAGGTCATCGCGGCTCGAGGTGGCTGGCTCAGGCTCGCGGGCGCCAACCCGTTTCTCACTCAGCTCATGGAGACCGTCGGGCTGAGCCGGTACTTCGCGATCTTCCCGGAAGTGGACGACGCGATAGCGGCCGCGCAGCTGTAACTACCACCTTCTCAGCCATCGATCGTCGGCGTAGCATTCGGGCAGCCAGATCAGGCACTTGCGCGGGCTTCCTGAGATCCATGGTCGAGACGAAGCGGTCGTTCCTGTGGCATCCACCATCGACGCCTCGGCGGCTCAGGCCCAGGCGTCGGGTGAACCGGGTTACAAGGCGTCGGTGGACTACGTCGCGCAAGTGATGAGGGACGCCGGGTACAACGTCACCATCCAGCAGTATCCGTTCACCTACTACGCCTACACGGGCATCCCGAGCTTCAGCCAAACGTCCCCCACGGCCCACGATTACATCCTCAACGACGAGTGGGGCCCCGGGCAGAGCACGGGGTCGGTGACCAGCGGCACGGTGCAACCGGCCGGGGGCATCGTCCTCCCGCCGACCCCGACTCCGACTTCGGCCAGCGGCTGCGCCGCCGGCGACTTCAGTGGCTTCGTGGCCGGGCGGATCGCGCTGATTCAGCGGGGCACCTGCAACTTCGGGGTGAAGGTCCTGAACGCCCAGGCCGCCAAGGCGGCGGGCGTCATCATCTTCAACGAGGGCAACACCGACCCGGACCGTACGGGGCTGCTGATCGGCAGCATGCTGGACGCGGCCGACAACCCGTTCGTCCCGACCATCCGGTGGCGTTCACCACGTTCGCCGTCGGTCAGAGCCTGTACAACCAGGCCCAGCAATCGGCGCCGGTGATGAACCTGAGCGTCCCGGCGATCGTCAAGCCCAACACCCCGGACTACAACGTCATCGCGGAATCCAAGGGCGGCGACAAGAACCACGTGGTGGTCGTGGACGCCCACCTGGACGCCATCTACGGGGCGGGGATGCTCGACAACGCGTCCGGCTCGGCGACGATCCTGGACGTCGCCCAGCAGATGAAGAACGTCAACCCACTGAACAAGCTGCGCTTCATCTGGTTCGGCGGCGAGGAAATCGGCCTGCTCGGCTCCGCGTACTACGTCGACAATCTGACGTCGACCGAACTCAGCCACATCGGCTACGACCTCGACGCGGACGTGACGGCGACGCCCAACTACACCATCGGCGTCCTCGACCCGGCCGGGCCCGATCTCTTCACCGGCACTGTCTCCAACACGTTCCCCAACCGGGTCTACAAGGCATCGACGGTCGCGCGTGACCAGGCGATCGCGTACTTCGACTCCATCGGCAAGAACCACGAGCTGTTCTCCCCCGAGGGGACCGACGCGATCAGCTTCAACAATGTCGGCATCCCCGCCAGCGGCTTGCTGACCGGTCAGGACTGCTGCAAGAACCAGCACGAGGTCGACCTGTTCGGCGGCTACCTCGGCAATTTCGAGGGCAACGTCCCCAGCTTCGACGGGGGTTGCGTCGACAACCCGTTCCGGTGGTGCGACAACCTGGCCAACAACGATCCGACGGTCCTCACCTTCATGTCGAAGGCGTTCGCCACCATGGTCGTCCAGATGGCTTTCGACACGAAGGTGATGTCGGCCAGCAACAACACCGTCTATAGCAAGAAGCTGCCGATCGCCGGAGAAACCAGCCGACGGTTCGCCGCCAAGTAGTCGATCAAGGGTGCCCGGACGTGCGTAGGGCCGGTCTCAAAAGGGGACCGGCCCAGCCTTAAAAAGCGCTGGCGGAGGATACGAGATTCGAACTCGTGAGGGTGTTAACCCAACACGCTTTCCAAGTCTGCTGAATCGTGTACGGGGCGAGTCGGCACCGTCCCGATCTGCGTTAAGGCGTGGCCCGCGGCGTCCACCGCATTGCCCCGCGTCCCATCTGGTCCTACGCTCGGTGGGTGCAGACGACGCGGTCGCACACGATGCTGTGGGGCGGGCTTGTTGTTACCGCCTTCGCGGCCTTCTTCTTTCCACATCTCGAAGCTGTCAAGAACGAAGATCGACCCATCTGGGAATTCTGGCCTCACGACCGCGAAGGCTGGATCCTCGCTCCCCTCGTCATCGCTTTCACGGTCGCACTCTTCGCCCTTCTCGGACGCTGGGCTTGGCGCCGCACCGCCACAGGCAACCGCGCCGCCAAGGTCGGCCTGGTTTGCGCCATCCTCGGCCTTGTGGGAGTTCTGGCATTCTTTCTCAGCCTCCCGATCGTCCTCGGCGGACTAGGTCTGACGCTCGGGTTGGAGGGACGACGACGCGCGTCTACGGAGGGCAGCGGGAGGCAGGCACTCGCCGCGATCATCATTGGGGCTCTTGCGTTTGTCGTGGGAGCAGGGTTCTGGGTCCTGGGGTAGAGCTGAGCCTCATGATCGAACCTTCAGATACCGAGTAGATCCCGGGACACGCTTACGGCTAGCAGTTGAGTCTGAGCATCCTGCTCAAGCTGTCCCGGATTGTCGGACAGCGTCGACCTAGATCGTGCGTCTTTGCTGTACGAATCGCTGTACCACCGGGCGCCGAGACTGTCAGCTTGGGAATTGCCGATCGTCGTCTTGTTGGCCGGGGCTGCACGAGGTTGCGACGGTCCACGACGGCCTCAGTTGGCCCTCGTTACTCTCGTTCAATGGCACGGTAATGGCACGGCTTCCGTTGTGGTTCCTATCGCTCTGCCTTGCGGGCCGCTTCACGGATGGCTTGCGCAACCTCTAACAGGGCGAAAGCGACCGCAGCCAGGCCTTGTCCGAGGGCGTCGGTCCCTCCGTGGGACGATGGACTGCTCGCTCTTTTCGCCCTGTCGATGACTTCGTTCTCGTACACCGCCGTGCCACCTCCCGCAACGTTGGCTTCTCAGCCAAGAATGCCGCGTAGTCAGTTTGGAAGAGCGGCCGGAGGTCGTGCTTGATTAGGGAACACCTCGTAAGCCTGCGGCGCGATCGACCTATGGCGCCCGGTCGTGACCACTGGGGTGGCTGACTACTGGCCCGTAGATGGCCCGGAGGTTAGCCATATCTGCGCGGTCCTTCTCGGTGAGCTCGTAGCCGACGTGGCACAGCATTTGCGTCGCCGGATCGACACAGGCGACGACTTGGCCGCCGATGAGCCCCCGGACCGGCGGGGGATAGTGGAACGAGTCGCCATCGAGCAGTGCCTGGTGCCCGCCCCCGTCAGGTGATCGTGTGATGGGATGCAGGTCGACGGAACGTCCGGTGTGATCCGCAACGGCGAGCGCGGTTGGCAACCAGTCGCGCAAGACGGTCGTGAAGCCGGCCCGAGCGAGGGCTGTCCGCACCATGTCGATCTCGTCAAGACGCACGACCAAGTCGAGGTCTTCATGCTCGCGTGTGGTAACCGCCAGCAGGGCGTCGACGCCCCACCCTCCGTCAACCCAAGCAGTAAGTCCCGCATCAGCGAGCAAGTTCAGCACGTCCAGTACGTCCTGCTCACGCATCATGAACTATTCTCTGCCCAGACACCGGTGTTGCAGATGCATTGGACAGAACAGCACCCGCCCTGCTCGGTCGCCGCAAGCCGTGGCCAGCGTGCAGTCGAGAGCTGATCGCGACGGACCGGGGGATCACGATGTCCGGGAAGCCTGGACAATCTGCGCGGGAGGAAAAGGCCCGGACGCAACCGAGCGACGGCAGCGGGGAACGGCGAACCAAGTAGCGAGTAAGCATGGCACGGTCGCGCCGCGCTTTGCGCGGCGCCTTGATTCGGTAGAGGCGAATTCGGCAGTACGAGAAGGAGTGGCACTGTCCTCCGTCTGGTGATGCGCGACACGCGTTCGCCAGCTGATCTGCGACAGTCCTGCCGGGCCGGGGCCTTCAGACTACGGGCTGGCCATGATGCGCCATCACACCCAAGATCTCTTGCAGGTGATCGGCCGGGTTGGCGCCGAGCTCAAATGCGATGGACACGTGCCCGGCAGGACTGGGGATGACCATCCGCTGGCAGGGCTCAACGGCGAGGTCCAGCGTCTCGTTTGCTGTTGGGTTCGTGCTGGATCAACTTGCGAAGCCTCACTGGTACTACAGCGACACTTCTTGATCTGGCCGTTCTGGGGGTCGGCGAGCAGCTCTACGTGCGGCGATCAGCCCCCCGATGCACACCATCAGGCTTGCCGCGGACCAGAAGAAGTCAACTAACGCGTCATCGATCGCGCCACCCCACCGGGCTTGGGTCGGATGCTGCGGGTCGTACACGACCCGCACCTTGTCGCCGATCGTGGCGGACTCAGGACCTTGCCTGGTGGCACGAATCGGGGTTCCACGCCCGTCGTTGAAGGCGACCGTGACATCCGTCCACTCCTTGAGGCCACCGTTGACAATGTTCATCGACCTGTGTTCAACAGCAACGACGGTCGCCTCAGCGGGCTCCCCTCGACGGTTAAGTTCCACCGAGAGCGCCATCTTCTGCGTCCCGAGGATGCCCAGCCAGACCGCCACCGCAAGGCAGACCAGCGCAATTCCCACGTCCCAAAGGGAGATAGTTGCAACCGGCTTACCCATCAGGCCTACTGATCCGTCCTGTGCTGTGAACGGATGCCCACACTTTCACTATGCCCCCTGGGGGAAAGTGCCGACAAGCACCCCAGCGCTTGCCGATGACCGCTCCCACGGCCGGGGTGCGCTGGTCGTTGCCCAGCAACGCATCCACGTCGGGATCGTCCACGCCGGACGCACCCTGACCGTCGAGGCAGCCGACGCCACCTGGCGCATCTACGACCAGGACGGCCTGGTCGCCGAGGTCGCCCGCACCACCACCAGGCCCCTGACCCGATTCAAGGGTCACAAGCCGGAACCTCCCCGCCCGGTCAAGGTTGGCAGGCCCGAATCACCGGACAGGTCCCGTTCAGCGCACAACGCTCCGCGGCGCTCCGATTAACCCGCCGGCAGCCGCAGCCGGTCCCAGAGCTCGTAGCCTGTATTAGCGTGGACAACAGCGACGACCCACGGCAGGTGGTCCGACAAGGGTACGACGCCCTCTCCTACCACTACCGAAGTGACGATGCCGACGACGGCCAGTACGCGCCCTGGCTTGCTGCCTTGGCCGAACGTTTACCTGCCTCGGCGACGGTGCTCGACCTCGGCTGTGGCTGCGGTGTGCCGGTCGCCCGGTTCCTCGCCGACCGCGGTCACCACGTCATCGGCGTCGACGTCAGCGACGTGCAGATCCGACGGGCGCGGCGGCTGGTGCCGTGCGGCACCTTCCTACACGCCGATGCCACCCAACTCGACCTACCAGCGGCGTCGCTGGATGCAGTGGTCTGCCTCTACACCCTCATCCACATACCCCTGGCCGACCAGCCGAAGGTCATCGAGCGAATCGCCACCTGGCTTCGCCCCCGAGGCTGGCTGCTGACCACCGTCGGTCAGGACGCCTGGACAGGCACGCAGGACAACTGGCTCGGCGGCCCAGCGGCCATGTGGTGGAGCCAGGCAAACGCCTCCACCTACCGCGTCTGGTTTCAGCGGGCAGGCCTGACGATCACCTCCGAACAGTTCGTTCCCGAAGGCACCAGTGGCCACGCCCTCTTCTGGGCGCAGCAACCACCGCGCTAACAATCCCAGAGCCCAGAACACCCGACGCTGGGTCGGCGGCCTCATCTGGCAGCCCGCCCCGCGGCCCGTCGAGGCCTCCGCCACACCCGACGACCAGGCGCAGAGCGGGCCCTCCAGGTCCCGTACTGAGACGGAGATGAGCGAAGACGTATGTGCAGGTCAGAGTGGCGGAGGATACGAGATTCGAACTCGTGAGGGTGTTAACCCAACACGCTTTCCAAGCGTGCGCCCTAGGCCTCTAGGCGAATCCTCCGTCCGACAGGATACAGACCGCGGGTATGACCGGGTTGCTGGGTGCCCGCTCATCGCGCCGGGTACGCTGTCCTTCAGCCCCTCGTGCGGCGTCCATCTCGTGAACCTCCCCAGGGCCGGAAGGCAGCAAGGATAAGCGAGCTCTGACGGGTGCACGGGGGGCCCTTCGCCTCCGGGGTCCCCCGTTTGTTCTTGTCACACCCTCGACGGAGAATGGCGCGGTCGTCCAGTAGGAGGCAGGAGTGGCCCTGGCGCTCTACCGCAAGTACCGTCCCCGCACGTTCGCCGAGGTCATCGGGCAGGAGCACGTCACCGAGCCGCTGTCGCAGGCGCTGCGCAGCGGGCGGCTGCACCACGCGTACCTGTTTTCCGGCCCGCGCGGGTGCGGCAAGACGTCCAGCGCCCGCATCCTGGCCCGTTCGCTCAACTGCGAGCAGGGTCCCACCCCCGAGCCGTGCGGTGTCTGCGCATCCTGCCGGTCGCTGGCCAACGACGGCACCGGATCGATCGACGTCATCGAGATCGACGCGGCCAGCCACGGCGGCGTGGACGATGCCCGTGACCTGCGGGAGAAGGCGTTCTTCGCACCTGCCGGTAGCCGTTACAAGGTCTATGTCATCGACGAGGCGCACATGGTCTCGTCCGCGGGATTCAACGCGCTGCTCAAGCTCGTCGAGGAGCCGCCGGACTACGTCAAGTTCATCTTCGCGACGACCGAGCCGGAAAAGGTGCTGGGCACGATCAAATCGCGGACGCATCACTACCCGTTCCGGCTGATTCCGCCGGCCGTGCTCCGGCCGTACCTCCAACAGCTCGCCGAGGCCGAGGGGATTTCCGTCGAGCCGGCGGTGTTCCCGCTGGTGGTTCGTGCCGGTGGCGGAAGCGTCCGGGACACGCTCTCGATGCTCGACCAGCTCATCGCCGGCGCAGGTCCGGAAGGCGTGACCTATGCGCGGGCCGTGGCGCTGCTCGGTGTCACGGACGTGACCCTGATCGACGACATGTGCGACGCGCTGGCCGCCGAGGACGGTGCCGCTGCATTTGCGACCATCGACCGCGTGGCGGAGGCCGGACACGACCCGCGGCGCTTCGCTTCCGACTTGCTCGAACGCTTCCGCGATCTGATCGTGCTGCAGCAGGTGCCGGACGCCGTTGCCAAAGGCCTGATCGACGGTCCCACCGACCAGCTCGACGCGATGACCGCCCAGGCCACCCGCCTCGGGCCGGCCACGCTTTCCCGGTGCGCCGACATCGTGCACAACGGCCTGGTCGAGATGCGCGGCACTACCGCGCCCCGGTTGCTGCTCGAGCTGATCACCGCCCGCATGCTGCTGCCAGGTGCGGACGATTCGGCCAGTGCGCTGTTGCAGCGCCTGGAGCGCATGGAGCGGCGGCTCACGCTGACCGGCGACACCACCGATGCCGTACGTCTGGACCCGTCCCCGGCCGCAGCCGCCGACTCCGGCGACGGCGGAGCGTGGGCGGCCAGGGCCGCAGATCGGCGGCGGTCCGCCGCCGATGAGAAGCCCAGCGGACGTACGCCGACCCGCACGGCATCGGTGTCTTCACCCCCACAACCGGCGACGGCGAGCGGCGGTGACGAGCCGCCCGCTGCGCCAGAGGCGGTCGACTCCGGGGCCGCTGCGCCGTCCACGGCTTCAGGCGTGTCTACCCCGTCCGCAGCGCCCGCCGGAGCTGTCGCCGGCCGGGCCCGGTCGGCCCCACCGGCGCGGCGGCCCGAACCGGCTGGTGTGCTTCCCGATGCCCCGGACGAGACCGGTAGTACGCCGGACGGCGTCGGCCACCTGACGGCGGCCTCGATCCGGGAGGTGTGGCCGGAGATCATCACGACGGTGGGGCGGCAGAGCAAGAAGATGGCCGCGCTGGCGTCCGGCGCGACCGTCCGGGACCTGGATGGGCAGACCCTGGTACTGACGTTCCGGTTCCCAGCGCACGCCAAGATGGTGGCCACCGACCCGGATCTGATCACGAACGCGCTGTACGAGGCGCTCGGCGGTCGCTGGGAGATTCGCTGCGAGGTGGCCGGGGAGGCGGGTGCGGTGCCGGTCGCATCCAGCGGCCCGGTGTCGCGGCGCGCTCCGGCGCAGAAGAAGGCGCCCACCGCCGTGGCCGCCCCGCCGGCGGCCGGCCCGACGGTTGCGGCCACCCCCACGGCTGCGACCCCGGCCCCGACGGCCGCTCCGGCGATGGCCGCTCCAGCGACGGCACCAGTGGCCCCGGCGCACCCACGCGATGCCGCCCGGCACCCCGACGCGGACGCATCATCGGCGCGGGGGAGCAGTGATGACGACTGGCCGGAGCCTGCCAGACCGGGCGGCCTCGGCGCAGCGCCGGCTGCCGGTGCTCCTGACGGTGCAGCGCCGGCTGCCGGTGCTCGAAACGGTGCAGCGCCGGCCGCTGGTGCTCTTGACGGCGCTGCCGCGCGGCCGGCGACCGGCCGCCCGGTGGCAGCACCGGCTGGCTCGGGAGCCGATGACTGGCCGGACGGGGTCGGCACTGAGGAACCGCCGTACGACCCGGACTACGACGGGCCGACGGGCGCCGAGACCGTGGCGTACGAAGGCTTCGACCCGGGGGACGAGCCGCTCGACGGCGTGCCGGACGAGAACACCGCGCGGCAGAGCAGCGAGCAGCAGGCGATGCAGCTGCTTCAGGACGCGTTCGGCGCCGAGCGGATCGGCGAAGCCTGATCGCCCCACCTCCGCCGCCGGCCTTTTGTTTTTGGTTGGGCGCAAAACGAAAAAAGCCCCCCAAAAGGAAAAACAAAACCCCAAAAACACGGGGGGGGGGGGGGGGGGGGCAGGCGGGCCCCCCACCCC